>ENA-OQCS01001223-OQCS01001223.1-human-gut-metagenome-genome-assembly--contig:-NODE-1223-length-13515-cov-2.021586_pt1 | contig 13515 bp, 16 predicted proteins | sample MGYA00242757_ERZ504575 | MGnify/ENA primary metagenome ERZ504575 (study PRJEB26092, sample SAMD00036297) | human gut metagenome | host: Homo sapiens | study: EMG produced TPA metagenomics assembly of...
AGCATGAGGAAGAGGATGAGACAGACTGCGAAGAGATGCTGATCGGTTATATGGATGCTGTTCTGAAGCAGAAGGTATTTACCGGGGGTGGAACAGAGCCGGTTTGTGGAAATGATGGATGAGGCAGCGCAGGAGCTTTACCGAAAGGATACTGCAAAGATGACACCGGCTTATTATGAGGCAGTCATACTGAGAAGTCTGGAGCTGAAGCTTTTTGAACAGGCGGGAGTTTGGTGCCAGCGTCTGGAAGAAGCATATCCGGATCAGCTGACGGCATATTCGTGCCGGATGAAGTTATATTATACAGAAGGAAAACGGAAACAATTCTTTGAAGTGCTTGACCAGATTAAAAAATCAGAGATTGTAATTGACAGCGAGACATTAGAATTTATAAGAATATTCAGTTAGGTAGGAGGTGATAAGTGATGTCGATGAGGGTGCTTTCCATGGCTCAGTTTGTGGAAATATTCTTTGCATACAGTGTGGTGACATTGCTTATTCCCGGTCTTTTGCTGAAAGAAAAGCTGAAAGAGCTTTCCTTTGCTGAGAGGCTTACCGGATATTTCCTTGCCGGTAATTTCTATTGTATTAATCTGGTATTTTTATTGGAGTTTCTTCATATTTCCTGTCGTGTGACGCTGATCTTCGGAACAGCCCTTCCATTTCTTATCCGGGGGTATAAAAAGTGTAGCGAAGTGTCATTTGGAAGAGAAAGATTTCAAAAATTCCTTCTGGGATTTAAAGCACTTCTTAGCGGAACCTATGGTGTAAAAACGCTGCTTGCAGATATTACAGCCTGGATATCTGATAAAATTCCAGAAGTAAAAATAAAAAAGATATGGAAACATATTCCGGAGCTGATCCTCTGTCTGGCGGTAGTTGCCGGGATTCTGTATGTCTATGGACTAAACAATTTTACAGAGTATGGGTATAAGGAATCGGATATGCCGGTGCATAATTACTGGATCAATCTGATGGATAAAATCAGATTTTTAAAATGGGTGTATATCCGCATGGATTCCATTGTATGATCTATTATCTGCATGTAGTATTTGGAATCAAGACTTATGTTCTGCTGCGGCTGTTTTCGCTTGTACAGGTGCTATTTATCCATCTGGCGATCGTAGGATGCCTGCGGATGATCTGTAAGGCAAGATTTACACCATATATCGCCGCCGGACTTACCTGATGGCAAACATATTTGGCAAAAATACTTACAGTAGATATGCATCTGCGCTTCCACAGGAGTACGGAATGCTCTTTATACTTCCGGTGGTATGTTTTGCTGTCCGCTTTTTGGATGAATATGCAGCGCATCTGAAAGAAACAGATGAAGAGAAAAAGCAGAAGAAAAAAAGAAGATCCAGATGGTATCGGGCAGGTCTGGCGATCAGCTTTTCTTTAAGCCTGACCACTCACTTTTACGATACGATGATAGCAGGGTATCTCTGCCTTGGAATTGCAGCGGGTTATTTTTTCCGGATTTTCAGATGGCGTTATCTGAGGCAGGTGGTTCTGGCAGGATTCGTCAGTATTCTTCTGGCAGTGATCCCGATGGGGATCGGTGTTGCAATGGGAAATCCGTTGCAGGGTTCGCTTGGCTGGGGACTGAATGTCATTAAAGGAAAGAGTACGTCGGATTCATCAGCAAATGCTGAGGTGGACAAGAAAGTGGTCACGACCGAGAGTGGGAAAAAAATCACGATTGTCGGAGATGTGGACGAAGAAACAATCGAGGAGATTAAAAAGCAGGTGGAGAAGCAGGCTGATGCAGCGAGTCAGGATAGTACATCTGGGCAGGATTCATCAGATCCGGGAAGCGTCAGGAGTACAGCAAAAATCTAAGACATCAGAAGTAATGAAGCTGACGACCAAAGAGAAGTGAAGGGGAAATTCCGGATCATTTTTCTGAGATCCAGACGTATGTCACGAATGAAAATCCATTTTCGCGTGGTGTGTAATCGGTGGAGGAGCAGTTCTTCTTGTGTTCGGATTTTTGCATTTTTACTTCGCAGGGTGGATTATGGAGCGATGCTGCTGGCGATGGCAGTATATACATTTATTATGTGTATCATGCAGTCTGCAGGAGCACTGGGATTTCCGAAACTTATGGATGCTTCCAGAAACAGTATCTTTTTTGCATATACGATCGTGGTCATCTGGGCGTTGGCGGCAGATGCAGCTGTGTATCTGTTGTTTGGCTGGTTTAGAAGAACGTGGATGATGAATCTTTCTTCCCTTCTGATCCTTGTGGCAGCCGGATGTGGGATCGCAGAAAAGGGACTTGTGAAAGAACCGGTCTATGTCAAAGCACTTGAGACAAATAGCGCAATTACCTGTCTGACCAATATCATGAATGAGGAACAGGATTTTACATGGACGATCGTATCTGCAAATGATGAACTCAGAATGGTGGAGGAAGACGGATATCATTACGAAATCCTCGATTTCCTGAAAAATATCAAAAAGGGTGAAAAAGCGAAAACATTTACGATTTCAACGAATGCGGTCTATTTTTCATAGAGAAGATTCCGGTGAATTATGCAAGGACCGCAGACGGATGGAACTCGGAGGCATATCTGAGAAATATGCCCGGGAACCACTTCCGGCAGAAAATGGAATCAAAGCATATGAGGGGCGGGAACGCTGGGTTACAATGTCGCATATGTATTATTGGGGACAGAAATTTATGGAGCTGTACCCAAATGAAATGGAAGTTTATTACGAATCAGACGATTTTGTCTGTTACCGATTAAAACAGAATGGAAACAGCCTGTACAATTTTGCGATTGATTATGGATATAATAATCCGAAAGTAACAACAGATCGGAACGCAGCAAAAGAAAAACAGGAGGCGAAGTAAGCATGGTATCAAAGAGAAATTTCGCAATTACGATCATTATGGCGATCACTTTCTTCCTGTTTCAGTTCGTGAATATTGCGAAAGACAGATGGAATGATTATGAGACCAACAGTTATGCGGAAGACCGGAATACACTTGCAGATAAAGATTCTGCCTATGAGGTGGAAGGAACATCGGTTGTTTATATCGGGAAAGAGCAGCAGGATCGGATTGGGAATGTTGCAGCGGACTGGGCTCATTATATGAAAAAAGGATTTGCATATTATGTGTCACTTGCGGAATTGGAAGCGGTTTTGCCAGATGACGGGGAAGGCAAACCACAGATAGTCGTGATTGATCCGGATGCGGTGAACTGGAAAGACACCCAGGAGACCAGGCGGTTGCAGGATCTGGCAGAAGAAGGAATCAATCTGGTCTTTGGGAAACTTCCGGATGTAAAGATCCTGGAGGAGAATAAGGAATTGTGTGATCTGCTTGGTATCCGGAAAATCAAAAAAGAACGCACAACGGTGAAAGGACTTCACTTATATGAAGGATTTCTGCTCGGCGGAGAAAGGATCTACCAGGCTGAAACAAAGCAGGAGAAGAAGAACCAGGATATGGAGCTGACGTTTCCGTGGTTCCAGCTTGAAAGTGGAACGAAGGTATACATGAAAGGGATCCCGAAAGATAAGACTTTGAAAGAGGAAGCATATCCGGTGGTGATCTGGAGAAACAGTTTTGAAAAAGCATCTGTATTTGCAGTCAATGGAAATTACATGGAGGATGCGACCGGGCTTGGACTTCTCACGGGAATGTTGTGTGAGATGAGTGACTATGCCATTTATCCGGTTGTCAATGCCCAGAATTTAGTGATTGCCAATTATCCGGGATTTGCAGAGGAAAATGATGCGGTTATGGAGAAAATGTACAGTCAGTCGGTAAGAGGAGTGTTTCGTGATATCATCTGGCCGTCGGTGAATGCAATCCATGAAAAAAATAATATGGGACTTTCATTTATGCTGTCTCCGCAGTTGGATTATTCGGATAAAAAGGAGCCAGTCGGAAAGGACCTGCGCTATTATCTGAAGGAAATCAATGAAGCAAGAGCAGAGGCAGGACTTCAGCAGATATGGTATCGGATACGGATATCCGGAAAAGCTGGCAGAGGACGAGAAGTTTGTCCGGGGTGAGATGCCAGAGTTTCAGTTTGCATCCTTCTATCAGGGAAAGTTAAGTGAGAAGGAGCTTGCAAAGGCATTGGAGCAGCCGGTGCTGCAAAATGTCTGTACAGTGATCAAAACCCAGGATGATCAAAGCAATCTTTTGGATTATGAAAATGAAAATGTAACAGGTCAGAGGGTGGTGTCGGATGGTTTTTCGCATACCTACAGTGAAGATTTCCGGGTAAAAAGTATCGAGACAGCGCTTGGGTACAGCAGCGTTCTGGCAGATATGAGCCAGATTGTCTATCCCGAAAGTGAGAAAGATGGATGGGAGAAGTTTTCCGAGAAACTGTCGGCGAACATTAGCACCTACTGGAAGGATTTTCAGGGATTTGATGGAACAACCGTTTCAGAGTGTGATAAGCGGATCCGGAATTTTCTTTCTCTTTCCTACAGGGAAGAGCGGAAGAATAATATCATTATGCTGGAAAAAGAAGGGACGGATGAGCCGGCCTGGTTCATTTTGCGGATCCATAATGAAGAGATTGAAAGATGGGTGGCGGAAGTTACAAAAAGCTGGAAGAGGGTGTCTGGCTGATCCAGGCAGACAGCAACAACGTGATCCTGAATCTAAAGAGCTCAGAGACACAGAAGTACTACTAAGAAGAGGAGAGACTGTGAGAGTATGTATTGTTGCAGAAGGATGTTATCCTTTTGTTGTCGGAGGTGTATCCAGCTGGGTACACAGTTTGATCAATTTATTTCCAAATACGGAGTTTGTGGTTCTTGCAATCGTGCAAATCGCTCTCTGCGTGGCAAATATGTATATGAGCTGCCAAAAAATGTGACGGAGGTTCATGAGGTCTATCTGGATGATGTGGACTGGAGTGCATCGAAAAAGCGCAGAAAGAGAATGAAAAAGGAACAGTACCAGGCACTTCGTGGACTGATCCTGAATCAGAAGATCGAGTGGAATCTTTTATTTGATATATTTCAGGAGGAAGATATTTCGCTGAATGATCTTTTGATGGGGGAGGATTTCTTAAGGGCAGTTATGGAGTGCTACCGGTTGAAATACAGTCAGGTCGTATTCTCAGATTTTCTGTGGACCATGCGGTCGATCTATCTGCCACTTTTATTATCATGAGGCAGATATTCCGAAAGCGGATCTGTATCACTGTGTGGCGACCGGTTATGCAGGTGTACTTGGCAGCATGGCGAAGCATCGTTATGGCAGCCGGATCCTTATTTCTGAGCATGGGATCTATACCCGAGAGAGAGAAGAGGAGCTGATCAAGGCGAAGTGGGTGCAGGGAATCTATAAGAATATCTGGATCGAGCAGTTCCGGAAGATGTCAAAGCTGGCATACACGGAGGGCAGTCTGGTCACAAGTCTTTTCGAGCATGCAAGAAAGCTGCAGATCGAACTGGACTGCCCGGAAGAAAAGACGATGGTCACACCAAATGGGATCCGGGTACAGAATCTGCAGAATCTTTCCGAAAAAACGAAGGAAGATGAAGGTTTTATCAATATCGGAGCCGTTCTTCGTGTGACGCCGATCAAGGATGTGAAGACGATGATACAGGCGTTTGGATTTGCAAAGAAGCGAGAGCCACATTTGAAACTCTGGATCATGGGACCTTGTGATGAGGACGAGCAGTATGCCGAAGAGTGCTTTGAACTGGCAGAGTCCATGCAGCTCAAGGATATCGTGTTTACCGGCAGGATCAATGTCCGGGATTACCTGGGCAGAATGGATATGACGATCCTTACGAGTATCAGTGAGGGACAGCCGCTGACAATCCTGGAGGGATTTGCGGCGCATAAGCCGGCAATCGCAACAGATGTTGGAAACTGCCGTGGACTGCTTTATGGTGAAAGTGATGACTATGGGGCAGCCGGAATTGTCACTCATATCATGAACGTGGAGGAAATCGCCCAGGCAATGGTCGATCTGGCGCAGAAAAAAGAGATGCGCCTTCAGATGGGCGAGAACGGATACCGGAGAGTGATGGCGAAATACCGGATTGAATATATGCAGGAAACTTATTGGAAAATTTACCGGGATTTTGCAAAAAGCATGAACCTGGAATGGAACGAAGAGGCGGTAACTGTTCCGGATATAGAGCAGGAACCGGCAGAAAGGGGAAGATAAGATGGCTGGAATTGGCATACGGCTGAACCGGATATTTGAAAAGAATTACAACTGACTACAGACTTTTTAGGGTTTGTCATACAGTACGGTAGCGACGGTAGCACCGATGCTGGTCATCATCATCAACCTGACCTGCATGGGAGCCGTGCTGGGGTTTGATAAGATCGGCTACGCGCAGCGGGAACTTTTTCCTGTACGATGCTGTACATCTTCATTTTTGCGCTTTTGACGGCAGCTCCGTTCAATGCAGTACTTTCCCGGTATATGTCCGATGTGATCTACGAAGAGCGGTATGAAGACATCCGTCCCTGCTATTATCTGGGAATGATGATCAATCTTATTTTCAGCTGTCTTCTGGGAATCCCGTTTTGTATCAGAGAACATCTTATTGGAAAAGTTTCTGTAGCCTATACCTTTGCAGGATTTTGCGGATATGTCAGTCTGGTCCTGGTGTTTTACTCCATGCTCTATCTGTCCATCTGCAAGGATTATCAGAAGATTTCCTGGTTTTATTTTCTGGGGATGGCAGAAGCCTTTGTATGTGCCGTGATCCTGCGGTATTTGCTTAAGTGGGGCGTGACACAGAGCATGCTTACCGGAATGGTGACAGGATTCTTTTTTACAGCGATTCTTGAACATGCACTTGTGAAGCGGTATTTCGTAAAAAACAGTAACCGTTACAGACCGGTACTTCAGTATTTTCGGAGGTACTGGCAGCTGGTGGTGACGAATTCCCTGTATATTCTGGGATTATACATCCATAATTTTGTGTTCTGGACAACCGATCTTCGGATGACGGTTGCAAAAAGTTTTGTATGTAATCAGTCTTATGATATGGCGAGCTGTCTTGCAATGTTTACGAATCTGTCGGCAACAGTTATTTTTATTACAAGGGTAGAAATGCATTTTCACGAAAAGTACAAACGCTATTCAGAAGCTGTGATCGGAGGTCGGGGAGCAGATATCGAAAATACAAAGCGCCGTATGTTCCGGCAGCTGGCAAGTGAACTGATGAATCTTGCCAGGATCCAGTTTATCATATCGGTTGTGATCTATCTGCTGTGTATTATATTTCTTCCGGGAATGGGAATTTCAGGAATGACGATGAAGATCTATCCTCTGCTTGCGGCCGGTTATTTTGTATTGTTCCTGATGTATGCGGCGATCATTTTTCTGTATTATTTTAATGACCTTGCAGGAGCTGTCCGGACGGCAGTGCTTTTCTGCGGGGTGACATTTGTGGGAAGTATGTTTTCCACACATCTGACAGAAATCTGGTATGGAACAGGGCTGCTGGCAGGTACATTTGCAGCTGGTGCAGTGCATATACCAGACTTCGCTGGGTAGAAAAAAACATGGATGTGCATATTTTCTGCAAGGGTGATCTGATCCCGAGAGGTAAGGGAAGGATGCCATCCGGAAAAGTATTTGACAGAAAAAAGATGCTGGTGTGCACAACAGGAAAGGAAGGACTAGATGAATACAGCAATCATGATTAAAACGGGGCTTGTCATTACCGGAATCGTAATCATGGCACTTACATTTTTTCTGCATGCCATCCGTAAGATGACGGTCAATCTGGCAGTTGTGTGGGAATTCCTTGGAGTGGCAGCAATTCTGACCGGTGTGGTTCCGGCATTTTCTGGCTGGTGTCATTTGCTGGCGCGAGGAACGGCCATTGCGATGTTTGTAATCGGAATTCTGGTCGTGTGGGGAGGATATCAGCTTTGTATTCTGATCTCCGCATTATCTATGAAGAATCAGGAGCTTGCGATGCAGGTGTCATTGCTCAATCAGGAAAATGAAAAAATACTAAAAGAACTGGAAAAAATAACAGAAGAGAAGTAAAAAAGATGAAGAAGATACTATTTGTGATCAATACACTGGGTCGTGGAGGCGCAGAAGCAGCGCTGCTCGAGCTCCTGTATACACTGGAAGGACAAGGGGAATATGAGATTTCCCTTTATGTACTGATGGGGCAGGGGGAGCTGAGAAAGAGGCTTCCGGATCGGGTGAGACTTCTGAATTCGTCTTTTAGTGAGGACTCAGTGTTGTCCAAAAAGGGGAAACATAAAATGGTGTGGGCTGTCTGCAGGGCGTTTATAAGAAACGGACATCTGGCAGGCAAGATCAGATATGCCGAAAGAATCCTCCGGGATATGCGAAAGATAAAACAAATCCAGCCGGACAAGATCCTGTGGAGGGTTCTTTCTGATGGAAGTGAACGCTTTGATGAGACCTATGATCTGGCGGTTGCTATCTGGAAGGTGGATCAACCTATTATGTGGCAGATCATGTAAAGGCAAAGAAAAAGGCGGCATTTGTGCATATTGATTATGAAAGCAGTGGATATACAAGGCAGATGGACAGGGAATGCTATCAGAAGATGGATCGGATCTTCACGGTGTCGGATGAGGTGAGGGAACATTCCTGAAGATTTATCCGCAGTATGCGAAAAAGACGGAGGTATTTCACAATATCATTAATCAGGAAAGGATACGGAGATTTGCCGGAAAGGGAGAAGGTTTTCGGGATCATTATGACGGAATCAGGATCCTGACGGTGGGGAGGCTGACTTATCAAAAAGCGTTTGATATTGCGATCGAGGCAATGAAGCTGATGAAGGATGCCGGATACCGGGCCAGATGGTATGTGCTTGGAGAAGGAAACGACAGAGAGATGCTGGAGAAGCAGAGAGAGGAGCTTGGCCTTACCGGGGATTTTTTGATGCCTGGAGCAGTCGCCAATCCGTTTCCGTATTTTAAGCAGTCAGACATCTATGTCCATGCGAGCCGGTTTGAAGGAAAAGTATTGCAATCCAGGAAGCGCAGACTCTTGGATGTGCGATTATTGCATCTGATTGCAATGGGAACAGGGAACAGATCATAGATGGCGAAGACGGATTGCTCTGTGAACTGACGCCTGAGAAAGTTGCAGAGGCGATCATCCGGCTGATTGGAGATAAGGAGTTAAGACACAGGCTTGGAAGCCGGTCGAAAGAGAAAAAACAGAGTACAGGGAAGATATTCAGAAATTACTGAAAATGGTGAATGGATCAGAGGCAGGATAACAAGAGATGAAGAAAAAAGAATTGTTGGTAATTATTCCGGCATACAATGAAGAAACAAATATTGTCAGAGTACTGGATGATCTGGAGCAACCGGAGATCGCAGAGATTGCAGATGTGCTTGTGATGAATGACGCATCTTCCGATGCGACGAACTGGATCGTCAAGGCAAGAGGACACGCACTGGTCACGCATGTATTTAAACTGGGCTACGGAAATGCTCTGCAGCTCGGATATAAATATGCGATCAGGAGAGGATATCGATATGTGATCCAGATGGATGCAGACGGTCAGCATGATGCGTGCAATATCCCGGTTATCTATAAGAGACTGCGGGAAAAGGATGCAGACGGGAACTATCCGGATATCGTTCTCGGTTCGAGATTCATGGAGGGAAGTGCTGAATTTCCGGTATCATCGGCGAAGAAGCTTGCATTTAAGCTGTTCCGTGTTATGATCCAGCTTGTGACAGGAAGGAAGATCGCAGATCCGACAACAGGACTGCAGGGTCTGAGCTGGAAAGCCGTGCTGTATTATTCAAAATACAATCATTTTGATGATAAATATCCGGACACGAACATGATCATGCAGATGATCCTTTTAAAATTTAATGTGGTGGAAATACCGGCAGTGATGCATGCACGGGAATCCGGAGAAAGTATGCATTCAGGATTGAAGCCAGTCTGGTATATGTTCCGTATGTTTTTCAGTGTACTTGCTGTGGTGTTCCGTTGCAAAATATTGAAAATCGATGAAGGAGCTGGACAAAAAGGTGATAACAAATTTGAATATCGTAAAAAAATTTCATAAAGCACCTCTTGTGAGGCACTCAAAAAGGTGGAAAATCCGGGAACCGATGGTATCATCTGTACACGTTTGATGCCACATGCGCAGATCCGGTGCTTTATGTTGCCTGCGAGGAAGAGGAAATAGTACTTCTGCTGATTGATATCGGTGGTTTCCGCGGAAAAGAACTTTCCACAGAAGCCCTATTGTTCCATCAGGCAGATTTTTATTTTTTTAAAGAAAGAAAAAGGATATGATCGTCCGGTTTGCCTATGATACCGAAGGAAAAGGGATGGAAAAGGAACCGGAAAGCGGCAGAATCGTACTGGAGCATATCCGGCAGCTTGGCACAGTCATCAGGGAGTATCAGAGCTGGATTCTGGTCGTGCAGGGACTCCTGGTCGGCAGTTGGGGAGAAATGCATGATTCGAAGTATTTGACAAAGAAGTGGCTGATAAGGCTTGCAGAAGAGATGCTGAAAGCAACGGATAGCCAGTGCCATCTGGCGGTCCGAAAACCTGCGCAGCTGCGGTGCATAGAAGAAGCGTTGGGAGAAAAAGCAAAGAGGAATCTGACGCTTTTTGATGATGGAATCTTTGGCTCTGAGACTGATCTGGGAACCTATGGGAGCAGTCCGGAAGACCGGATGCGGGAACTTTCCTGGATGGAAGAAAATCTGTCGAATGGTTATATTGGCGGAGAAGTTCTGGCTGTGCAGGGGATGGACGAACCAGTATGGATAGATGGAAAAAGGGCGGAGGCAGATTTTCGGAAAATGCATATCAGTTATCTGACAGTGTCCATCAAAAAAGATTCTGGACGGTTGGAAAAAGAAACGATGATGTGGCAGGAAAAACAGGTTTCTGCGTATGAATATCTGGGGGCACATCTGGGATACCGGTTTGTGGTCTGCGATGTGCGTTTTTGCAGAGGTGTCCTGAAGATCCGGATTGAAAATACAGGTTTTGCCAATTTGTGTGAGGATGCAATATGCAGACTGCAGATCTATACAGAGCATGGAAAGACTGAACGAATGATCGAGACAGACCCGAAAAAATGGGAATGCCGTAAGGAAAACACTCTGGAGATCCGGCTCGCAAAAGAGGAGCAGAGAAAAGGAACCGTTATCTTCTGCAGCTTTTCCGCAAAAAGGATGGAAGAAGCATCCGGTTTGCCAATCAAGGTGCAGAAGACGGGGTTTTACTTGGTAATTTTTGATAAGAGTGTGTCTATGGTCAGAGTTCCGATCTGATAGCCGGTGGTATTATGTGGAAGATCGGATGCAAGCAGGATCTCCCGGTTCGTGGATGGATCAGTCAGCTTCAGTGTAAGAGTATAACTGGAAGGCTTAAGATGCAGGTCTGCAAGTGAGGCTTTCAGGGTAACGCTTTTGCCGGAAATCCAGGTACGGGTATCGGTATCGATTGGAATCGTGTATTGCCAGGTCCCATCTGCAGAGGTTACGGTAAGTGAGACCAAAAGCGGTCGGTAGCAGCTGGAAAAGCCTTATTTTTAACGGTTATAGATACTTGTCCAGGTGAAAAAGCGGACGCCGTAAGGACATAACGATAACCCAGATGGCAGCTGATATAGTCGTAGCCGGTCATGCCATGATAGAGCAAATCGGAACCGGAGTATAGGGATGTTTTCCATTTTTTATTGATTACGTCAGGATCATAATCCTTGTTGAGATAAGATACATGCATGGTCTGAAGTGTCTGGATTGCCGCATCCAGATCATTACGCTGTTTGGTGTGATTACTTCCCCGCCATTTGGGACATACTGGCACAGTTTGTCCTGGAAGGTCAGCTCATCCGCGCGCGGCCAGGCTTTGGAATAATCAGAGGTATCTGATGCAGAATCCCCATAGGTACCGGTGTCGGTCGGAGAGCCAAGCATCCCGTCATTGTAAAGCCCAAGGCGTGAAGCGAGAGATCCGCTGTAGGCATCTGATTCAGGAAGAGGGGAAGCGGTTTTTAAAATTGTGCGAAGCTGCGCCGGGGTACGGACTGACAAAAAGATGGATGGATCCGTAAGAGAGGCAAGCTTTTCAGTCAGGGCGGTCAGGTCATTACCGGAGAGATAATCTGAGTGGTTCATCTCACCCCAGTTGCCGACAAAAATTCCCTGGAGTAGGTAAATGGAGTTGGCATACCGGTTGATAACCGGGGCAAGCTGCTCCATATGTCGCTCAATCTGGCTGCGCAGGGCAGGCTCTGTCTGGAGATTGTTGCCATCCCAGTCGTAGACAAAGCGGAGAATCAACTGTTTTTGAGTATCTGACCAGCTGGAAAACAGCTGATCCAGCCGGGAAAGACCGTCTTCGGAGATGTCACAGTCCGCATAATTGCCGAGATTGATCTCCAACAGGACAAGCTCGGTTGGAGAATCTGTTCCCAGATAGGATGTGGGGACAGAAAGGGGTTCTGAATCAGAAAGCGTATAACCAATCAGAGAGTACCAGCAATATAAGGATTGGAGAGAATGGTGGTGGTCTCTAATAGAGGTGAAGGTGTGTACACAGACACTTTTTTTAAATGTGCGGCAGACAGACCTGTGCAAATCACGAGAACCAGGATTATGGGAATGCCGGCTTTTATAAATTTATGTTTTATTCGCATAGAACAATATCACTCCTGTGAAAAAGATAAATTTATCATAGCATTTTAGAAGGAGAAATGCTATGATAACGTGGAAATCGTAACAGAATGAAAGGACAGTAGAAGGGTGAAGGAAAAAACAAGAACAGAATATTCCGTTATGAATACGAGTGTTGCATTTGTGGCGCAGATTGCCGCAATTCTGATGGGATTCTTTACAAGAGTTGTCTTTACCAGAACCCTTAGTGAGGGCTATGTGGGAATCAACGGACTTTTTACAGACATTCTGAACATTTTATCCCTGTCAGAACTTGGTGTTGGGACTGCGATCACTTTTGCCCTGTATGAACCGATCGCCAGAAAGGACGTGAAAAAGCAGCAGATTCTGATGCGGATGTTCGCAGTTGTTACCGTATGACAGCCGTGTTTGTACTTGCCGCAGGGCTGCTTCTGATTCCGTTTCTGGATATTCTTATGAAAGACAGACCGGATGTGGATCATCTGCTTCTGATCTATCTCTTATACCTTTTCAATTCGGTGATCTCTTATCTGTTGATCTATAAAAAACACTGGTGGCGGCACATCAGATGAATTATCTGACGGTGCTTTACCATAATGGTTTTTTGGTGCTTCAGGATGTCTGCCAGATTCTTGTACTTTTGCTGACCGGGAATTTCATTCTGTTTTTAATAGTTGCTATTTTGTGTACCTTTGCGGGTAATGTTTGCATGTCACATAAGGCAGATGCACTTTTCCCGTATCTGAAGGAACCGTGTGCCGGACAGCTTTCGGCGTATGAGAAGACCAGATCGGAAAAAAATGTCAGAGCGATGATGATGCATAAGCTTGGGGGTGTGGTGGTAAATAATACAGACAATCTTCTGATTTCCAGCTTTG
>ENA-OQCS01001224-OQCS01001224.1-human-gut-metagenome-genome-assembly--contig:-NODE-1224-length-13508-cov-2.013826_pt1 | contig 13508 bp, 17 predicted proteins | sample MGYA00242757_ERZ504575 | MGnify/ENA primary metagenome ERZ504575 (study PRJEB26092, sample SAMD00036297) | human gut metagenome | host: Homo sapiens | study: EMG produced TPA metagenomics assembly of...
CGTTTACGCCGTGGGCGACGTGCGGACGAAGCCCCTCCGTCAGGTGGTCACCGCCGTGGCGGACGGCGCGGTGGCAGTTCACATGGCGGAGAAATATATCGCGGAAAACCGATAAGGGAGGTAGATTGAAAAAGCCATGTTTAAGGTCAGGCCGGATACGACCGCAGTGGGGATGCCGACATATCTGCAAGGCAAACTGCCAGAGTGATGGCAGATAAGATAACCCATGTAAGATCGGGAGATATGTTGTCTCTCCATATCCAGTCCACGCAACAGTGAGCAACTGAACACAAAACACAGCCACAGATGTACTCTGCGGCTGTGTTTTTATGCGTAGTAGCTGGCTCATGAAAGCGTTCCAAGTAGGCATCAAAAATATCCCGGTTGATAAGCACAGTACTGTCAAAGCGGTAGATAGCACCGGCGTCGCTGGCAAGTTCAAACAGTTTCTTGTGTGACAAGCTGTACACGATTCTGCCTGTTGATACCGCAGAAATTGGCGGCGCAGTTTACGAAGCTGATCTGGTACTTCTTTCATGGGCTTGATGGGTTTGTAATCGTTTTTCATAAAAGCATCCTCCTATTTGATGACAGAAGTCGAATGCAGGGATAAAAAAAGAGCACCTCTCAGATTTCTCTAAGAAGTGCTCTAAGGTTTTATGCAAACCCCAGTTCGTATTTCTGCTGACATTCATCACGCTTCATAACGAACCGTGATTCTCCATGGATATGCTGTCAAATTGATGTCAAATCGAGGGTGACACAGCTATTCTTACATATTCGCATTTTGCGTTTGACGTATTAACGAAATATTTTCGATAAATTACTGGTCAATAGGCTTCATCGTGGGGATTACAACGATGAATACTTGTAAGTCTTTATTTCTTGATATTACTATACGCGGCAAGGATTATCTTTTGTCCTTTAATTTACATCTCTACATAAGCCTTTATCCGAATTGTACCGTTTGGCGTATGAAATGGCGTAAATGGCGTATGGCGTATTTGGCGTACACTTTGCTTTACTCTTCAGGTACTTTCCATTGTGCAAACTGGCGGTCAAGGTTTTCAAATTCAGACTTCCGTAGTTCCTTGGTTACATCCGCGTAGATGTTCAAGTTGTAGAAATGTCCGAATGTCCCAGCGCATCTTGAATTACCTTGACGTTCACACCTGCTTCACACATCCGAGTTGTGAATGTGTGCCGCAGAGTGTGACAACTGAAACGGGGAAGGAGAATGGTACTGTCAGGATTGTTTGTCAGCACTTCATCGTTACAGTCTCGGATAATGCGTCGGATTGCCTTGTTCAGCGTCCCCTGATGCTGGCATTCACCAAAACGGTTGACGAAGATGAAGTCCGTGTAACCGTCCACCGTTACCGTGCAATGAATCCCGGATTCCTCCTGATAGGCACGTTCCTTTTCAAAGGCTTCCTTCACGAAGTCCATCATCGGAACGGTACGAATGCCAGCTTTTGTTTTAGGCGAGTGGCAGTTGAAGTAGCAACCTTTCTTGCCTCCGTTGTTCTCACGGTGGTCGTAGTTGACGAGCGTGTGATTGACGGAAATCGTGCTTTCCTCAAAGTCAACATCACACCAACGCAGACCGGTGGCTTCTCCTACGCGCAAACCCGTTCCCAGCATAACCGCGAAAATCGGATACCAGTGCTGGTACTTCGGTGTTTTGGAAAGGTAGGACAATAGTAGATTCTGCTCCGGAACAGTAAGCGCTTTGCGGTGGGTGGTTTCAAATTGGTGCGCTTTTTTCAACTCCCGTAGAACATTGTCCGAAGGGTTGCTCCGCAGATAACAATCATCCACTGCCATGTCCAGCACTTGATGCAGAACCGTGTGTACACTGTCAATTGTAGAAATCTGCAAGCCTCGCTCATCTGCCAGTATATTATAAAATTGCTTCACGTCCGACTTTTTGAGCGCAGACACTTTCGACTTGCCGAAATCCGGCTCCACGAACTGCCGATAAAGGTACAGATAGTTTTGAAAAGTGTTATCTTTCAGGCCTCGTTTCACCTTTGCCCACAGAGTGAACACATCGTTCAGGGTAACATACCGTGCTTCTGCTTTAATGCCTTCAAGCGAATCTAGTTGCAGGCCTTTTTCCTTTTCCCGAAGTTCTTCCAAGGTTGGCGCGTAAATAGAATGTCGTTTACCATCCGGGGAGGTCCAACGGAAATCGTATTTGCCATCTTTGCGCTGGGATTTTCCCTTACGAAGAACGACACGCGCCTTGTCTTTACGTTTTGTATTTCGAGTTGTTGTCATAAGCGTTGTTCCTTTCCACATAGTAATGCAGAAAAGAGCGTTGTTCCGTATTTATAATACCACAAACCTATCATTTTCTGCAAGCTATTTTGACAACATTTTGGCTTTAAAGTGAAAACATTTTTTCTGTATATTCATCCAATTTGCGCCGCTTAATGAGTCGTTTCGACCCAACCCAAAGTACAAATTGACAATGCTCGTTATCGGTTAATGTCCTCAACTTGTTTATACCGATGCCAGAATAGCTGCGGCTTCCTCAAGTGTAAGATTTGATTTCTCCCAAATGGGAACTTCTTTCATAGGCGTTACCTCCATTTTATTATACTTTTATAAGGAAATATATTCTTTGTGAATAAGTGTATATCAAAAAACGACGGTGGTATATACAAAAGCTGCGCGGATGTAATGCAGCCGCTATGCTTTTACCATGCAAAATCTCACCATCTTGACAGGGCGGATATTCTTGTGCTATACTCCACCTGTAAATGATTTTTGTGCCTTGCGCACACGTTGTTTAAGTTTGTAATTCGTGCCAGCAGCCATGTCCTGCCCATACCGGGCGGACGCTGCTGGCACTTTTCTTTTTATACCGGGTGAAAGCACCCAACCATAGCGAGAATGATCGTGGTTCACGGTTTGCCGTGAACATCAGGCATTGCCTGCGGTCATTCTCGCTTTTTATTTTGTTTCAAGGCCAATCGGCTTTGACAAATACATTTTATATAGGAAAGGTGGAACACCAAATGAACGAACAGGCAAGACCCAAGGCAATCGCACGGCGCATCACGCGCTGCGCAAGGCACGACCCATCCCGCGCAATTTGCAGTATCGGCTGTACTATTTGCGCACCCGCCCCAAACGCTCTTATCGCCAGCGCGAGAGGAGGGGCTGAGGATGCCGGAACACATACGGCAGGAACCAAGGTTCTGGTCAGCACCGAAAACCTCACCGAGCAGGAATGGCTGGCATACCGCAGGCGGGGGATAGGCGGCAGCGATGTCGCCGCGATCCTCGGCATTTCTCCGTTTCGCACTGCCCGCGACCTGTACGACGACAAACTGAACATTGCTTCGGCTGCCGATGATGCAGGCAACTGGGTGCGCTGGAAATGGGGCATCTGCTGGAACCGCTGGTCGCCCGGATTTTCGCCAAGAAAACCGGGTTGGAAGTTTTCCAGATCAAGAAAATGTTCCAACACCCGCAGCATCCCTTCATGCTAGCAGATGTGGACTACTTTGTCCGCCTGCCAAACGGAAAAATTGCGATTCTGGAAATCAAGACGACCAACTACAAACGCGAAAGACCACTGGTGGAAGGACGGCGAGGAATGTGTTCCCGTCTACTACGAAACACAGGGACGCCACTATATGGCGGTCATGGACATCGACGAAATCTTCTATTGCTGTCTGTATGGCAACAATGAGGACGAAGTCATTATCCGCCACCTGTACCGCGACCGGGAGTACGAACAGGAGATGATCTATCTGGAACGCGAGTTCTGGCACAATCACATCCTGACCCGCATCCCGCCGCCCTACACCGAAGACGGAAGCCTGATCCTCGAAAGTCTGCGCCGCCGCTTGGGTGCTGCGGACAAGACCATTCCTGCCATCCAGTTGGACAACGATCTGTCTGCCACCATGCTGCGGTATCTCCGCTTACAGGAGCAAAGGCAGCAGGTGGAAGCACGGGTCAAAACACTGGACACAGAAATGCAGCAACTGAAAGGCCAAATGGTTGCCAAACTCAATGGCAGCTGCATGGCGATGGGGGAGTATGGTGGTACACAGTACACCATCAGCTACAACCCCGTCAGCCGGACAGGCATCACGAAAGACAATCTCCAAAAGATGAAACTGCTGCACCCCGAAATTTACGATGAGTACGTTACGGTATCGGAATCGCGGCGGTTCTGCATCAAGGCAAAAGCGGTGGACGAAGCCGCCTGACAAAGAAGGGAGCGTGCCTATGCACGACAGTGAACAGGAACACAGCGGCATTACCGGCTGCCGTGTCACCTACGAATCTACGATTTTTTACAACGAAGCAAACAAATTCTCTATCATCGTTGTCAAAACCAATGATCCGCGCATCCCGCCGCAGCTTGCAGCGGCCGCTATTACGGCGACCGAATGCTGCGCTTTACGGCGGTGGGGTACGAACTGCCCCGCACCAAGGCGGTGGAGCTGGAACTGGACGGCGAGTGGGTCGAGAGCAAGTACGGCTATCAGCTGCAAGTCGAGCAGTGGCAGGAAATCGTTCCGCAGACAGCGGACGGTCTGCTGGCATACTTGTTCCGGGCTTATCAAGGGAATCGGTCCCAAGACGGCAGAGGACATTGTTGCCACGTTCGGACCGGACACCCTGAATATCCTTGACAACGAGCCGGAGAAGCTGCTGCAAATCCGCGGCATCACCGAGGGCAAACTCAAGGATATTGAGGAATCCTACGCCGAGAGCCGCGTTCTGCGCAATCTTATGAGCCTTTTGGGACCGTTCAAAATCACGCCTGCTACGGCGCTGAAAATCTATCAGCACTTCGGCCCGGCGTGCGTGGACATCCTCAAAAAATGCCCGTATGATCTGTGCCAAATTTCCGGCTTCGGCTTCAAGCGCGTGGACGGCATCGTCCGCAAGACGGACAACCGCCTGCACAGTGCCGAGCGCATCAAGGGCGCGGTGCTGTACACGTTGGAGGATGCCCGCAGTAAATCGGGGCATCTGTTTTTGCCATCGGAAGATTTGGTAAAGGAAACACTTCTGCTGCTCAACGCGCCCATTCCTATCCCGGAACAGCGCGTCCGCGCCGAGGAGGTGCAGGAAACCTTGCAGCAGATGATTCTGCACGGCGCAGCGGTCGCCTATAAGCAGTACCTGTACAGCCCGCGTGTGTTCGGGCAGGAGGACGACACCGCCCGCATGATTGCCGAGTGGCTTGCCAACATCAGTGTGCTGAGAATATCGAATCTGCGCTGGAATCGGTGCGCGAAAGCCTGGGCATTACACTTTCCCAAAAACAGGAGCAGGCGGTGCGAACGGCATTTCAGCATGGGCTGACGATTATCACCGGCTCGCCCGGGACCGGCAAGACCACCGTGTTAAAGGCCATCATCGAAGTGTTCAAGAGCCTGCACCCGAAAGGAAAGTTCGCCCTTATGGCGCCCACAGGTCGCGCCAGCCGCCGTATGGCGGAAAGCACCGGCGTTGACGAAGCCCGCACGCTGCACAGCGCACTGGGACTTGGCACCGGGGAAGAAGTGGGCAATGGTGAGCGCGTTCGCTTTGTGGATGCCGACCTCGTCATTGTGGACGAGTTTTCTATGGTGGATATGTGGCTGGCACAGCAGTTTTTCAAGCGCATCAGTCAGCATACGCGGGTCGTTCTTGTGGGCGACCCGAACCAGCTGCCCAGCGTGGGCGCCGGCAACGTGTTCTACGAGCTGATCCACAGCGGAATGGTGCCTGTCACGGTGCTGGAATGGATTTTCCGCCAGTCGAAAGACGGATTGATTGCCTACAATGCGAAGTTCATCAACGAGGGTAGCACCAAGCTGTACTACGGCAATGACTTTGTGTTCGTGGACAGCCCGACGCAAATCGAGACGGCGCGGCGCATCCAAGACATTTACTGCAAAGAAGCTGCCGAGCGTGGCATCGAAAACGTGCAGATCCTTTCGCCGTTCCGCGAGAAAGGCGAGGCAGCCTCCGAGCAGCTTAACCGAGCCATTCGGGAACGGGTCAATCCGTTCCGCTCGGCTGAGGAAGAAGTAAAGATAGCAACCGTACCTTCCGCGTCCATGACCGCGTCATGCAGACAAAGAACACCGAAAAAGTGTCCAACGGTGATCTTGGTTTTATCACCGGGATTACCACAGGCAGCAAGGGCGAACGGCTCGTGCAGATGGATTTTGGCGGCGACCGCAAGATGAACTACACGCCGGAACAGCTGGCGCACGTTGACCTTGCTTACGCTACTACGATTCATAAGGCAATGGGCAGCGAGTTTGAAACGGTCATTATCCCCATCGTAAAGGCGCACACAATCATGCTGTACCGTAATTTATTGTATACAGCCGTGACCCGCGCCAAGAAAAAAGTCATCCTTGTGGGGCATAAGCCGATTCTGTTTATGGCGGTTCACCGCGCCGATATCAGCAAGCGCAACACCATGCTGGGCGAGCGCATCCGCCTGTACTGCAAGGCATACCACACCGAACGAAACGAACTGCCGGAACTGCAACAGGCCGGCTGAATGTAATAATGAAGGGAGAAATCACCCATGAAAGGGAATCAAGAATCTATGCTGTACACCACCAACGCTACTGTGGCCGCGCTGAACCATGTACCCGGCTTTGACCCGCTGAAATTCCTGCGCCGCACAATTTCCCGCAAGACAGGGGAGGATGTGATGCGCCTTGACCTGCGGTACAAAAAGCTGTGGTTCCGGCTGGCCTGCCCCACGGGGCGGCTGAAGCTCAACGCCCTGCGCATCACCGAGAAGATGGCAATTTTTGAAGCAAGGTCTACCGTGACCGCGAGGATGCCGAGCCGTTGAGCAGCTACGTTGCAACTGCACGCTGGATGCACGCCCGGTGGGCTGTATGTGGAAGCCGCGCAGGAGGAAGCGCTGGATACGGCGCTCTCCAATGCGGGCTTTGGCATCCAGTTTGCCGATGTGGGCAGTGAATCCGAGGAATACGGCAGTGAGGTGCCGGTGGGCGCAAAAGCAGAGAATTGCAAAGCCTGTTCAGGTAAAAACGGAACTCGCAGAGCCTGCGCAGAAGCAGCCGGAAGTCGTAAAAACGGTTCAGGAAGAGCCCATCAAGGCCAATGACCCGCTGGATGCATCATGGCGGACGATATGCCTGTTCCTGAACAGTCACGGCAGAAGTTGTAGAAAAGCCCAAGACTGTTGTGCTGGAATCCGTACAGCCTGCACAGACCCCGGCAGAACCGCCGCAGAATGTCATTGTGCTGGAGCAGGAACCGCCCGCCGCTGCATATACCCAAAGCAGCCCGGTGGAGAAAATCCGCCAGCAGATGACCTACGAGCAGCGCAGAACGTCATTGTGAACTGCGCACCTGCAAGCTGGACGCTGGCACAGGTGGCCGACCGCGTGCCGCCAGCCTGCGCTGGTATGTGAAAGGCTATCAGGGAGAGAACAACATTCTCCGCGCGGCGGCCGCCATTATATGGGACAGCTTGCAGGAAAAACAGGCGGGATAACCGGGAAGGAGGCCGTTTTGCATGACCTCATCTTCCGATACGTTTCCGTTTGGCATTGCCGATGTGGTAGAACTGCTGGGGCTTACCGTCCGCCGCCGTCTGCCGTCGAGCATGTACCTGAACTGCCCCTTTTGCGGGGATCAGCGCGGGCGGCTCAATGTCAACACAGACAAAAACGTCTGGCGCTGCAACCGCTGCGGCACGGCGGGTGGTATGCTGGCACTGTATGCCCGCTATAACTGCACCGGCAATGCCGATGCCTACCGCGAGATTTGCGAAGCACTGGGGCGGTACACACCACGGCCAAGGGTGAATGACTGCATCGGGATAAAGCCGGAGCAGACGCCCGCGCTACTCCGCAGGAGATACACCAGACCTACTCGCTGCTGCTCTCCATGCTGCCGCTGACACCCACGCACAAAGCGCACTTGCTGTCACCGCGGCGCGGGCTGACCGAGGAACAGGTTGCAAGGTTCGGGTTCAAATCAACCCCACCTGCGTTTCTGTGCCGAAGCTATGCCGAGCGCCTGCGGCGGCAGGGCTGTACCTTACAGGGCGTACCGGCTTTTATCAAGACGATACCGGGCGATGGACAATTAACTTCGGCAGCCGCACGGCGGGCATCCTGCTCCCGGCTGTCGGTATGGACGGTCTGATCTGCGGTATGCAGATACGGCTGGACACACCGCTGCGCCGCAGGGATGACCCACCGGCAAAAGCGGAGCCAAGTATATCTGGCTGTCGTCAATCGGTAAGCCGCATGGTGTGACCTCCGGCAGCCGCTGCATTTTGTGGGCGAGCCGTTTGCCAAGACCGTGTATGTGACGGAAGGGCTGCTCAAAGCCGATATTGCCCACTGCCTGACAGGACGCTCGTTTGTCGCTGTGGCAGGGGTGAACAGCTTGAACGCTTGGAATCTGCCCTGCGCTGTATGGCGCAGAACGGTACCAAGCTGGTTGTGGAAGCCTACGATATGGACAAGTTAGAGAATGAGTATGTGGCAGAAGCTGCCGAAAAAGTCCAGCAGATTGCCCATACAGCCGGGCTGCAAAGCACAAGCCTTGTCTGGAATACTGCCTACAAGGGTATAGATGACTGGCAGCTTGCTTTGCGGCAGGAAGAAACAAAAGAAAAAGCGGCCTGATGCCGCGCAAAGTTATGGCAGGGAGCTACCGTTGGGTGGCTCTCTGCCTTTTTTAGAAAGGACAGAACAATGGGTATACTCTCTGAAATGGATATGATGAACCGTGATGCCGAGGACGATGCTTTTGAGGTATCCTCGGACAGTGAAACCGTAGATTCTTTCAGCGAAGAATTTGAGCCGGTTGAACCCCAAAAGCCGGAACCGCAAGCGGAGGAGGCGGAAGAAGCCCGCAAAAAGCTGAATTTGATGCTGCCGAAGCTAAGCGCAAAGCCGAATGGGAGGCCAAACAGGCGCAGAGGAAACTGCGGGAACAGCAGGAGCTGGACCGACTTGCCGCCATGTCGGATGACGACGTGGTGCAGGCATCTATGAACCGCGTCTCGCAGGACACCGAGCGCCTGACCCGCCGCAACATGAAGCTCTGCGTTATGGAGGATGTGCAGACCGAGTGTCTGGCCGACCCCGCTTTTGCCCGTCTTGTGATGAACCCCAAGAAAAAGATGGTGAACTGCTTCCACTACATCAACCGCAAGGCGCGGGAGTATCTGGAGCAGGAAATGAAGGACAACGATGAAGAGCCTATGGGCGGCGGTTTCGGCGGCGATGTGCCGGACGAACTCTGCTACCAGTGGGCGCGGGAGTATTTCCGCGATGCCGATGCCAAGGAGGACGCAGAATCCGAAGAAAAGTTTGTCCCCAAGACCTACAATGGGAAAAAGCCCAAGGCAGGAAAAAAGGAAAAGTCCAAAAAGACAGAGCCTAAGCCAGCCCCGAAACCCGCAGATGAAAAACAACTCACCTTTGGTGACTTTGGCACAGAGGAGGCGGCAGGATGAAACTGGACAAACGAGCCTGCCGCCATGCAGTCAATGTTCCGCTGCCCATCAGCCTGAATGCCGGGGTGCTGTACACAGAACGGGTAAAATACCTTGTCACTGCCGCAGTCAAGCTGCTCGGCGGGCATAGGGTACTGGTGGTTTACTTCTATGAATGTGAACGCCTGAAAGCAGATGACCGTATGCCAAAATGGGTCGTGTTTCAGGGCAAGGATACCTTTGCCACGCTGGAGCGCGATGCCGCAGGAAACGTCAAATGGCGGGATGCCATGCTTTGGAACCTTGCAGATGAAAGTTTCTATAAATTCAGGGAATCCTGCGTTTTTTATAAAGGAACGGATGGGGTTACGGTTTCGGACTTTATCCATCAAAGTACAAGTGGCATCACAATATTGGAAGCGTTGCAGGTCTATCAGTATGGTATCCGCAACAGGCAGGCAAAGAAGCGCCGCTGCAAACGTGATGCGGACATAGTCGAGAAAATGAAAAAGGTCCCGGATGTACCTCAAATCTGGTACACTGGATTGACCGAAATGTCATGCCGCATTATTTGTTTTATGCGTATGACAGGAATCAGCTGGAAACACAAGTGTTTTGTACCTATTGCGAGAAGTTTTCTGTGATAAAAAAGCCGAAAACAGGAAAGGTTTTTGTCTGCCCGCAATGTAAACAAAAGGCAATCGCCAAAGCGCAGGGGAGAAGAGCCGCCTACCATGAGGACAGGGAAACCTGCCAGGTTATTCAAAAATCAGCGATGAAGAATTGCTGATACGGATCTTCAAGGTACGCTGGGCATATAAGGAAAAAAAGAATACGCCTGCGAAAGAAATTTATGAGAACGCAAGGTTATTTATCCGCGTCGTTGGGAAAGAAGGCACCGACACAGAAGCGTTCTATTATGACAGCAGTTACGATAGCACAACGCACTGGCGTAGAGGAAATCGTCCAAGATTTTCTCCCTATACAAGCAGCTATGAAGCCGATGATACCGGGGCGATTTACCTTCCATCGCTGAAAAGAGCCTTGCAGGGAACGCCGTGGCAGTATTGCGCACTCCGGCAGTTCTATGAACCTACGAAGGAGGCTATGCAGGTCAGTACTTACCTGCGCGTATATCGGCGCCATCCAAAACTTATTGAGCATCTTGTTAAAGTTGGATTCGAGCGTATCGTTTCAGACATTGTGTATCGGCACGGTATGGGAGCAGAAATTGATGCCACACAAAAACGCACGCACCGCATTTTACGGGTCAACAAAGAAGACTTGGCCATGCTGCGTGAATTAAATGCTGGCGTTGATACACTGAAAGCATACCAGCAATATGTAAAGCTTAATTTGCGTGGCCGGCAGGAACTTTTGCAGTGGCAGCTCAAAAATCATGTGCATACGATTCCAACGCAATGGTTTGCCTATATGACAGCAAGAAAATTCATGCGCTATATGGACAGCCAGCTGCCGGATTATATGCAGCTGAAGCGGGCTTTCCTCTATCGTTCCCCGATGGAAGAGGCAATCTCGACCTACAGCGACTACCTGCAAATGTGTCAAGGTCAGAATTATGACATGAAAAGCAGCCAGGTTCTGTTCCCCAAACACTGCAGTGAGGCCCATGACGAGTTGAGCCGATACATTAAGAAGTGTAGGGACGAGCAAACAAAGCGTGCGTTTCGTGAAGTGTATGAGAATTTGGCAGAAAAGGCCAATCTCACTTCAAAGAAACTGCAAATTGTCTGCCCCAAGCAAACCGATGACCTCATCACAGAAGGACAGGCTTTGCACCACTGTGTCGGCACCTATATTGAGCGAGTGGCAGCGAAAAATGCCTGATTGTATTTGTCCGCCGTGTAGAAGAACCGGAAAGCCGTTTGTAACGGTAGAAGTCAGCAACGGCAAAATTGTACAAATCCGTGGCGAACGCAACAGTGACCCTACGAAAGAAGTGAAAAAGTTTGTTGACCTGTGGAGCCGCAAGGTGCTGCCTATGGCTTTGCAGACCGCGTAAGAAAGGAAGTGCTCACCTTATGAAGCAAATAGGAAATCTCGCCATCGTCTGCGCCCGGCGCAAGGATGTGACCCTGCGCATCGAGCGGGGGAGGGTAATGGTCTTACTGGACGGAACTTATGCGCCAACGGCATTTTCTGCCAACTGGGATGACGATGAAACCATCCTGTCGGTGATCCATGAACTGAACTTCGGCCACTGTGCCCCCAAAAGCCAATGAAAACCGAGGAGTGGCAGGAAAAGGCCATTTTCATCGACAAGCTGCGAGAGCTGACAGACCGCCTGAACCGCTGCCGCGCAGCGTATGAAGCCCATACGCCGCTGGTAAGCGATGAGATTTATGATATTCTGTTCAGCGACTTGCAGACACTGGAAAGTTGGTTGGGGTTAAGGATGAAGAACTCACCCACCAAGAAAGGCAATCATCTGGTATAAGACAGCCTTCAATCTATACGGTTTTGCCGCGCAGATTGGAGGCCTTTTTCGTGGCTGGAAATCAAGATGGATAAACTTGAACTTAATAACGTAATATGGTATAATTCTAACAAATACATTGTAGGGGGCATCCTATGGCACCACAGAAAATAGCACAGCGTAAACGAGCAATGCGAGTGGCAGATGCTGTCAATAAAATTGAAGGAGTACCGGTTCGCAGCTATGCAATAGAGCTTTCAAACGCATGGAGTGAAGGCAAAATTACCGGGGCGCAGATGAAAGAGGCCCTTTTGAAAAGCCACATGGAGATGGCCCGTCGCGTGAAGTAAAGCTATGAATGATATTTATCTTTATGAGGATGTGCCGGTACTAAAAACAAGTTCGGCATCAAGGATGAAAAGACTCTGGATCTCGTGGAAGCTGAACAATCTCGCGCAAGCATGATGCTTCTGTATGAGCATGGTTTCCATGATTTTTCAAACCGCGGCGTAAAGAAGATTCACCGCACACTATTTGAAGATGTGTACGAATGGGCCGGAAACTATCGTGTCATCAATATTATAAAAAGAGAGCCTGTTCTTGCAGGACAAAGTGTATGGTATAGCAATGCGGAAGATATTCCGCATGACTTGAAATGTGCTTGGGATGAAATCCACCAAGTAGAATGGATCTCTTTGTCAAAAGAAGATTTCGCAAAAGAAATTGCGCATAAATTTCCGAAAATTTGGCGTGTGCATCCTTTTCGAGAGGGAAACACTCGAACCGTTGTAATGTTGATGACATTCTTTGTTGAGCATTACGGATATTATTTCGACCAAGAACTGTTGGCACAGAGCGCAGAATATGTCCGGGATGCACTGGTGATGGCGTGTTTGGATAATTACTCCGAGTATGAGTATCTGGAAAGAATCTTGCAAGATGCGATTTGCACTGAGCCAATTGCAGAAACTGTTGCAGAAGAACAACCAGCAAGCATATCCGAAAAATATCAAAATACCAATCAAAGCACTACGAACCCACTCCCCATGAGTATGTGGAATATAAAACGAAAAACACCTATTCAAAAAGACCCCATAGCAGGGAAAGCTTGAAAAATGACGCCACTAGCGATCTGAATACAAAAAGTTAAAATTGCCTCCGACTCGCACCATATGTGTACAAGTCGGAGGCAATTATTTTTATACTTCTTTTATGGCTGTCGCTTTCACCAGCGGCATCATCGGAGACAAAGTTAGTTTTTCATGCTGGGAAGGATGATTTATCATATCAGTGGACGATTCGGCTTCTTCTACAAAAGTCAGCATAAATTTGTCAAGTAGCGAGACCATAAGGAATTTGTATTTTTTAAAAGAAAGAAAAATCTTTGTGCTGACTGCGGATGTCGAGAATCGTGGGTATCTGGATACTTTGAAAGAGATAGCCGAACAGAAAAAAGATTGTGGCGTGAAGGTGTTTATGGAATAAAAAGGCATAAAATTCGAAATATCATCATTAGAGAATCCAATCAGTTTTAGGCTCATGCACCGTATCAATTTGTCTAAAAGAATCATCAAATATTTGCTGCTTCTATCGTTTTTGAAG
>ENA-OQCS01001226-OQCS01001226.1-human-gut-metagenome-genome-assembly--contig:-NODE-1226-length-13500-cov-2.427204_pt1 | contig 13500 bp, 22 predicted proteins | sample MGYA00242757_ERZ504575 | MGnify/ENA primary metagenome ERZ504575 (study PRJEB26092, sample SAMD00036297) | human gut metagenome | host: Homo sapiens | study: EMG produced TPA metagenomics assembly of...
GTTAGGCTAACGCGTATGCTATAAAATCCGAAGTCATTGCGAACCCCAAGTCGGAGCGCGTCCGCCGCGTGTCCGAGCTCGCCGATCGAAAAGGGCGGAAACGGTCTGGCCGTTTCATGGTGGAAGGCCCGCAATCGGTGCGCGAGCTGCTGACATGGCATCCAGGACTTGTCGAGGATCTCTACGTTGAGTCGAGTCGGCACAGCCCGATGCCTCGTTTGCGACACCTGTCGTCGCGCAGATGGCGGGCAAGGCCATGCAATCCGGCGTGTATGTGCACAAGGTCACTCATGCGGTGATGCACCGTATGAGCGCCGACGCGCAAGGCGTGCTTGCCGTCGCGGACATGCAGGCTTTCCTCGATTCGTCCGCTGCTCCGGACGATTTCGACGAGCATGCGATGGTCGCCGCGTTTTGGCAGGTCCGCGATCCCGGTAACGCCGGAACCGTGATTCGTTCCGCCGACGCGGCCGGCTGCTCCGCCGTGGTATTGGTCGACGACTGCGTGGACGTGTTCAATCCGAAAGTGATCCGCTCCACCGTGGGATCACTGTTCCACCTTCCGATTCTGACCATGGGAACGGACGACTTCTTCGCATGGTGCGATACTCACGAGTTGGCAGTGTATGCGGCCGATGTATATGGCACGGATTCCCGGCAGCCGGAATCCCTGACGGATGTAATTGCCGCGCCGGAAACGCTTGCCGGCGCCAAAGCGGTGTTGTTCGGCAATGAGCACGCGGATTGACCAAGGAAGTTTTGGAACGAACCGATAGGATCGTGTCCATACCGCTCTATGGCAAAGCGGAATCTTGAACCTCGGCACCAGTTCGGCGGTAATGCTGCTGAGCTTGGCTATGTCGAGTCATGTTGAAAGAATGTAAAGTCGGAAAACGTTGAAATTGCGCGTTTTTCGCGTAAAACAAACGGGAAATGAGAAAGGTATCTCGTGGCAGAAGGTGCGGTATTCGACGCCCAAGCGGTAACCGATGCGGTTGCCGAGGGCATCGCGAAAATCGAAAACGCCTCCAGCATGGAGGAATTGAAAGCCATCAAGACGCAGTACGCCGGAGCGGAATCCGCGATGACGCAGGCCAGCAAGGCCATCGGCGCGCTGCCGAAGGACCAGAAGAAAGACGCCGGCAAGATCATGGGCAAGCTGCGCGCTGACTTTGGTCGTGCGTATGGCACCAAGGAACAGCAGGTCAAGGCCGAGGAAGAGGCCCGTGCGCTTGCCGCCGAAACCGTGGACATGACTCTTCCGGTCAACCGCAAGCCGCTTGGCGCGCGCCATCCGTTGCCGAAACTGATGGAGGATGTCGAAGATTCTTCATTTCCATGGGCTGGCAGATTTCCGACGGTCCTGAAGTGGAAACCGAATGGTACGACTTTGACGCGCTGAACTTCGGCCCCGACCATCCGGCACGCCAGATGCAGGATACCTTCTACGTCAAGGGCAATCAGGCCAAGGACGCCGCAGGATTCGTCGGATCCAACATGGTGCTGCGCACCCAGACCTCCTCCGATCAGGTGCGTGGTCTGCTCACCCGTGGCGTGCCGCTGTACATCGCATGCCCGGGCCGCGTGTTCCGCACCGATGAGCTCGACGCCACCCATACGCCGGTGTTCCACCAGGTGGAGGCTCTTGCGGTCGACAAGCATCTGACCATGGCCGACCTGAAGGGCGTGCTCGATAAGCTTGCCGTGGCCATGTTCGGCCCGGAAGCCAAGACCCGTCTGCGTCCGAGCTACTTCCCGTTCACCGAGCCGAGCGCCGAACTCGACCTGTGGTTCCCTGACAAGAAGGGTGGCGCAGGCTGGCTCGAATGGGGCGGCTGCGGTATGGTCAACCCGAATGTGCTGAAGTCCGCTGGCCTCGATCCTGAGGTCTACACCGGCTTCGCCTTCGGCGTGGGCGTGGAACGTACCCTGCTGCTGCGCCACGACATCAACGACATGCACGACCTGGTCGAAGGCGACGTGCGATTCAGCGAACAGTTTGTGATGGGGGAGTGATTGACCCATGCCAATGGTTGACATTGATTGGCTCAAGGACCATGTCGAGGTTCCGGAAGGCCTTACGTACGAACAGCTTGCCAAAGATCTGGTGAAGGTCGGTCTCGAAGAGGAAGAGATCCACACCTCCCAGCTGGTCGGTCCGATCGTCGTCGGCTACGTGGTCGACGCCACTCCGGAACCGCAGAAGAACGGCAAGATCATCAACTGGTGCCACGTTGACGTCGGCGACGAATACAACGAGACCGATGAGAACGGCAACAAGGTGCCGCGCGGCATCATCTGCGGCGCGCCGAACATGGCTGCCGGCGAAAAGGTCGTCGTAACGCTTCCTGGCGCTGTGCTGCCGGGCGATTTCAAGATCGAACCGCGCAAGACCTACGGCCATATCTCCAACGGCATGTGCGCTTCCGAACGCGAGCTTGGATTGGGTGATAGCCATGACGGCATCATCCTGCTTCGCAAGTACGGCTTCACCCCGGAAGAGTATGAGAAGCTCCAGCCGGGCGACGACGCCATGCACCTGCTGCACTTGGACGAGCCGCTGCTGGAAATCAACATCACTCCGGATCGCGGCTACGCGTTCTCATACCGTGGCGTGTCTCGCGAATACCATCATTCCACCGGTGCGGCCTACACCGATCCGGCTGTCGCCTGAACGAGAAGGCGCCGATCACCAAGGGCCTGCCGGAAGGCACCAAGACCGACATCGAAGTGATCGTCGACGACAATAATCCGATTCACGGTGTGGTTGGATGCGATCGCTATTACGCTCGCGCGGTCAAGGGCTTCGATCCGGCCAGCCATACGCCGAATTGGATGCGTCGCCGCCTGACCCGCGCGGGCATGCGTTCCATCTCCTTGGCAGTGGATGTCACCAACTACGTGATGCTCGACTTGGGACAGCCGATGCATGCCTACGATCTGGATAAGATCGAAGGACCGATCGTGGTGCGTCGCGCAACGAAGGTGAGAAGCTCACCACGTTGGATGGCAAGGATCACGATTTGAGCGTCGAGGATCTGCTGATCACCGATTCCCCGAATGGCGAACGCGGCTCCCGTGTGCTTGGCATCGCAGGCGTGATGGGCGGCATGTATGGCGAGGTCACTGCCGAAACCAAGAACATCCTGCTGGAATCCGCGCACTTCGATCAGGTGTCGATCGCGCGTTCCGCACGCCGTCACAAGATTCCGTCCGAAGCCTCCCGTCGTTTCGAACGCGGTGTGGACGACCAGCTGCAGCCGGCAGCCGCCCAAATGGCCGCCGAACTGATGGTTAGGTACGGCAATGGCGAGCCGAGCGAGCACCCGACCGACTTCAATACCGTCTCTAACCGCCGTCCGATCCTGTTCAAGCTTCGGAAGTGGCTCGTGTGGCCGGACTTGACACGGACGTGAACACCATCAGCGACATTCTTACCGACATCGGTTGCTCCGTCGCAGGAGGCGGCAACGGCGAGTTTTCCGTGGCGCCTCCAAGTTGCGCCCCGACTTGAACGAGCGTGCGATCTGGTTGAGGAAGTGGCGCGTCTTGTCGGATATGACGAGATTCCCGTCACCGTGCCGCCGGCACCGGTCGAAGGTCAGGTCGGTCTGACTGCTGAGCAGCTGCGCAAGCGCCAGGTTGCCGATGAACTTGCCGAATACGGCATGGTGGAAACGTTGAGCTACCCGTTCGTCGGCGATGAGGATTACAAGAACTTCGCGCTGGACGTCGCTGAGACGAAGAACGTCAGCGTGGAGATCGCCAACCCGCTCGCCGGTGATCGTCCGTTCCTGCGTCGTGACATTATTCCGACGTTGGCACAGACCGTTCAGCGCAATCTGCGTCGCGGCGTGGAGAATGTGTCGCTGTATGAGATCGGCCACGTGTATCTGTGGGATCCGAACGCTCCGGCGATTCCGGCACTGCCGGGTGCAGTCAAGCCGACGGACGAGCAGCTTGCCGCGCTTGATGCCGGTCTTCCGGACCAGCCGATGCATGTTGCTGGCATTCTGACCGGCAACGCCGTTGACTCCGGTTGGCTGGGCGAGCGCCGCGCAGTGGATTGGTCTGACGCCGTCGAGGCGGTGCAGCGCATCTCCGACCGTATTGGTGCAGCTCTCACGCTGGATCAGCCGAAGGCTGAAGATGTGCCGGCGCAATGGCATCCGGGTCGTGCGGCTCGTGTGATGGCTGGTGACGTATTCGTCGGTATGGTCGGCGAGCTTCACCCGCATGTCAACGAGGCGTTGGGCTTCCCGTCCCATTCCGCGGCCTCGAATTGGATTTGACCGCGCTGTTCGCCACATTGAGCGGCAAGCCGGTGCAGGCCAAGCCGATTTCCACCTTCCCGCCGGTCAAGCAGGACCTGGCTTTCACGGTGTCCACCAACGTTACGGCCGCTGAACTCAAGCAGGTTATTGTCGATGCCGCTGGAAGCAGCCTCGAAAGCATCGAGCTGTTCGACGTGTACACCGGCGACCAGCTGGGCGAGGACGAAAAGTCTTTGGCCTACGCGGTCACATTCCGCGCTCCGGATAAGACTCTCGCTTCCGAAGACAGCGAAGCCATCCGCAAGCGTATTGTGGATGAAGCGTCCAAGCTGGGTGCGCAGCTGCGCGCCTGATCCCGACCTTCCCAAGAACAGAGGATGATTATGAACGAACCGGAGCAGTATCAGCCGACCAACACCGACGAACGTCAGGAGACGGCTGATGCTGCTCTGGTTTCGTCATCTTCCGATGCCGCTGCGTCTTCACAGCCGGAGTATGGTCAGATCAATCAACCCGAATATGGTGCGATGAGTAGCCAGCTGCCGGCCGGTTACGATCCATACGTGTATGGTGCGCCTGAACCTGAACCGCAACCTGCGGATGCTGTACAGCAGCAGAATATGCAATACCAAACGGGGCAATACCCTTCAAATGGGCAGCAACCGATGCCTCCGTACAATGCGAACGGACAACGGAATCCATACGGCGCCAACCCGTATGGGCCGAATCCGTATGATCCGAACCAATATCCGCAGCAGGGCAATATGCCCTATCTGCCGAATCTGGATCTCAACGATCTCGGCAGAATCCCGCATACGGCCATTGGGATGCCTATGCGATCATGTCTCTCGTGCTTGCCGTGCTGATGCCGGTGCCGGTCCTTCCCGCGTTGGTCGGCGCGATTTCGATGTGGCGTACCAAGAAGCTCCATATGAAAGGGTATGGCTTGGCTCTCGCCGCGGTGATCATCAATGTGTTGTACACCTTGGCCGTGATTTGGTTGGCGATGCATGGTCTTTCCGTTGCCGACCTGTATAACGAGACGTTGCAGAATATGCTTGGCGGCGCGGGATCGGGGCAGGGAGACGAGTCGATCGCTGCCTGATTCGGCGTGTTTTCTAGTCCTTTAATAATTGTCATAGTCGCGCAATGACCACTATGCGACACGAAATGAATGCATAATTATGCAATGTAGTGCATAAAGTGTATGCTGAATGTGTTTTCAGTGAGTCAATGGAAAGAGACGTGACATGGCCAAATACACAGTAGCCGTGGCCGGCGCGACAGGGTATGCGGGAGGCGAGGCCCTCCGTATCCTCGCGGCCCATCCAAATTTCGAAGTGACGTGCGTGGCCGGGCATTCATCCGTTGGGGACAAGCTTGGCAAGCATATGCCACATATTCCGCAGCTTGCCGACCTTGTGGTGGAAGACACCACTCCGGAGGTACTGAACGGGCATGACGTGATCATCCTTGCGCTGCCTCATGGGGCATCCGGTGCATTGGCTTCCCAGCTTGATCCGAATGCCGTGGTGGTGGATTTGGGAGCCGACCATAGGCTTGAGGAAAAAACCGCATGGGATGAGTTCTACGGCGGCGACTTCTATGAGCACTGGACTTACGGCATGCCTGAGCTCATTACCGGCATATCCGAAGATGGTTCTTACCAGCACCAGCGTGAGGTGATTCCAGGAACCAAGCGTATTGCCGGTCCAGGATGCAATGTGACCGCAACCACATTAGCGCTGCAGCCGGGCATTGCCCAAGGGCTTGTTGAACCGGCGGATATTGTTGCCGATCTGGTGGTCGGCTACTCCGGCGCAGGGAAGAATCTGAAGCGCGTCAATTTGCTTGCAGCTGAGGCATTCGGTTCCGCATTACCGTATTCTGTCGGCGGTACTCATCGTCATATTCCTGAGATTTTGCAGAACTTCGCCCATGCTGCAGGAAAGAACGCATCCGCGGCAAACGAGTTCACGCTGGGATTCACCCGATTCTTGTGCCAATGGCCCGTGGCATTCTCGCTTCGGTTTCCGCCAAACTAACCGATACAGCATTGAATATGTCAGATGCTGAAATCAGGCAGGTTTGGACTGACGCATATGCGGATCAGGATTTCATGATTGTTTTACCGGAAGGCGTCATGCCGGCCACCGCCAATATCATCGGATCGAACGCGGCTCATATTCAGGTGGCCATCGACCGTAAGGCGGGGCGTTTGCTGGCCTTCGCGGCAATTGACAATCTCAACCGCGGCACGGCCGGACAGGCGGTGCAGTCGTTGAACGTAGCACTGGGACTTCCTGAAGATGCAGGCCTGACAAAGATTGGAGTGGCGCCATGAGCGTAACATTTGCACAAGGTTTTTCCGCGGCCGGTGTGGAAGCTGGCATTTCCTCGATCAAGGGCAAGAAGGATCTGGCTCTCGTGGTCAATGACGGTCCGCTTGACGCAGCCGCAGGCGTGTTCACTGCAAACCGTTTCTGCGCAGCTCCCGTGCAGTGGACGCGCAAGATCGTGGCCGACGGTCATGTGAAAGCCGTCATCCTTAATTCCGGAGCGCAAACGCATGCACCGGCCAGCGGGATATGAGCAGTCCAAGGCACGGCCCAAAAGGTCGCGGCGCTTGTAGGTGCTAAAGACAGCGATATCGCGGTCTGCTCCACGGGCCTGATCGGTGAGCTTCTGCCTCTTGACCATGTGCTTTCTGGCGCAGACAAAGCGTTCGCGGCCCTTGCCGATACCGCTCAGGCCGGTGCGGATGCGTCCCATGCCATCATGACCACCGACACCAAGCCGAAAACCGTCGAACTTGAAGGGTCCAATGGGTTCCGTGTCGGCGGCATGGTCAAAGGGTCAGGCATGATCGCGCCTCAGCTGGCCACCATGCTGTGCGTGATCACCACGGATGCCGTGGTAAGCGCGGGACAGCTTCAGGCAGCTCTGAACACTGGAGTGGAAATGTCGTTCAACCGCATTGACGTTGACGGTTGCATGTCCACTAACGACACCGTGCTTTTGCTTGCGTCTGGAGCATCCGGTATCGAACCGGATCCCGACGAGTTCAACGAGCTTGTGGCGCAGGCGACTGCCTCCTTGGCACGTCAGATTGTCGGAGACGGTGAAGGCGCGAGCCATGACATCCGTGTCAAGGTGACCGGCGCCACCACGGAAGATGCGGCGCTTGCTTGCGGTCGTGCGGTAGCGGCATCCAATTTGCTGAAATGCGCCATCTTCGGCAATGATCCGAACTGGGGTCGTATCGTCAGCTCGCTGGGTACCGTGCCGCCGGAAGTCGCTCCCTACGATTCCAATAAAGTCACGGTCGACGTCAATGGCGTGCGTATCTGTGAGAACGGCGGAGCCGGGCGCGACCGATCCGAAGTCGACATGACTCCGCGCGAGGTGCATATCGACATCGATCTGCATGCGGGAAAAGCGGAAGCAACCGTCTGGACCGACGATTTGACCCACGAATACGTACACATTAATGCAGATTACGAAAGCTGATTGAACGGTAATGACCAAGGAACTCAAAGGACCTGGATTCCATTTTGACGTGCATACCGATCTGCGTGCCGACCAAAAGGCGGAAGTGCTGATCGAGGCGCTGCCATGGCTTGAGGAATTCGCCGGACAGCGCATCGTCATCAAATATGGCGGCAATGCGATGATCGACGATCATCTCAAGGCCTGTTTCGCTGAAGATATGGTGTTCCTGCGACAGGTTGGCTTGCATCCGGTTGTGGTGCATGGAGGCGGACCGCAGATCTCTCACATGCTCAAGGCTTTGGGCATTAAGTCGGAATTCAAGGGAGGTCTGAGGGTCACCACTCCGGAGGCCATGGATGTGGTGCGTATGGTTTTGACGGGCAAGGTTTCCCGTGAACTTGTCGGGTTGATCAACGCCCATGGTCCGTTCGCGGTCGGTCTTTCCGGCGAGGATGGTGCGCTGTTTTCCGCCATGCAGCGCAAGCCGATCATCGATGGATCGCCAACCGATATTGGTTTGGTCGGCGACGTGGTGAGCGTCGACGCATCCGCGGTTGAGGACCTGATCAATGCCGGACGCATTCCTGTTGTTTCCTCGGTGGCTCCAAATGAGGATGATGCTACCGAAGTGTTGAATGTGAATGCCGATTCCGCGGCTGCGGCGCTTGCGGCCGCTCTTGGAGCCAGCAAGCTGGTCGTGCTGACCGATGTGGATGGCCTGTACGCCGATTGGCCGGACAGGGATTCTCTGATTGGTCGCATCGGCGTGGAGAACCTACGCGACATGTTGCCGGATCTGGAGAGCGGCATGCGCCCCAAGATGGAAGCCTGCGTCAGAGCCATCGATGGAGGCGTGCCACGCGCCACATCATCGACGGACGCAAACCGCATTCCATCCTGAATGAGATTTTCACCACAGACGGCATTGGAACCATGGTCGTTCCCGAAGACGGTATTGAAATGAGGAGTTCGTATGGCAACTGAACAGTTGGAAAACCTCGGCAGAGAGGACGCCAAGTGGCTGGGGGAGTACTCCCGGGTGCACATGAACGTGTTCGGTACTCCGCTGCGTGTTATGGACCATGGCGAAGGCGCGCACATCTGGGACATCGATGGCAATGAATACCTCGATTTCCTTGCGGGCATCGCGGTGAACGCGCTCGGATACGCCCACCCGAAATGGGTGAAGGCCGTCAGCGAGCAGGCAGCCAAAGCCGCTCATGTGAGCAACTACTTCGCCACGGAACCGCAGATTGAACTGGCGTCGAAGCTCATTGAGCTTGCCGGCGCCCCCGAGGGATCTCATGTGTATTTCGGCAACTCCGGAGCGGAAGGCAACGAGGCAGCACTGAAACTCGCCAAACTGTATGGCCGCACCTTGCCGGGCGCATCGCCTGCCATTGGAGGCAAACCGGCGCGTATCATCGCCATGACCCATGGCTTCCATGGGCGTACCATGGGCGCGCTGTCCGCAACGTGGAAGCCTCCATCCGAGAAGCGTTCGAGCCGCTGGTTCCCAATATCGAATTCGTCGAAGCCGGTGACGAGACCGCATTGCATGACGCGTTTGCCGAAACCGGTCCCGGCAATATGGCAAAGGTCCTGTCGCAGCCGTCATCATGGAACTGATCCAAGGTGAGGCCGGCGTGCGTCCGCTCGGCGCCGACTACGTGAAGAAGGCCCGTCAGATGTGCGACGACAACAACGCGTTGCTCATCATCGATGAGGTCCAGACAGGCATCGGACGCACCGGATCCTGGTTCGCATTCCAGCGTGAGGATCTTGCGGGCGGAGTGGTTCCGGATATTGTGACCTTCGCCAAGGGCGTTGCAGGCGGTTTCCCGATGGGTGGCATGATCTCCTTCGGCGCCAAGCTTTCCGCGCTGTTCACCCCAGGATCCCACGGCTCCACCTTTGCGGGCAATCCTCTCGGAGCGGCCGCCGCGATGGCCACGTTGGAGACCATTGAGGAAGACGGTCTCGTGGCCAACGCTGAGGCGCGTGGCCAGCAATTGCGTGACGGCATCATGGCTTGCGTCAATCCGCTCTTCGTCTCCGTGCGTGGACGTGGATTGCTTGACGCGGTCGAACTTGCCATCCATGCGCGCATGCGGCGATGAATTGGGCGTTGGAACACGGTTTGATCGTCAACGCGGTGGCGCCGGATGCGCTTCGTCTTGCCCCTCCGCTGGTGGTGACCGAACAGGACATCGATCAGGCCATCTCCATCCTCGCGAAGATTCCAACTGATCTTCCCAACGACTGAACATAGCCGGCAATCAAAGCAGACTGGATATTTTGAAAGGAGCCAACAATGGCAACTCCTGAACTGCGCCACATGTTGCGCGATGACGATCTCAACCATGAAGAGCAGAAGCAAGTGCTCGAACTCGCCATCAAATTCCACAACGACCGTTTCTACCATCAGCCGTTCGCCGGACCGCAAGGCATCGCGGTGATCTTTGACAAGCCGAGCACCCGAACCCGTTCCAGCTTCTCCATTGGCGTTGCCGAACTGGGCGGCTATCCGCTGGTCATCGACAAGTCCGGATCCAGCTGGGCCGTGGCGAACCGGTGGCAGACACCGCACGTGTGCTTGACCGCATGCCTACGGCGTGGTGTGGCGCACCTTTGGCCAGGATCGTGTGGAGGAAATGGCCAAGTATTCCACCCATCCGGTGGTGAACGCTCTGACGGATGAATTCCATCCCTGCCAGATTCTTGCCGACTTCCAGACCATTGCCGAGCATCGTGGTGGCGTCGACAATCTGAAAAACCAGACCATCGCCTACCTCGCGACGCGGCCAACAACATGTCGAACTCCTATCTGCTCGGCGGCGCGTGGCGGCATGAACGTGCGTGTCGCAGGGCCGAACGGCTATCTGCCGGATCCGCAGATCGTTGCCGATGCCGAAGCCATCGCATCCGAAACCGGCGGTTCCGTGTTGGTGACCACCGATCCGAAGGAAGCGGTCGCCGGCGCGACTGCGTGTTCACCGACACATGGGTTTCCATGGGCGAAGAATCGGAATACGCCATCCGTTCCAAGCGTTCTGGGATTATCAGGTGAACGCCGAACTCATGTCTTATGCCAAGGAAGACGCCATCTTCCAGCATTGCCTGCCGGCATACCGTGCAAGGAAGTCACCTCCGAAGTCATCGACGGGCCACAGTCCGTGGTTTGGGATGAGGCCGGTAACCGCCTGCATGCGCAGAAGGCACTGCTGACTTGGCTTGCCGGCAAGGCCCGCGGAGATGAAAGCCTGCTGGCCTGATGACGGACCAAACACCTGCGCTGCAACGTCCTGCCACACGGGCCGCTCGATTGAGCGCCATCGAGCAGGCGTTGCTGACGCGCATCGTCACCTCGCAGTCGCAGCTGTCCCAGATTCTCGCGGATCAGGCATCGAAGTGACCCAGGCCACCCTGAGCCGCGATCTTGACGAGATCCATGCCACCAAAACCCGTTTGGCTGACGGAACCGTGGCCTATGCGCTGGGCAGACAGCCGGAGGAAAGCGCGTCGGCCAATCCTGATGCAAAAACGGAACAGCAGATGAATCGTGTGCTTTCGGGACTGGTCACTTCGGTCGCGGCGGCTAGGAATCTGGTGGTGGTCCACACGCCGTCTGGCGCGGCCCAGTATGTGGCAAGTGTGATCGACAAGCAGCCCATCGATGGAGTGCTCGGCACCATTGCCGGGGACGATACCGTCATGGTGATTTGCGCCGATGACGATTATGCGAAACAGCGTGCGCAATGGCTGTTGGACGTCGTGTCCAAAGGCTGAATAGCCGTATAGTGGACACGACGCACCGTATATGCATAAATATACAGAGCATTGCATATACTGATGAATAACGTTTGATGTTAGAAAGGGAAACCATGAGCGATCAGAATCGTCTCGTCTTGGCATATTCCGGTGGTCTGGATACCTCCGTCGCCATCTCATACCTAAAGGAACGCACCGGCAAGGATGTCGTGGCCGTGTCCCTCGACGTCGGCCAGGGTGGCGAAAGCCTCGAAACCATCAAGCAGCGCGCGCTTGCCTGCGGTGCCGTTGAAGCGTATGTGGTAGACGCCCGCGACGAATTCGCCAATGAATACTGCATGAAGCGCTGAAGGCCAACGCCCTGTATGAGGGTGTGTATCCGCTGGTTTCCGCCATTTCCCGCCCGCTCATCTCCAAGCATCTCGTGCGCGCCGCCCACCAGTTCGGTGCCGACACCATCTCCCATGCTGCACCGGCAAGGGTAACGACCAGGTCCGTTTCGAGGTGTCCATCTCCTCCATTGATCCGACACTGAGGCCATCAGCCCGATCCGCGACCTGTCGCTGACCCGCGACGTCGAGATCGCATTCGCCAAGGAGCACAAGCTTCCGATCGTGCAGACCGAGAAGAGCCCGTTTTCCATCGACCAGAACGTGTGGGGCCGCGCCATTGAAACCGGCTTCCTTGAGGATCCGTGGAATGGCCCGACCAAGGACTGCTACTCCTATACCGACGATCCGGCATTCCCGCCAGTCGAAGATGAGTCGTCATCGAATTCAAGCAGGGCATTCCTGTCAAGATCGACGGTCACGACGTCACCCCGCTGCAGGCCATCGAAGAGATGAACCGTCGCGCAGGCGCACAGGGCATCGGCCGTATCGATCTGATCGAGGACCGTCTGGTCGGCATCAAGTCCCGTGAGCTGTACGAGGCTCCTGGTGCTATCGCACTGATCACCGCCCACCAGGAACTCGAGAACTGCTGCCTCGAACGCGAGCAGCACCGCATCAAGCGCGATATCGACAAGCGCTGGGCCGAACTCGTCTACGATGCGCAGTGGTTCTCCCCGGCAACGCAGTCCCTGAACGCCTTCATCGAAGACACCCAGAAGTACGTTTCCGGCGAAATCCGCATGATCCTGCATGGCGGACGCGCCGTCGTGACCGGTCGTCGTTCCGACACCTCGCTGTATGACTACAATCTGGCCACCTACGATTCCGGCGACAGCTTCGATCAGAAGTCGTCCAACGGCTTCATCGACATCTACGGTCTGCCGAGCCGTGTGGCCGCAGCCCGCGACGTCAAGTTCGGCAATGGCATCGAGGTTCCGGAAAACAGCGTCGAGTAAGCGAGTTTTTACGCCGAATCGTCTTGATAATGGGGGAGAGCGTACCGTTAGGACCATCCTGACTGGTATCCTCTCCCTCAGTCATATCTGCAAGGAGAATGAAGTAACAATGACCGAGAGCACAACCAATGGTGAACACCTCGCCCTGTGGGGCGGCCGGTTCAAGTCCGGCCCGTCTCCGGAACTCGCGCGACTGAGCAAGTCCACCCAATTCGATTGGCGTCTTGCCGACGACGACATCGCAGGCTCACGAGCCACGCCCGTGCGCTCGGACGTGCGGGACTATTGACCGCCGACGAGCTGCAGCGAATGGAAGACGCTCTCGACGAGCTGCAGCGCCGTGTCGATTCCGGTGCGTTCGCTCCGATCGAAGACGATGAGGACGAAGCCACCGCATTGGAACGTGGACTGCTGCAGATCGCCGGAGACGAGCTTGGAGCAAGCTCCGCGCCGGCCGCTCCCGCAACGACCAGATCGCCGCGCTGATCCGCATGTGGCTCCGTCGCCACAGCCGCGTCATCGCCAAAATGCTGCTCGGCCTTGCCGCAACACTGACCGAACAGGCCGAAAAGGCCGGACGCACCGTCATGCCGGGGCGTACCCACATGCAGCACG
>ENA-OQCS01001227-OQCS01001227.1-human-gut-metagenome-genome-assembly--contig:-NODE-1227-length-13477-cov-6.410487_pt1 | contig 13477 bp, 19 predicted proteins | sample MGYA00242757_ERZ504575 | MGnify/ENA primary metagenome ERZ504575 (study PRJEB26092, sample SAMD00036297) | human gut metagenome | host: Homo sapiens | study: EMG produced TPA metagenomics assembly of...
GGTGCTTCTTGACCTTTATGCAAAATATTATTCCTTTTACAAAGCGATGTGCTGAATGAGCAGGAAAGGGAGTATTTGCATATGTCAGACCAGATATGTCAGATGCGGTAGCAGCGATGGCACTTCACAGACTTGCCATCTGTATGTACCGGTATTATGGAAAAAAAGCCATTATTCTGCTGGACGAATATGATACTCCTTTGCAGGAAGCATACGTGTATGGATACTGGGAAGAACTTACCACTTTATCAGAAGTCTGTTTAACTGTACATTTAAGACAAACCCTTATCTGGAGCGAGGGCTGATGACAGGAATCACCAGAGTGAGCAAAGAATCCATTTTTTCGGATCTGAATAATCTGGAGGTTGTGACCACCACATCTGAGAAATATGCTTCTTCTTTTGGATTTACAGAGCAGGAAGTGTTTCAGACTCTGGAGCAGATGGGAAAGGCAGACAAGAAGGATGAAGTGAAGCAGTGGTATGATGGGTTCACGTTTGGCAGGCATACAGATATTTATAATCCATGGTCGATCATTAAGTTTCTGGATACTGGTGAATTTAATACTTACTGGGCGGCAACCAGTGAAAACAGTCTGGTTTCCAAACTGATACGAGAGGGCTCTCCACAGTTGAAGATGGATTTTGAGGATTTGCTGAAAGGAAAGACAGTGATGTTCAAAATGGATGAGCAGATCGTTTTTGAACAGCTTCAGCGAAAAAAAGGTGCAATCTGGAGTCTTTTGCTTGCCAGCGGATATCTGAAAGTGGAGAAAAAATCCCGGACAGAAGAGGCGGATGTTATTTATATGGACTTAAGATCACTAATTATGAAGTGCTGCTGATGTTTGAAGATATGGTGGAGAGCTGGTTTCCGGAAGAAAGCAGTTCCTATGAGAATTTCAAACAGGCGTTGCTTCTGGGAGATCTTGATTACATGAACCAGTATATGAATCAGTGCCTTACAGACATTCAGCAGTTTCGATGTGGGGAGAAAGCCTTCAGAGCATTTGGAACCGGAACGATTTTATCATGGATTTGTGCTGGGGCTGATTGTAGATCTGGCAGATAAATATAAAATTACTTCCAATAAAGAAAGTGGCTTGGGCAGATATGATGTGATGATGGAGCCTCTGGTGGAGAATCTGGATGGAATTATCATGGAGTTTAAAGTGCATAATCCGGCAAAAGAGAAGAATCTGGAACAAACGGCAGAGAATGCTTTGCGGCAGATCAGGGAGAAAAAGTATGACACAGAACTGGAGATGGCAGGAATTTCCTCAGACAGAATCCGACATTACGGATTTGCCTTTGAGGGAAAGAAAGTCCTGATCGGCAGTGATTCCTGATAGTTACTGTTCACACGTCACTATCCCGCGAGGTGTTTGGCATGAGAATGCCAAAATCCCGAGACATACCGCGCGATATGCGATTAGCATAAATTCTGTGCATCGCGAAGCGTGTTACTGGGCACGGAGTGAACAGTAACTCCTGATAAATTTGTGAAATCCGGAGAAACATTCTTGACAAGAAAGCCTTTTTTCATTATAGTAGAATCCAGAAAAAGGCTGTGAAAAAGAGGAGTAGGCGGTAATGTCCCACAGAGAGGGAAGCTTATAAGCTGGAAGGTTTCCCGGGAACAGAAGCGCTGAAGGTAGCTTTGGAGCCGGGAGGCTGAAGTGAGTGGTATGATAATACTGAGATTCATATACGCGCATGGTAGGCTTTCACGTATCCCGCGTTAAGGGAATGAGAGACAAACTAAGGTGGTACCGCGATTTATATCGCCCTTTGCACGTATAATGCGTGTAAAGGGCGTTTTTAATCGAATAAGCTTATAGAGCCGTGGGCTGCTTTACAGCGGAGTGATCCGCAGATACTTTTATTACAGAGATAGAATATCAGGAGGACATTATGAGCAAAGAACTTGCAAAAACCTACGATCCTAAGGGAATCGAAGAGCGTCTTTACACAAAATGGATGGACAATGGATATTTCCATGCAAAAGTAAATCCGGACAAGAAACCGTTTACCATTGTTATGCCGCCGCCAAACGTAACCGGCCAGCTTCACATGGGACATGCGCTGGATGAAACCATGCAGGATATCCTGATCCGTTTCAAGAGAATGCAGGGCTATGAAGCATTATGGCAGCCGGGAACTGACCATGCAGCTATCGCTACAGAGGTTAAGGTTATCGACAAGCTGAAAAAAGAAGGTATCGACAAACACGATATCGGCCGTGAGGAATTCTTAAAACATGCGTGGGCATGGAAAGAGGAGTACGGCGGAAAGATCATCAATCAGTTAAAGAAACTGGGTGCTTCCGCAGACTGGGAGAGAGAACGTTTCACAATGGATGAGGGATGTTCCAAAGCAGTACAGGAAGTATTTATCAAATTATATGAAAAAGGCTATATCTACAAAGGTTCCAGAATCATCAACTGGTGTCCTGTATGCCAGACTTCCATCTCTGATGCAGAGGTTGAACATGAGGATCAGGACGGATTTTTCTGGCACATTAATTACCCGATCGTAGGGGAAGAGGGACGTTTCGTAGAGATTGCAACTACACGTCCGGAAACCCTGCTGGGTGATACTGCTGTTGCCGTAAATCCGGAAGATGAGCGCTACAAGGATCTAATCGGCAAGATGCTGAAGCTTCCTCTCACAGACAGAGAGATTCCGGTGATCGCCGATGAATATGTAGACAAAGAATTCGGAACAGGATGTGTAAAGATCACACCTGCCCATGACCCTAACGACTTGAGGTTGGACGCCGTCACAATCTGGAAGAAATCAACATTATGAATGACGATGCGACCATCAACGAGCTTGGTGGAAAATACGCTGGTATGGACGTTACGAAGCACGTAAGGCAATGGTAGCAGATCTGGAAGAACTTGGACTTCTGGTAAAAGTAGTTCCTCACAACCACAGCGTTGGAACTCATGACCGCTGTGGCACAACGGTAGAGCCTATGATCAAGCCACAGTGGTTTGTAAAGATGGACGAGATGGCAAAGGCTGCGATCAAAGCTCTGGATGACGGAGATCTGAAATTCGTTCCGTCCCGTTTTGACAAGACGTATCTTCACTGGCTTGAGAATATCCGCGACTGGTGTATTTCCAGACAGTTATGGTGGGGACACAGAATTCCGGCTTATTACTGTGATGAGTGCGGTGAAGTAGTTGTTGCAAGAGAAATGCCTGAGAAATGCCCGAAATGCGGATGTACACATCTTCATCAGGATGAGGATACACTGGATACCTGGTTCAGTTCTGCATTATGGCCATTCTCCACACTTGGCTGGCCGGAGAAAACACCGGAACTGGAATATTTCTATCCGACAGATGTACTTGTTACAGGATATGACATTATCTTCTTCTGGGTTATCCGTATGGTATTCTCTGCTCTGGAGCAGACTGATCAGGTTCCGTTCCATCATGTACTGATCCATGGTCTGGTACGTGACTCCCAGGGACGTAAGATGAGTAAGTCTCTTGGAAACGGTATCGATCCTCTGGAAGTTATTGATAAATACGGCGCAGATGCTCTTCGTCTTACTCTGATGACAGGTAATGCACCTGGAAATGATATGCGTTTCTACTGGGAAAAGGTAGAAGCAAGCCGTAACTTCGCAAACAAGATCTGGAATGCTTCCCGTTTCATCATGATGAACCTGGAAGGCAAGACAGTGACAGAACCGGAGAACTTAAATGATCTCTGTGCAGAGGATAAATGGATTCTGTCTCACTTAAATACAGTGATCCGCGAAGCTACAGAGAACATGGAAAAATATGAACTTGGTATTGCAGTACAGAAGGTTTATGACTTCCTGTGGGATGAACTCTGCGACTGGTATATTGAGATGGCTAAGGTTCGTCTGTGGAAGGCAGAGGAAGATCCGAAGGCAGCAAATGATGCACTCTGGACATTAAGAACAGCGCTGACAGAAGGCCTGAAGCTTCTTCATCCGTATATGCCGTTTATCACAGAGGAAATCTACTGCACACTTCTTCCTGAAGAAGAGTCTATTATGATCTCCGAATGGCCTGTATACAGAGAAGAGAGAAACTTCCCGGATGCTGAGAAAGCAATCGAGGGATTCAAAGAGGTTGTAAGAGGTATCCGTAATACCAGAACAGAGATGAATGTTCCGAATAACCGCAAGACAAGCCTGCATATTGTGGCAAAGGATGCTGAAACAGCAGCAATGTATGAGAACAGCAAGAAATCCTTTGTAAATCTTGCATTTGCAAAAGAGATTCTGGTACAGACAGACAAGAACGGAATCAGTGAGGATGCAGTTTCAGTAGTTGTTTCCAATGCGGTTGTATATATGCCGTTGGAAGACCTGATTGACAAAGATAAAGAGATTGAACGTCTTACAAAAGAAACAGAACGTCTCACAAAAGAGATCGCAAGATGTGAAGGTATGCTGAATAATCCGAACTTCGTAAATAAGGCACCTGCTGCCAAGGTGGATGCGGAGAAAGACAAACTTGCGAAATATAAAGAAATGATGGATAAGGTTAAAGGACAGTTAGAGCAGCTTAAGAAATAAGGGAGTGTTTAGATGAAATTGTATAAGATTTGTAACAAAATCTCCCTTTTACTCCATGTACTTGCCAGCGCAGCGGGATATTTTGTTATGGAGGCAATCTGCCGTCACTCGTTTATAGAAGCCTGGAATTATATGATACAGAGACCTCTGGTTTTTGCATATAATGCGGCATTCATTTTTACCTCGTCACTAATTGTTTATCTGTTTCACAGGAGAGTGTTCTGGAGAATCCTTGTGACATTGTTTTGGCTGATACTGGCCATTATCAATGGTGTTCTCCTGCTCAACCGTGTTACACCGTTTACAGGACCGGATTTGCATCTGATCACAGATGCATTAAAGATTGCCAATAAATACCTGCCTGCTGCAGGTGTTGTGGCAGTCTGCATCCTGTTTGGGATTCTTGTTATCTTACTGTTGATCCTGCTTATTAAAGGACCGAAGTATCAGAACAAGATTAAATACCGCTATAATATTCCTCTGATCCTGCTGGCAGTTGCTCTTTTTGCAGGATGTACACAGCTGGCACTGGAGAAGAGGGTACTTTCCAATTACTTTGGAAATATTGCTTTTGCATATGAGGATTATGGATATCCTTACTGTCTGGCAACTACGATTTTTAATACGGGAATCAGCTGTCCGAGAGATTATTCTGAGAAAGAGATTAAACGGATTGAGAAAACAGAGAAGAACCTGCCGGAGTCAAAAGAGGAAAATCATCCGAATATTCTGTTTTTGCAGCTGGAATCATTCTTTGATCCCACATTGGTAAACTATCTGAATATTTCGGAAGATCCTATCCCTACGTTCAGAAAGCTGATGGAGGAATATTCCTCCGGATATTATAAGGTTCCCTCTGTAGGTGCAGGTACTGCAAATACGGAGTTTGAATCCATTACAGGAATGAGTATGCATTATTTCGGACCCGGGGAATATCCTTATAAGAGTATTCTGAGAGAGACTACCTGTGAGAGTGCACCTTATGTACTGAAGAATCTGGGCTATACCACCCATGCGGTTCATAATAATGAGGCAAACTTCTATGGAAGAAGATCTATTTTCCCGAATCTCGGATTTGATACTTTTACTTCTGAAGAGTACATGGCAAGAGAGAACGAGAAGAATCCAAATGGCTGGGTAAAGGATGAGGTTCTGACAGATGAAATCCTGAAATGTTTGGATTCTACTGAGGGGCCGGATTATGTATATACTATTTCCGTACAGGGACATGGTGCATATCCGGATGAGCAGATTCTGGAGGATCCTGAGATCACAGTTTCCGGTGCGCCGACTGAGGAAGAGAACAATAAATGGGAATATTACGTAAATGAGATCCATGAGATGGATAATTTTGTAAAAGAGCTGACAGATAAGCTGGCAGATTATCCTGAGGATGTGGTCCTTGTTATGTACGGTGATCACCTTCCGACTATGGGACTGACTGTGGAGGACCTGAAGAACAAGTATCTGTTCCAGACAGAGTATGTGATGTGGGATAACTTCGGACTTAAGAAAAAGAATGAAAATCTTGCAGCATACCAGATGGCGGCAGAGGTTATGGATCGTGTGGGAATCCATGAGGGAACTGTTTTCCGCTATCATCAGGCAAGAAGAAATACCAGAAATTATCAGGTGGATCTGGAAACCTGCAGTATGACCTCCTTTATGGAAAGAGATATTCCTACGGGGAAAGCGGCGAAAGTCCTTATCTGCGTACCAGAATGCGTATGGGAATCTATGATGTGACTCTGGATTCCATTCAATGTATCTCTGAGGCAGATCATACATATTACATTAAGGGAACGGAATTTACGCCGTCCAGTGAAATCAAACTGAACGGAGAATGGTATGATACGGTCTATATCAATCCGACTACGTTGATGATCACAGGTGCGGAGCTGAATGATTTCGACAGACTGGCGGTGATCCAGCGAAGCAACAGTTCGACGCGAAAACCGCTGAGCAAGAGCTATGACCGGTCCTGCTATGCACTTTATTCAAATAATAAATGGAAATTAACAGAAAGTGCCGGTACGAATGAAAATTAATCCATAATTTTGTCGGATAAAATATTACGATTGGTACTGGACATCTTCCACCACTATTATATAATGTTAGAGTAACTAAATACATTATAGATAAGTGGTGGAATTTTTTTTATGAATTACGAAGAAGCAGTTGCTTATATTGATGAAACTCCGAAATTTACAAAGAAGAACAGTCTAGATCACACAAAGGAATGTCTGAGAAGACTTGGTAATCCTCAGGATAAGTTTAAGGTGATCCATGTGGCAGGAACTAATGGAAAGGGAAGTACATGTGCGTTTCTGACCTCTGTTCTGAGAGAGGCGGGATATTCCTGCGGATTATTTACTTCTCCTCATCTGGTGGAGATCAATGAACGCTTCCAGATCAATGAGGTGAATATTGATAATGATACTTTCCTGAAGGCCTTTGAGAAAGTAAAGGTACTTGCGGATGAACTGGTTGCAGAAGGCAGCTATCATCCGACTTATTTTGAGATGCTTTTTCTGATGGGAATGGTGATCTTTGCAGAGGCAGGTGTTGATTATGTGACTCTGGAAACAGGACTGGGCGGAAGAATGGATGCGACTACTGCTGTGGAGAATCCTGTTGCCTGTGTGATCACATCGATCAGTCTGGATCATATGCAGTATCTGGGAGATACAGTTGCCAAAATCGCAGGAGAAAAGGCCGGGATCATTGTGCCGGGGGTACCGGTAATCTATGACGGAAACGACCCGGATGCAGCAGAAGTGATCCGTGCCAGAGCAGAAGAACTGGGAAGCCCTGCTTATGAAGTGAAGAGATCAGATACAGAAGTGCTCAGAAATACTTCGGCGGGAATTGATTTTGCATTTCGGAATGAGTATTATAAGGATATGGTTTTCTCCATTCCGTTTATTGCAAAGTATCAGGTGATGAACAGTGCACTTGCATTAAAGACGATTGAGGTTCTGCAGAATGTGATTTCTGTATCTATGGATCAGATCCATGTGGGAATTGCCGGAACACGCTGGCAGGGAAGAATGGAAACAGTGCTTCCGGGTGTGATCGTGGACGGTGCTCACAATGAGGACGGGGTAGAGAAATTTGTAGAGACAGCAGAACACTTTCAGAAAGAATGTCCGCTGACTTTGCTTTTTTCAGCAGTAGATGACAAAGATTATACAGATATGATACATACGATCTGCAGCAGGATCACGTTCCGTCAAGTGGTAGTAACCTCTGTTGGCGGATATCGCCAGGTTCCTGCTGAGAGATTTGCAAAGCTTTTTACAGAAGCAGGTGCTTCTTCTGTGGAAGTAGTGGAGGATGTTGAGAAAGCCTTTGGTAGAGCACTGGAAGTGAAGGGGGATGACGGAATGCTCTTCTGCGTGGGTTCCCTGTATCTTGTCGGTGAGATTAAAGATGTAATCAGGAGAAATAAGAATGATAGATTATGAAGAGGAACTGAAGAAATTTGAACCTTGTCTGGATGTGGCAGATGCGGAGGGTGCGATTTATGAGAGAGAACTGACGGATATCCTGGATATTCTTCAAGAAGTTCTCCGCGAAGCCAAGAGTGGCAGACGGGTAAAATAAGGAGATACACATGAATTGTATGAATTGTGGCGCATTTCTGGTGGACAAAGATCTGGATTACTGCCCGAAATGTGGATGTAATGTGCTGATCCAGAAAAAGGTAGATTACCTTTCCAGACAGTATTACAACCGGGGGCTTGAGAAAGCCAGTGTCCGCGATCTTTCAGGGGCGATTGACTGTCTGAAGCAGAGTCTTATTTATAATAAGCATAATATTCAGGCGAGAAATCTTCTTGGACTGGTATATTTTGAGACAGGGGAGGTGGTTGCCGCACTCAGTGAATGGGTGATCAGTAAGAATCTTCAGCCATCCAGAAATCTGGCATCAGAATATATTAACAAGCTGCAGGCGAACTCCAATAAGCTTGAGGCGATCAATGAAACGATCAGAAGTATAATGATGCCTTAAACCTGTGCAGGGAAGGTCATGAGGATATGGCTGCGATCAGGCTGAAGAAGATTCTCATACAGAATCCAAAACTGATCAAAGGTTACCATCTTCTGGCACTTGTGCAGATGAAAGAGGGGGAATATAACAAGGCAAGAAAGACGTTAAGGAAAGCCGCGCGGATTGATAAAACAAATACAACAACCCTTCGTTTTTTGAGAGAGATTGACGAACAGACAGGAGTATCCACACGTCTGGAACGTCAGAATAAAAGAAACAGGAAAGCTGTGGACAGCAGTGAGAATGATATGGCAATCCAGATTCCTCAGTATAAAGAAAAAGGAAGGATTCCGCTGTTTTTTACACTGGTTGCCGGATTTTGTGCAGGATTGCTGGCGTTTTATCTTCTGGCTGTTCCTGCCATACGTCAGGGAATCTACAGGGAAGCGAATCAGCAGATTATGAAATACAGTGATGCAGTGTCCAGTCAGGGAGCTGAGCTGACCAAGGCACAGAGTCAGGCTCAGGAATCTGGAGACACAGTTGAGGCGGCCTCCAAACAGATAGAGGAAGAGAAGAAAAAAAGCAGCAGTTATGAGGCTCTGATCGAGCGTACTCAGCATTGCAGCAACAGAATACAGATGAAGCGGCATTGAAGATACAGAATGTTTATGCGGATTTGCTGCCTGCGGATCTGAAAGGGATTTACAATACGATCTGTAACACTACAGGTACGACCGGGATCGAAGGAACTACAGATGCGAAAGTCACAGACGGAACCGGCAGTGCTGACAGCGCAGAGGGAGATGCTTCTTCAGATTCAGCGGAAGATGGAAGTTATGACGATGGTTCCTATGACAGTGGGGAATATGATGATGGTTCTTACGATAATTCTGATGGTGATTCGGCGGATGATGGAAGTTACGACACCGGTGATTATGACGATTCCGGATACTGATACCGGGTTTTCATTTTGATGTGGCAGAAGACATGAAGTATTATAAGAAGATGTAAAGATACAAAAGAGATGCATGGAAGTCATGTGTCTCTTTTTTACCGAATCAAGTAGGAGGCTGCGAAAAGCAATAAACAGTTATTTGGTGTAGAGCTACACTGCAAAGTGGATTGCGAACATTCGCCTGACAAAAAGTGAGGAGGGATATGATGGAGAACAGATTTGAAATACAGGGAAATTCCCTGATCATTCATTTACCGAAAGAGGTAGATCATATGGTGACAGACGAGATACGCAGAGATTCAGATGATATTATACGGAAAAATATATACGAACGATCACATTTGATTTTTCAGGAACAGCGTTTATGGACAGTTCAGGGATAGGGCTGATCATGGGGAGATACCGGATGATGGGGATGCGCGGTGACTGTATACAGGCTACAGGAGTAAATTCCTATATTGAAAAGCTGCTGCATCTGTCAGGGGTATATAAATTTGTCGAAATCTGTGGGGAAGTCTAAAGAGAGGGGGAAGAAAACTATTATGGAAAATACCAATGAAATGAAAATTATTTTTTGACAGCAGACCTGAGAATGAGGGGCTGGCAAGAGTTGCGGCGGCAGCTTTCTGCACACAGCTGAATCCTACTCTGGAGGAAGTGGCAGATCTGAAAACTGCTGTGTCAGAGGCTGTGACAAACTGTATTATTCATGCTTATGAAGGCCAGGTGCAGAAAATAGAGATTTTCTGCAGAAGGGAAGGACAGAAATTATGGGTTGATGTGATCGATAAGGGAGTGGGGATCAGAGACGTTGCAAAAGCTATGGAGCCTCTTTTTACAACAAAGCCGGAGAAGGATCGTTCCGGGATGGGATTTACATTTATGGAAGCGTTTATGGATGAGGTAACAGTAGAATCACAGGTGGGATATGGAACAGTTGTCCATATGAAAAAGACGATCGGGAGGTAGGAATGGACCATACTCTTGCTCTGATCATGAAGTCACAACAGGGGGATAAAGAAGCAAGAGATACTGTATTTAAAGAAAACGCAGGACTTGTGTACAGCATGGCGAAAAGATTTGCCGGGCGCAGTGTGGAAATGGAAGATATCGTGCAGATAGGAAGCATTGGGCTACTGAAAGCCATAGATCGTTTTGATATTTCGTACGATGTGAAGTTTTCAACTTATGCTGTTCCCATGATCATAGGTGAAATCAGACGCTATCTGAGGGATGACGGGATGCTTAAGGTGAGCAGAAACCTGAAAGAGAACTGTGCCAGAATTTATTCTGCGAGAGAAGCACTGGAAAAAGAACTGGGACGTGAACCGATACTGGAGGAAGTTGCGAAAGCGACAGAACTTTCAGTAGATGAAGTGGTGATGTCGATGGAATCAGGAGCTGAAGTGGAATCTTTGCACAAAATTATCTATCAGGGAGATGGAAATGATATTTCGCTTATGGACAGGCTCCAGGAAAAAGAAAATGGACAGGATGCAGCACTGAACAGGATTTTTCTGGATGAAATCCTGAAAAAACTGGATGCAAGAGAACGTCAGCTGATTGGTATGAGATATTTTAAGGATATGACGCAGACGGAGATTGCGGCAGAGATGGGAATTTCCCAGGTCCAAGTGTCCAGGATGGAAAAGCGGATTCTGAAGGAACTTAAAAAGCAGGTATAAGCAGATGGGAGTAATTAACTCACCGCTTGTAGAAGGTAGAGTATTCTCTGAAGAGGTAAATAAAAAAGAGGTTACTGTGAACGGAGCGAACAGTAACAAAAAGAGTGTGCGGATTACTATAATATTGCACACTCTTTTTGCTATAATATCTTTATTGTTATATATCGTAAGTTATACAGTTCTCTGTGATCTGAAGATCACATTTTTGTATTTCAGAAGGGCTGTCTGAAGAATCAGTCCTACTACACCACAGGAAACTACTTCTCCGATACCTACGGTAAGCATCATAAGCGGAATCGGAAGATTTACTCCGTATCCGAAGTGAAGTACGAATGGCACGATGACTGCATTGGAAACAATCGGCGGGATCGGCGCAAGAAAACGGTTGCAGCTGCGGAGTCTGTAAGTAAATACTGCTCCGATCAGTGTTGCGATGCTTCCGAAAATAATGTCCACAGGAATGGCACCGCCAAAGAGATTGGCAATGATACATCCTACAAATAACCCCGGAATCGCAGCCGGTGTAAAGAATGGCAGGATGGTCAGTGCTTCCGAAAAGCGAATCTGAATTTCGCCATAGCTGAGTGGTGCGAATAAAAGAGTCAGAACCACATAAATGGCTCCGATCACTGCTGCTTCTGTCAGAAACTGAGTACCTTTGTTTTTCATATTTGATTATCTCCTTTAGTATTTGTTTTACGAGTGGAAGGTTTCGAACACTCGGCTATCGAAGTATATCACTTTTCGGAAGTACGGTCAATGTCTTTGATAAGAGTTTTATTAACATTTTCCTCGTACAGACGCATCTGTATCTGCATAGGTGTTGGATCATCTGTTATTTTTATATGACCGAAATGATTGAAGAAGAAAAGTACCCCAAGTCCGATTCCTATGGAATAAGTGATTTCAAGAACAGTAAAATGACCGGAAGTCTGTCCTGTGACCTGGGTATAGATCTGCGAGAAGAGACCACCGACATCTACATCGTTATTAAATGTCATGATAGAGAAACCTGCACCGAAAAAGGCGGCAAGACCGACGAAAATAATCTTGCACCACTGCCAGACAAGCCCGGAACCGGGTTTGTTTTTAAAAGTGATGATAAAGTCGGCTTCTCCAATATTATTGATTTCAAGGTCCGGTTCTTTTTTTTGATTTCGGAGATCAGATCCATGACAGACATTACATAACGTCCTGGTTTATTCGGGTCAAGATTTATAACCGGCATCACCCGGAGCCGATTCAGGATTTTACTGTTGCTGCAGGAAAGTTTTGCAATGTCCTGAAGATAAATGTGTGGATGGTTTATCTGGATATTCTGATCTAACTGTAAATAGAGAGTATCACTCATGGTATGTTATCCTTTCATTTTGGGCTTGAAGATCAGGCTTGCAAGATAAGAGAAGATCAAAGCTGCGGAGACTCCCACTGCGCAGGCGGTAAAGCCTCCCATAAAGAGTCCGATCAGTCCGTTTTTGTCAATGGATTCTTTCATTCCTTTCCACAGGATATTGCCAAAACCAAGCAGGGGAACAGAAGCGCCTGCTCCGGCAAATTCTGCAAATGCTGATAGATTCCGACAGCGCTTAAAACAGAGCCTGTACATACCAGAAGTACCATGATCCGTCCGGGCATAAGCTTTGTCCTGTCCAGAAGAATCTGTACTAGGGCACAGATCAGTCCGCCTGTCCAGAATGCATTAAAATAGTCCATGTATTTTTCCTCCTGAAAAATTTCTGTATCTACATCATATCCGGAACCCTGTACTGTTCTATTACAACAGCGTGTGCGATACCGGGAATTGGATCCCCCTCGTTGAAGCTTACCTTTGACAGAAGGGCACCTGTGGGAACAAAGAGAATCCTTTTCCATTTTTTCTGTATAATACCCGGAAGAATATAGCCCGCCAGAACAGAGGCGGCACATCCACATCCACTGCCGCCGGAATGTGTATCCTGAGTCTGAGGATCATAGATCAGCATACCGCAGTCCTGATGGACAGATGAGATATCAAATCCTTTTTCTGTGAGAAGGTCGAACAGGATTGTCTGTCCTACCATGCCCAGGTCACCGGTGAAGATGGCATCATAATCGGATGGTTTTCGGTGAAAATCCTGAAGATTTCGGGCTATGGTGTCGCAGGCAGCAGGAGCCATGCAGGCTCCCATATTGAGGGAATCCCTGAACCCAAAGTCAATCAGTCTTCCGGTGGTGATTCCTGTTATAACTGCACAGATATTGCGGTTACGGAGTGTGTTTAGTGTTTTGTTGTCC
>ENA-OQCS01001228-OQCS01001228.1-human-gut-metagenome-genome-assembly--contig:-NODE-1228-length-13463-cov-1.775720_pt1 | contig 13463 bp, 19 predicted proteins | sample MGYA00242757_ERZ504575 | MGnify/ENA primary metagenome ERZ504575 (study PRJEB26092, sample SAMD00036297) | human gut metagenome | host: Homo sapiens | study: EMG produced TPA metagenomics assembly of...
TGTCCTGCATAGTAGTACACTCCTTTTATTTCATATTCTTCATAATGCCCATCATCTTCTGGCCGGCTGCTCCATCAGTCCCGGTTTGCCGTAAGTGCGCACTCCGCAGCTGTCAGCAGCACTCTGTCCATCTGACGATAGTAATATTTTCCCTTCGCCGTAAAGTAATACTTGCCATCCACTGCATAAAGCAGGTCCAAAAGCTCCCACTGCTCCAAAAGCGGCGCAAGCAGGCTTTCCCAATCCGCATCGCTATACTGCTTCAGCAAAGCAAAATCAAGCTTGCCCGCATCACACTGTCCGGAAAGCTTTTCCAGCAGCAGATAATTTTCGTTATGCTTGCCCATGCCCATAACGGCGTACTGCCCGGACGTAGCCTTTTTTACATAGTCGCTTCGTTCCATAGTCTTCATATAGTTATACATTCCCATGTGACCGCCGCAGGCCGCACCGCAGGTAATGATATTCGCACCGCTCTTCACCAGCGTATTGTAACCGCTGCGTTCATCCTCGCGCATTGCCCAATGGCAGCAGCTCAGCGCCTTGGCCCCCTGCTCTGCAAGCAACGCATCGGCAGCAACGAACATTTCCGCCAGCATTCTGTCGTTATATTCGTATTTGATGTTGCCCTTGGCAATCGCCTGACCTAAGGGAGATTTAGGCATAATCTGCAGCTTGTACAAATCCATACCGCTCACGCCGCAGGCCAGCGCCGTTCCGATATCGTTCAGCAGCATGGCCTGCGTCTGGCCGTTCAGGCCGTAAATCAGGTCGATAATAACCTTGACGCCTTTAGCTGCCACTCTTCGAGCTTGCCCGTTACCTCTTCCTTGGCATTAAGCCTGCCTAAGGAGCGGCGCAAATGCGTATCAAAGGCCTGAACGCCGAAGCTGAAGCGGTTAACGCCGCCGTCAATGCAGGCAGCGAGCTTATCCGCCGATAAATCATAGATACTGCTTTCAAAGGTTACCTCACAATCATCCGCCAGCTTTGCTACACTGTGAATTTTATTCAGCAGCGCACTGATTTGCGCCGGATTGAGCACCGACGGTGTGCCACCGCCAAAGAAAACAGCTTCCGGTCTTTGTTTGGCAAATACACCCTGCTGCTGCAGGAAATCCAGCTCTGCCAAAAGCGCCTGCACATATTCTTCCACCTGCTCCGCCTCAAAGGGATTGCGGTAAAAGCTGCAGTAGGAGCAGCGCAGATTGCAGAACGGAATATGCAGATACAGCGCCGTAGGCTGCGCAGGCTGCAAAGCAAACTCCTGCAGCATAGTCCCGGCCATCATCCCCGGCAACGGTTTAGTCTTGCGCGAACATAGATCAGGTCCTTGAAGCTTGCTTCAACAGCAGTTGCCCCCGATTGGCCGGCAAGAGCCTTATAATCATCGCGCTCATAAAACGCCTGAATATTTTTTGCGTAATCAATCATCAGGCTACTCCTTTACTGTATCAGGATACATTTTTGCTGCCATGTAGCGCACTGCCTTAGGATATTCTAACCCCGGATTGAGCAGGAACAAATCGTCCGGCAGGAAAAATACCTGCTTATTTTTTACTGCGTCGATAGATTGCCATGCTTCATTATTCATAATCTCCAGCTTGGGATTGCCCTCAGCATCACGCGGCGCACCCATAGAGTGATAAAAATTACCTGCGGATTTTTCTCCAGCAAATCCTCTAAGCTGTAGGGAGCCTTGTCAGGCTGAGTTCCCATCGGTCCGATGACAGGCTTGGTTTCTCCCTGCACTACGTTGCGTAATTTAAGCATTTTGGCACAGCAGCCGGCAATGCTGGTTTCCTTTTCCATAGTAATGCCCATGCTGGTGGTGTGCAGAATCGCTACGCTACGCTCGCTTTTAGGCAGCTTGCTTACTGTAGCATTGATATCCTTATCGAGATTTGCCACAACCTTCTGCGCCTTATCATCCTTACGCATTATTTTGCCAATGGTGAGCATGCTGTGCTTAACATCCTCATAGGATTTCAGATTCAGAACAACAACTGGAATATTGTTGGATTCCAATGTATGCAGATAACGCTCGTGCATGCCCTTGTAAGCAATTACCAGATCAGGCTTCAGCTCCACGATTTTTTCTACATTGATATTAAAGATAAAGCCTACCTCGGCAGCATCCTTGGCAAAAGCGGGCACCTTGCTACCTGTGTTTTGGCACGGCCACAACCTTGCCATCTACTGCCTCCACCAGCTCTAAAAAAAGACGGTGACAGAACAACAATTCTTTCGGGCACCTTTTTCAAGGTAACAATACGCTGGTTATCATCGGTGATTTTTATTGCGGAGCCTGAACCGGAGCTGCCGGTTAGCGGTGAGCAACCGCTTATACATAAGCATACCATAAGAACTGTAAAAATGAAACTGAAAATTTTTCTCATAATACTTCCTCGTTAGGCAAACAAAGCAGGCCATCGGGCCTGCTTTATTTGTTCTTTTACTTTACCGCTATGTTTAGAATTTATATTCCATACCAACTCTGTACAAGCGACCGAGATTGCCGTCAGAATACGGGCCAAGTTCTGGTGATTGCTGATGTTGTCAATGCCCAGATAAATCTTGGTATCCTTGTTGAGATGTCTGGAAGCCATGATATTGGCAATGGTGAAGTCCTTGGTTTCGTAAACAAAGTTGCCCATGGTGCTCTTATCGCCATTATTGAAGTAGTAGCCGATGTTAGATACAAGGTCAAAGCTCAGGTCCCAAGCATAAATATTTTCCGGCTGATAGGAAACACCGAAGGTTACCTGATGCTTAGCTCTGTCTTTCAGACGGGTTCCATTAGTTTTGTCTTTAGCATCCAGGAAGGTGTAGCCGGCATTCAAATAAATATTCTTGCCCAGTCTGTGAGAACCGTACAGCTCTACGCCCTGCAGAGTTGCTTCGGGAATATTCTTGTACGCCATAACTTGGTCGCCATTAACGCCCGGATACAAATCCTGATCATCATCAGTCAGTTTACCTGTCCAGTAGGTGCTGATCAAGTCCTTAACTTCACTTCTGAATACGCCCAGATGAACTGTAGATCTGTCGCCCCAGTCCTTCTCAACGGACAATTCATAGCTTAGGGATTTTTCCGGTTTCAGATCAGGGTTACCAACATAGAATTGTCCCGGACCACCAGGATTTTGAGCATACATTTCCCAGAAAATGTACAAGTCGTTTACAGTCGGAGTTTTATAGCCCTGGCCTACTACAGCCTTAACACGAACGTCATCGGCAGCATTATAGGTTGCAGCCAAGTTGCTGGTCAGCTTGTTGCTAAACTGATCACTATGGTCAAAACGTACGGAAGGAATAAGCAGCCATTTATCATCTGGTCTGAATTCGTCCTGTACATATGCTGCCATATAATTAATAGCGGCCTTGTCAAAAGCATCATGAGCAGTAGGACCACTCAAAGACGTACTTGCTTTCTTTAAGCGGGTTCCTTCACTCTCATCCTTACGATATTCAAAACCAGCGGTAAGCTTGTTCTTGTCACCCAGATTAAAGGTATCCTTACCTTCGATAACGCTCAGAGTACGTTTAACAGTATCAATCTTCGGATCCTGCAGAGTCCACTTACCGGGCTTGCCCCTCATGGTCATACGGGTATTATTCTGGTTCTTATAGTTCTTATCGAATACTGATTTATAAGCTCGGAACATCCAGTCCTGCTTATCATCGGAGCCTTATAAGTAATAGCATAGTCAGTACGCTTATTATCGTTATAAATCGTCTGAACCTTATCCTGCCATACCTTACCGGGCACCATAACAGTTGTGCTGGTCGTAGATTTTTGATTATCTTCCTTTATTTTACTGAAATCTACGCTTAATTCATTGCCATTATCGAACTTATAGCCTACATTCAAAGAAAGCGGCTGTTGCTTGCCATAGAAATTCATGGAATCTCCGCTGCCTTTGGGATCCAAATACGGTCTGTTTTTATTCAGGCCGGCGTTGATTTTATAGGAATAGTTGCCTTCAGCGCCTTGCAGATACAGGTTGCCTTTATAGCCTGCGCCCTTGCCGTCCTCATACCAGCCATATTCATAATTTACATCAGCAGTTGTTTTGTCCGGAGTTTTGGTAATAAACGTTAATTACACCGCCCATTGCATCACTGCCATACAGTGCGCCGGCAGGTCCGCGGATAATTTCTACTCTTTCAACGTCTTCCATGCGGATACGGTCTACATCCCAGGCATTGGCAGAGTTGTAAGCAGCCTCGCCGCCTAAACGCTTGCCGTCAACCATATCAATACGTGACGGGATTCACTGCCGCGGATGCTGACATTACTGCGTCCCTAGAAATCATTAAATACATTAACGCCCAAAGCGCCCTTTAAAGCATCATGCAAGGTTTTAGCCTGTGTCTGCTCCAGCTTTTTGCTGTCAACAATCTCTACGGTCGAAGGGTTTCCTTAACGGTCATTGCCGTTCTTGGTTGCGGTAACAACCATGGTGTCCAAAGAAAACTCTTGTAAATTCTCTTCAGCAGCGAATGCTGTCCCCCCCCAAAGTACGCTGCCGGTCAACAGGTTGTCAGGACTAACTTGGAAAGATCTTTTTCTGCATACTCATACCACTCCTTAAAATATATACCAATCACAGCTATGACAGATTAAAATTCGGCAAAGTCCGCCATAGGCAAAACCAGTCATTTTTACATATGTTTATTCAAATATGTGTATTTTTTTGTATTATTATCTGTTTTCGGAACTATTACTGTTTACAAGTATATCATTTAAAGACTAATGAGTCAAGAAAAGTATGAAAACTGTTGCAATTTATTTACGTAAAAAATTATTAAAAACCAACAAAAAATTTTACATGATACGAAGCAGAATATTTTTTATTCCATTTACCTGTTGCAGACAACAAAAAAGACTCCCAATTTCTTGGAAGCCTTGAATTGCAGTTGGTGGCGGCGCACGGATTCGAACCGCGGACACTGCGGGTATGAACCGCATGCTCTAGCCAACTGAGCTACGCCGCCATTTGGAGCTGATGACCAGGATTGAACTGGTGACCTTATCCTTACCAAGGATACGCTCTGCCGACTGAGCTACATCAGCATATAAAGTTGGTTGCGGGGGGCGGACTTGAACCACCGACCTTCGGGTTATGAGCCCGACGAGCTACCAACTGCTCCACCCCGCGATGTTAAGTTGGTGGATGGGGTTGGATTCGAACCAACGAAGCGAAACGCGGCAGATTTACAGTCTGCTCCCTTTAACCACTCGGGAACCCATCCATAGGCAACATAGATATTATATTATAGTGAGATACTTTTGTCAAGCAAAAAACTAAAAAATTATTTAAGCTTCTGACGCAGCGCCTCAAACATAACTATACCGGCAGCCATAGCCACGTTCAGCGATTCCGCACGTCCTTGCATAGGGATAAAGACGCGCTTGTCTGCTGCCGCCAGCAAAGCAGGACTCACGCCGTTGGCCTCATTGCCCATAACGAAAGCCAGACGTCCCTGCAAATCAGCCTTGTACAAATTATCCGCACCGTCCAGGCAGGTAACCAGCAGCTCATAGCCGGCCTTACGTGCTGCCTGCACCAACAGCTCCTCGCTCAAACCGCTCAGCACCGGCAGGTGGAATAGCGAGCCCATGGAAGCACGCACGGTTTTCGGCGCATAAATATCAGCGCAGCCCTGCAAGAGCAGCAGGCCGCCTACGCCGGCAGCATCCGCAGTTCGCAGCATGGTACCGATATTTCCCGGGTCCGTAACCCTGTCCAGAACAAGCAGCATTTTGCCGGATGCCAGAAACTCATCCAGACGCTTGCTGCGCATTTCACACACAGCAATAATTCCCTGCGGCGTTTCGGTATCGGCAATTTTTTTCAGCACCTTGTCGCTCACACAGACGAGCTTAATCTGCTTGGCCGCAGCCTCTTCTAGCACAGCACGGGTGCGGTCATCCTCAATCGCAGTATAAAAAATGCTCTGCACAGCGCCGTAACGCACTGCTTCTTCCACAGTACGCAGGCCCTCCGCCAAGAACAGGCCCTGCTGCTGACGATATTTCTTCTGCTTCAGCTCCGCTGCAGCCTTCACCATTGGGTTTTGCAATCCGGTAAGTTCCATCTTGTTTCTCCTCTATACGTAGTCACATTACTTTTCTACTATTATACTAATATATTTAAGCCAACGTCAATCAGCCATTTATTATAATGAAAAAAGCTGTAAAAAGAACGACACTGGTAATGATTGTCAATGAATTGAACAGGCTGGCCAGCTGTACATTTGCTCCCAGCTTCTCTACAAAAATCGGGCCGATAATCGTGCAGGGTGCCATAAACGCCAGCGCAATCACATAATTTATCTCCTGCTTGAAAGGCGCCAGATAAATAAAAGCAGCGGCGCATAAAAGCGATATTGCATAACGCACACTGAACAGCTCCTTGACATAGCCCATCGCCTTCTTATCCAGCTTAATTTCAAACATCATACCAATCATCAGCATACTCAAAAACGGGTTGCCTGTACCCACAATCTCTGTAAACGTATACACGCTCTTAGGGAAGTGGAAGCCTGCCAGCGACAGCACCAACATACTGATATAAACAACAAACGGCACCGAATGCAACAGCTTGTCCGTAATATTCTTCATGCTGAATTTGTCCTTGCGTCCGTCCGCATAACCGATGCAGGAGCCGTCAGCGCATAGGTCATACCTGTACACATAATCGAATTGCCCACGTCGAACATACACAGACCGACTACAGCAAATGGCGTTAAAAAGGCCTGCGCAAACGGCAGCGTAAAGCAGCCTACATTATAACCCGCAAGGCTGAAGATATAGAAAATCTTGGTAGCCGGCGTATCACCGCGTGTCAGCATCAGAGATACAAAAAGCATCATCAGATTGCCGAATAAGCCTAAAAAGACGGCAGCGATTAGCGAAAAATCCATCTCAAAATGTGCAAAGCTGTTGATTACAGCACAGGGCAGCGTAATATTCAAAACAATTTTGCTTACGACCTGATAGTCGGTCGGTGAAAAAAAGCCGCGGCGTTTGCAGATATAGCCTATAAGTATGATGAGCACAAAGGCCAGGGCTTTACTTAAAACTACTAACATAAAACTAAACCCCTCACAAATTACAAAAACCTGCTCCCGTGCACACACAGGAGCAGGCTCAGACCAGCGCCTACGCACCAGCAGTATTTACTTTTCTCTTACAGAGCAGCTTTAGCAGCTTCTACCAGCTTAGCGAAAGCAGCAGAGTCATAGATAGCCATGTCAGCCATAACTTTGCGGTTCATTTCGATGCCAGCTTTAGTCAGGCCGCAGATGAAACGGCTGTAGCTCAGGCCGTTAGCACGGGTAGCAGCGTTGATACGAGCGATCCACAGACGACGGAACTCGCGTTTTTTAGCGCGACGGTCACGACGAGCATAGGACAGAGCTTTCATTACCAGCTCATTAGCTTTTTTGAATTGTTTGCTGCGGGAACCATAGTAACCTTTAGCCAGTTTCAGAATGTGTTTATGACGACGATGAGCGGTTACGCCCACTTTAACTCTTGCCATTGTTAGTATCCTCCTTTAAATCTCTTAATTATGCGTACGGGAGCATTTTTGCTACATGCTCTTTGTCAGTCTTGTGCACCAGAGCTGCTTTACGCAGGTTTCTCTTACGTGCAGGAGATTTATGTTCGAGAATGTGGCTCTTGAAGTTTTTAAAATGTTTGAATTCACCAGAAGCGGTTTTTTTGAAGCGCTTTGCAGCAGCTCTACGGGTTTTCATTTTCGGCATTGTGATTTCCTCCTCTATTATTTAGCAGGTTTTGGCGCAACAATCATAATCATGTTTTTGCCTTCTAATTTTGGAACTCTTTCTACGACGGCAATTTCTTTCAACTGCTGTGCCATACGATTCAGCAGCACCTCGCCAAGCTCAGGATGAGACAGTTCGCGGCCACGGAACATGATGGTAACTTTTACCTTATCGCCATCTTCCAGGAAACGTACTGCATTCTTATACTTAACATTGAAGTCGTGGTCCTCGATACCGGGACGCAACTTAACTTCTTTAATGTCGAAGGTCTTTTGTTTCTTACGAGCTTCTTTTTCGCGTTTTTGCTGCTCGTAACGATACTTGCCATAATCCATAATCCGGCACACAGGCGGTTTTGCTGTCGGAGCAATTTCGACTAAGTCCAGATGATTTTCTAATGCAAGCTTCAGAGCGTCACGGCTGGACATAATGCCGAGCTGTTCGCCCCCATTGGCAATAACACGCACTTCACGCGCACGAATTTCTTCGTTAATACGCAAGCTTTCCTTACTTATAACAATTCACCTCCATGAACATCAGATAAGCAATTACTGCTTATAAAATCTGTAACATATCAGATATAAGCAAAATAAAAAAGCGGGCAGAACAAATTCCACCCGCATGAATATCATATCCAACCCTGTCGAGCGTTTGCCGCAAGGTGAGAAGCGAGTGGCTTCTGCTTTGTTACTAGAATATGATAACACATAGCCCTATAAGTGTCAAGCTATTTACAGTTTTTATTTAAAAAGATTTTTGATTTTATTGAAGAAGCTCTTTTCCTCGGGGCTGATATTATCCTTGCTGATTTCACCGAAGCTGCGCAGTGCTTCCTTCTGCTTTTCGTTCAGCTTAGTCGGCACAACTACCTTAATGCGAACCAGCTGATCACCGCGCTGACCGCCGCGCAGGCTGGGAATACCCTTCCTTCAGGCGCAGCACCTTACCGGGCTGAGTGCCTTCGGGACCTTAACGGTTACCTGACCATCCAGCGTAGGAACCTTGATCTCAGCGCCCAGGGTTGCCTGTACGATATTGACAGGTACCTCGCACAGAACAGTAGTGCCATCACGTTCAAAGAACTTGTGTGGCTTCACGTACAGATATACGTAAAGATCACCGCTCTGACCGCCCTTAGCACCGGCCTCACCCTCGCCGCTTACGCGCAGACGGGATCCGTTATCTACACCTGCAGGAATTTTTACCTTCAGGCGTTTATTCTTCTTCACAGTACCTTGCCGCGGCATTCCTTACAAGGGTTGGAAATAATCTTGCCTTCGCCGTGGCACTTGGAGCACGGACGCTCATTTACCATCTGACCGAACATGGTGTTCTGGGTGAAGCGTACATAGCCGGAGCCGTGACATTCAGGACAGGTTTCAACCTTGGAGCCGGGTTCTGCACCATCACCGTGGCAATGGTCGCAGGTTTCGTTCGCGATACAGATTGATTCCTTTTCTACGCCGATGCTGCCTCTTCAAAGGTATTCCATATCAAAGCGCAATCCGCACCGCGCTGCGGGCCCGCTTCGCGCCGCCGCGACCGCGTCCCTGGCCGCCGAAGAACATATCGAAATATCATCCATGCCTCCGCCGCCAAAGCCACCGAAGCCTCCGCCGAACGGATTACCGCCGGCGCCGCCGGCAGTCTGCGCCTGTTCGAAGGCATCAGGGCCAAGCTGGTCATACTGCTGGCGCTTCTGCTCATCGGAAAGGACGCTGTAAGCCTCATTGGCTTCCTTGAATTTGTTCATGGCTTCTTCGTTGCCTTATTACGGTCAGGATGATATTTCAGGGCCAGTTTACGGAATGCTTTTTTATTTCGTCCTGGGAAGCTGTTTTGCTTACTCCCAGTACCTCATAATAATCTCTCTTAGCCAAAACAGGCGCCTCCTAAAACTTTTCTAACGAATATTATTTAAGCATATAATGCCCAGATGCATGATGGCGGTTGCCACAGCAGCTGGGCACTAATATTATATTACTTTTTTACGTCTGCATCAATAACACAGATGGTTCTTTTCACCCACCCGAAGGCTGGTGAGAAGGTATCAGATGCTAGGCGAAACGACGACGGCGTACTTTTAGTACGTCGAGGAGTCCTAACAACGCAGACGGTGCTTTATAGACAGGATTATTTCTTGTCGTCGTCAACAACTTCAGCGTCAACTACGTCGTCGTCAGCTTTTTAGCACCCTGAGCACCTGCAGCGCCTTGTGCGCCCGCAGCACCCTCTTGTGCCTGAGTTTCTTTGTAAAGCTCAGCGCTCAGCTCGTACAACGGTTTGGTCAGAGCTTCGGTATCAGCTTTAATCTTGTCGAGATCGTCACCCTTCATGGTTTCTTTCAGGGTGTCAACTGCAGCTTTAACCTTAGCGATTAATTCATCCTTGCCTTTGCCTTCCATGTCTTTCATGGTCTTTTCAGCCTGATAGCACATGTTGTCGGCCTGGTTGCGAACTTCTACGCCTTCTTTGCGTTTCTTATCAGCTTCAGCGTTAGCTTCTGCTTCTTTAACCATTCTGTCTACTTCGTCCTTATCAAGGGTGCCGGAGGAGGTAATGGTAATCTTTTGTTCTTTACCGGTGCCAAGGTCTTTAGCGCTTACGTTAACGATACCGTTAGCATCGATGTCGAAGGAAACTTCGATTTTAGGAATTCCACGCGGTGCAGCCGGGATGCCGGACAGCTCGAAGCGGCCCAGAGTTTTGTTGTCTGCAGCCATTTCACGTTCGCCTTGCAGAACATGGATATCAACGGAAGGCTGGTTATCTGCAGCGGTAGAGAATACCTGTTTCTTAGAGGTCGGGATAGTGGTGTTACGGTCGATAATCTTGGTGAATACACCGCCGAGGGTTTCAATACCCAAGGACAACGGAGTTACATCCAGCAGCAGTACGTTGCCGGTACCTTCTTCACCGGAGAGAACGCCAGCTGGATAGCAGCACCTACTGCAACGCATTCGTCCGGGTTAACTCCTTTGTAAGGCTCTTTGCCCATGAATGCTTTGATAGCAGCCTGTACAGCCGGGATACGGGAAGAACCGCCGACCAGGATTACTTTGCTGATATCGCTTGTGGAAAGACCTGCATCGCTCATGGCCTGACGAACAGGCCCATGGTGCGTTCAACCAGATCGGCAGTCATAGCTTCGAATTTAGCACGGGTCAGGTCCATATCCAGATGTTTCGGGCCGTCAGCACCTGCAGTAATGAACGGCAGGTTGATGTTGGTGCTCATAACGCCGGACAATTCGATTTTAGCTTTTTCAGCAGCCTCACGCAGACGTTGCATAGCCATACGGTCGGTAGAAAGGTCAATGCCTTCAGCTTTCTTGAATTCGTCAACCATCCAGTCCATGATTTCTTATCGAAGTCATCGCCGCCCAGATGAGTATCACCGTTGGTTGCTTTTACTTCGAATACGCCGTCGCCGACATCCAGATAGATACATCGAAGGTGCCGCCGCCGAGGTCGTATACCATGATGGTATGGTCGTCGGTTTTATCAATGCCGTATGCCAGAGAAGCAGCGGTAGGCTCGTTGACGATACGCAGAACATCGAGGCCTGCAATCTTGCCTGCGTCTTTAGTAGCCTGACGTTGGCTGTCATTGAAGTATGCCGGAACAGTGATAACTGCCTGGGATACGGTTTCGCCCAGATAAGCCTCTGCATCAGCTTTCAGTTTTTGCAGAATCATTGCGGAAATTTCTTCCGGGGAATATTTTTTGCCATCGACAGTTACTCTGTAAGAGCCTTCGCCCATGTGACGTTTGATGGAGCTGATGGTTCTGTCAGGGTTGGAAACTGCCTGACGTTTTGCCAGCTGACCAACAAGACGCTCGCCGTTTTTAGCAAAGCCTACAACAGACGGGGTTAAGCGGCTGCCTTCCTGGTTAGTGATGACGGTAGGTTCGCCGCCTTCCATAACTGCAACAACACTATTAGTAGTACCTAAGTCAATACCAATTACTTTAGCCATGATTTTTATCCTCCTGATTACTATCCTTCGGTGATGCGGCAAATGCCACATTTTTACCGATCGATGTGATATATTTTTTTAATTTATTGTGAAGAGCACGCCAGCTTTATTCGTTGGTGTTTACTCTAACCTTACTGTGACGGATAACCTTGTCACCCAGCTTATAGCCTTTTTCGAAAACCATATCTACGATTTCATCATCCAGCTCCGGATTATGACCGCGCATTACAGCTTCGTGGATATTCGGGTCAAACTTGGCATTTTGAGCTTCAATTTCTTCTACCTTCAGATCCTTGAAGGCATCTTCAAACTGACGGCGGATTTTTTTCATACCGTCGACAACTGCATCCACATTATCGCCCTTTTCGACGCTTGCTTCAGCACGCTCAAAATTATCTAAAACCTTTAAGAACTTGCCAACCACATTTGCTGTTACAAAGGTGGAAAGCTGTTCCTTTTCTATATTGGTGCGACGGCGGAAGTTTTCAAAATCGGCCTGCAATCTCAATAAACGATTTTGCAGCTCTTCGATTTTGGCATCCTTCGGGTCAACCTCAGGCTCAGCGGCTTCCTCCGCATTTTTTGCATCTTCAGCTTTTTCAGCTTCTGCAGCTTCCGCAGTTTCCTGTTCGGCAGCCTTCGCTTCCGCAGCCTCCTGCTCAGCCTGTTTTTCTTTCATTTCATTATCCTGCAAGGCTCTTCCTCCTTAGTTTTATTTATTGTCGGGCTTCTGCTCGAACATCGTTTTCAAATACTTATGCAGGTAATCCATTACGGTAATTACCTTGCCGTATTCCATACGCGTCGGGCCAAGAACTGCATCGTACCGACTATCTGACCGTTAAGACGGTAGGTTGCCTGTACCATGCTGCAATCCTGAATGCCGGTGAATTTGTTTTCACTGCCAATCGTGATCTTCAGTCCGCTGTCCTCGCCTGCCCTCAGCAAATCGCGTACTACGCGCTCCTCTTCAAGGATACCCAGAAGATTCTTCACACGCTCCACATCGCGGAATTCCGGTTGGTTAAGCAGCTGCTTGGTGCCACCCAGGAAAACCTTTTGCTGCTGGTATTTCTGACGCATCTGGCGGATGGACTGTACCAGCGATGTGAACAGCAGCTTATCATCTGCTATATTGGTATGCACCGCCTGCAGCAGGTCCTCGGTAATGTTCGCCAGCGCTCTGCCCTCCAGCAGTCTGCTGACGCGTCCTGCCATGTAGTCCAGCTCCTCCGGCCGCATTCCCAAAGGAATTTCTACCACGCAATTGGCCACATTGCCGTCATCTGTTACAATGCACAGGATGGCATGGTGCTCATCCAGAGGTAAAAACTTCATATAACGGAAGCACGCACCGGCATCACGGTTAGCCAGCACCATTGAAACATTCTTCGTCATCCGGGAAAGGATTTTAGCCGTTGACTGGAAGATTTCATCAATGCTTCTGCGTCTTTCGCTGAACCAGCCGTTAATCAGTGCTCTGTCATTATCTGTCAGAGTGCCCGGCTCAACAAGCGAGTCAACATAAAGACGATAAGCCTGAGCCGACGGTACACGTCCGGCCGAGGTGTGTGGCTGCTCCAGATAACCCAGGAGCTCCAGGTCACTCATCTCGTTACGGATGGTCGCAGGACTGAGTCCCAAATCATATTTGCGGGCAATCGTCCTTGAACCTACAGGCTCA
>ENA-OQCS01001229-OQCS01001229.1-human-gut-metagenome-genome-assembly--contig:-NODE-1229-length-13462-cov-1.607574_pt1 | contig 13462 bp, 25 predicted proteins | sample MGYA00242757_ERZ504575 | MGnify/ENA primary metagenome ERZ504575 (study PRJEB26092, sample SAMD00036297) | human gut metagenome | host: Homo sapiens | study: EMG produced TPA metagenomics assembly of...
CTTTCTTGCTATTGTTTTTTCGACTTTTGCTATAGCATTGCTATCGTTTCCGTAGCATTTGCTATAAATTCCGTAGCATTTGCTATTTCTGACTCTTTTTTCCCCCATCTCTTAGCGACACCTTTCTTTCCAGCCTCGGATCGTTTCTTCGATTTATCGTCTTTGTATCCCATTCTTTTCTTGAAGCTTTCGGAGTAGAAGTACTTACCATCCTCGGTAAAGACAAATAACCCAAAATCTTCAATCACGGATTTAATTAAGGAAGCATCTTCACGAAGGTCAAAAGCTATCATGTTATAATCTTTGACACTCATGTATTCTGGCTCCTCTCTAAGACGTTCTAAAATCATGAAGAACACTCCATATCCGGATGCCTTATGCCTCATTCGTAAGCGTATCAGCTTGTCTGAGTTCCTAGCGTTGCTGTCGTGGGGGAAATAACTCGTTAGCTCTTTCATAATCAAATCGCATAATCACAGTTTCGTTTGCTGTCGGCAACGAAACGCCTGTTGAAAAAACTACATAGAACACTTTGGGATTCCCCATTGATACCTTGACCGGCTTCCCTCTCTTACATTTTGAGCAGGTATCCGGACGGATGGCCTGTCGTTCGTTCTTCTTTACCATATCTTTAGAATCTTACGTTTGTCAATTGTCTTCCTCTTGAAAACACAGCCCACTTTCCGTTACCCGTGTCTTTCAAATGCAAATCGGAAACTTCACCGAAACGGTTGATGTTACCGCATAAATCCACAAACCATGCGGCTTCCTTATCTTTATGAGGACGGATGCAACGACCTACAATCTGGTAATACATCGCAAGTGACATGGTAGGTCTGGCCATAACAACTGTGTCAAGTTCTGGGTAATCAAAGCCGGTAGTAAGTACACCAACATTGGCTACTACAGGTATTTCCCCGACCTTGAACATTTCGAGTATTCTTTCACGTTCCTTCTTTGGAGTATCACCGGAAACAATGACACATCCGGGTATGGACATCGTCAATCGTTCCGCTTCTTTCAAAAACCGGGTAAATACCAAAATACCCTTCCTCTTGCCTCCTGCTTTCGGATTCATCAGCCTTTGGACGATATGAACGATGTAACTATAAAAGTCTATCTGTTCATATTCCTTTTGGACTGACTTATCGGTATAGTCGCTCCGGTAGTGTTTATCTTCAAATTGAGTTCGTTCCATCCGGTAGGATTCATCGGATAGTAGTTCACCTTTGAGAGATAGCCCATATCAAGCAAGGTCGATACCTGTACATGATAAATGACCTCTGAAAACACATGGGGCTTTGTCCGGGTTATAAATTTTAGCATAGAGCCGAAGTCACGGCTGGAACTCAAACGATATGGCGTTGCCGTTAATCCAAGAACCTTGCACTTCACAGCATCGAAGAAATCCTTGTACATTCCCTCTATCGGATTCACAAGGTGACACTCGTCCACGATAATATTCTTGAAGTGGGCAAAAGTTCCGGATGGCTTTTCACGCTACCGATGGTTGCGAATGTTATCCGGCTTATCTCTTTTGAATTGAAGGAGGCGGAATAAATGCTACAATCGAGAATCCCGTAAGAACAAAGTTTCTTGAAGTTCTGTTCAAGAATTTCCTTGCTCGGCTGGAATACCAATGTATGACCGTCAAGTCTTGAAGCTATGTCAGCTATGATAAGGCTCTTTCCACTACCGGTGGGTAACACATGATGGCGTTTGTTTTCTTCGTCTTGTTGTTGAAGAAGGTAACGGCTGAATCAGAAGCTTGTTGTTGATAATCACGCAAATATAACTCATACACCTTTCTCCTTTCGTAACTTCTTGTTCAGTGTTTTGTAATACTTGATTAATTGTTCGTACTCAAAATCAGTCATTTTAGTAGTACCAGCAGCTTTCACTTTTAGTAAAGCGAATTTCTGTTGTCCGATTTTATCAATCAGATTCACCCGATACCCTTCTAAATGGTCGGCTTTGAATCTATTGCAGTGTCGGCATTCGGCATGACAATTGTTTTCATCAAAACGGGTCGCCAAATGTGTACGACTGAAATAGTGGCCACAATCAGCTTGTTCAAAGGGCTTTATTTGCCCGCAACTGATACATCGAAAAACCCCATTAGGCATACAATCACGAAGCCGGATGAAAAGGGAAAACTCTTTATCAAGTTTTGCCTTCAAATCCGGCTTCTTCTTTACTGTTATACCAGCTTTGTCAAACAGTGGCAAAGGCTTGTCTTTTCTTCTTTGCCTTTTTTCTTTTTATGAAATACGGCATATTTAGAATAATTTATTTGTTGCAGCGACCGGACTCAAACCGGCATCTAAGTGCAACCCTTACGGGTGTGGCTGCCATTTCCACATTATGCAACACACCGCCATGTAAGCAAGCCATATCTTCACAGACCGAGCTTGCCGAATTAAATGAATCTATTGAATCAAATTTATTATCACTCTGTCTCAACGATGATAGATAACTGGCCACAAGCGGCCCCGTTTTCAATTTCTGACTTTGTTGCGATTGCTACTGCGTAATCGTAACCCATTTGTTCAAGTTGTTCTTTAATCTTTTCCATAACTCTGAAAATTAAAATGTTCATACTAAATTCACTCCCTCGATAATTCCGTTACCGAGATTGTTTTTCTCCGATATGTTGTTTGGATTTATTGGGGATAGCTTAACAAAGAAGTACTCTTTATCAAAATATTTCTCCAGTTTTTCCGTATCAAAATCTGATTCATTCACCAACGTAAGATTGATAGTAGTTTTCAGGTTACTTTCGGTTCGAATCCGACCAAGTTCTTCTATACTCATCTTCTTTGGATAAGGAATAAGCCAGTTTCGTTTTCTCTTCATCAAAGCTATGCAGACTGATTTGAAGCGTCACATTGCCTTTAACGAAAGAAAAATCGCTCCCCTTGATTCCAATCGTTGAAACATAATGGTGAGTGTTCGGATATATTTCAGAAATACGCCCGATAGCTTCCTTTACGGCTTCAATTGTTCAAGAATGGTTCTCCCATACGGTATAGTTTATCTTGAACTCATTGGCATCGCAAGTCGAATCCAGCCTGCTCAATGGCAAATTCCACCTGACCGACAATCTCATCAGCCGTAAGGTTGCGATAGCGTTTCATATTACCTGTAGCACAAAACTTGCATCTTACAGGACATCCGCTCATTGTCGAAACGCCAATCATCCAGCGTTCGGAACGACTTCCCAAGTTATCATTGTCAAGGAAGTTTTGTTTCCTTCCTATCGCATCTTTCGTGTAGTACGGAAGAAACGTATCAGTCGTCTCTACAAGCATACCGTCTTCAAGACGTAAACAATACACTGTTCCATTCTTAAAACTCTTACTTTTTACTATATTCATAATCAATCAAAGTTATAGTTGTCAAAATCATCACTATCTACAGGTATATCATTACCAAAATCCATTGAGTGATACCAGTATTCCATATAATCCATGCTATCCATAATGTTTTAATTTTTATTATTTGTTGATTTGGTGGGAAGCCGGGGAATCGAACCCTAGAAACACATATACATATCATGGCTACTTACCTTTCTTCCCATTTGCCCCGACATATCCTCACGGACGGAACAGGGCTGTTTCTACTCTAAAACTAATACCATGAAAAAACAATATGCTATTATTCTATATAGGCTATTGAAAATTCTTTCGGGATGAATCGTCCTACCGGAATAGGTTTTGCCGATTCTATAGCTGTATGGATTTCCCTCTTCCTAAACTCATGTCCATTTTCTTTGGCTTGTTTCTCACATTCTTCCTCTTTATTTTTGAGGTAGTGAGTAATAAGCATCATCGCCCTATCAACGTTAAAAGTGTTCACGACAAAAGTTTGAACTCTTTCATCTTCATTTTCTCCATTCATGAAGGTAATTTTCGTCTCAATTTGGTAGAACTTCCTTTCGTCAGGCTTGGATTCTTCATCTTCCTGATTCTCTTCATCCATCTTATCAAGATATTCTTCTGTAGTAATCTCTTCTTTGAGGTAGGCTATCGAAGCGTCGTCCACCTTGCGTTCTTTCAAAGTATCGGTGAGAATTACACAGGAATCGAACTCTTTTACCATAGTCAGAGTGAATCCGAACAAATAGTTTAGTTCGATATAGTCTTTCAAGATAAGGCAAGCATTCTCCAACCCTGTTGCGTAAAGCAGGAACTTGCTTTTCTTACCTCCTATTTCCGCTTGGGCAATATGCGGATATAACACATTATTTTCATTCTCGAACGCCAAACGGTTCTGATTGCTGACTTCCACTTCCCTGATACCGTCAGCTTCCATGCTGAAACGAATTTTCGCCAAAATGTCTTGGTCTATCAGCGTACCACGGTCGAAAAGAATTTCATTCCGTTCAATCGTTACTGTTTCACCGGTATCTTCATCAATGAAAGATTCCTCCCATGTTTTGAGGACACGTTTTGCAAGGTACATGTTGAGCATCTTCTTTGGGTCAGATGTCACATACCGGATTTCTGTTTTTCTTGTTTCTATCATAACTAAATAAATTCTTGATTTCTTTGTATTTCCTGCTGGGCGTATATCAGCATTTGATGTTCATTTGCAGCCGGCAGATAGATACCTGCCACTGATGCACTCCAATTACGGAAACGGTCAATACTCAGGGTCATTTCACCTGTTGTCAGTTCGGCAGAACTGCGTAAATAGGTTACTTCATTGCCTTTCTTGTTGACCGTCTTACGTTCAAACAAATCACTTGCAAGTCCTCTTATAAAAATCAATTTTTGCTTCATCGAGGCTGCAACCGTATTCACTACCGAAATACCCTAAAAGAAGATGCAAGTAGCTGTTTTGGGCAAGCGTGCGGTTAGGAAGCTTCTTTTTTACTTCCACAACGGCCCGCTCCTTGAACAGTTTATTTACATACTCCTTAAACTTGGGTATTTGGTATTCATTTTTCAAGTCGTATATCATCCATTTCCAAAGATTTTAGTATCGGTTATAAGTGCTCTGTTTTCTTCCAAGAACCGGATAAACTCCTCACAATGATTAGTAAGAATAGGAATATCACGTTCAGGATTGAAAACGTATGTTTCTGTATAGGTATCTACCACATAGCCGCCTTTGTTGAACTCTACAATGTTATACTCAAATGTCCGTACATCAGAACCGTTCTTCATTAAAGCGTATGGATATACTAAATGCTGGTGGTGATCTTTGAACTTTCCCACGGTATAACTACCGGTTGTTTTGATGTCGTGAACACTGGTAGGCATCAGTTCGTCAATCAGACCGTAAACCAATACATTGCCGTATGCAGTCGGAAGGATTGCCTCTACACGTTGCTGCGTCAACGCCCCTTTGTAGTAATTTGCGAACTCACGACAAAGGGATATAGGAAAGACAAATGAACGATTGTTATAAACGGCTTTCAAGGCTATAACCTTTTGCTCGCCATTCCCTATATCAGAATATATCTTTTCTACCTGCACCGTTTCAGATTTCCGGTTCTCAATCATACAGTCAATGACCTCATTAAAAGCCGTACCCTTGTCGGCAGCTTCGCTGTCAAACGGTTTACGGTTAATACGGTCTATCAGTCTTGGAACTGCTTCTGCTGAAACTCTTCTTCTGTACAAGGCGATTCTCACTCCACCCATAATAACGCTCATATATGACATCGCTATTAAGGTAATTGAAGTAAGAATCCAATAATGTTGCATATATCTTATACTTAGGCTGCATCTGAATAAGTTTTAGTCTCTTTGTTAAAAATCAGTCCTAATTCTTTCGCCTTAGCTGCCAACATCATTGAGGCTTTCATCTTTGAACTTCCCACATGGTTGAAATCATCAATATGGGCGATAAAGTCATTCGCTGAAGCTGCGTCGGCAACTAATTCTAAACGACCTGTTATATCAGATAGCACTTTGTTATATGCTTCTTGTTCAGCCTTTTTTGATTGCAACATAGTAAGATATGGAGCAATAATCCGAGTAGAGATAAAATCATTCTTGGTCGTCGGATTGCCGTTTTTGTCAAGGATGGTAGGTACTTCCATCACTGAAGGCAAGTTACAAGTATTCTTTCCGTCATTCCTTGATGTCGGATCGAAAGTAATAGTACGTCTCTGCACTCCTCTCTCACTCTTCATTTCCAAGTAACCTAACAAATCAAGTTCGGTGACGATGGAGTTGTAGGACTTCTCACGTAAGGCAGGAATAAACACCGTATCATCACCCTCTTTTCTTGTGTCACGATGGGCAACAAAAATGATATGTTTCTTCAGACTTGATAGCGTTCTTGTCATCCAAGAAAATTCAGCATTGATACCGCCCCAATCTCGAATAGATGGCTGCCTGGTTCCACATTTATAAGTGATGATAAAATCCATCATCTTACCAATGGTATCAACCACAATAGTCTGATAAACAGACAAATCTTCTTGCAAAACCAGCTGAACATCATTCCAAGAAGTGACCTGCACAGTGTCAATATTCTCCAAATGAGCCATATTCATACGCTTAACACCATTGTCAAAATCCAACAACAGAGCTTTGGTGCACTCAAAGCTACTGTGCTCTTACCCATACCTGCTTGACCGTAAATCATCATCTTTACGTTTGTTGGAATATTCAATTCCGTTGATTTTCTGATTAAACTCATGATTGTTATATTTTTAGTTAGTAATTATATTAGAGACTTCAATAAAGGATCTATACCATCCTTCAATTCTTTAAGTTTCTTCAGCGAATAAACTTTAGGACTATTCCTAATGTACACCAGCCTTTTCCAAGTCAATGCTCCCGTAGCGCACTGATGAGCCAACCACCTTCTACCAAATCCAAGTCGTATAGCTTGCGTTTCCGTAATCTCATCAATGACCGGATCCTTGGAGATCGCATATTCGCTGACAGCTTCTTTCGCGGCCGCTTTTATTATTTTCTGTAATTGCCAAACGTCAAGTTCCATATAATAAAGGCATATTACGCCCTCTAATTCTTACACGAACACGGGCGATAAGTTCTACATTGGCATTAGAACGGGTTCGGATTTGTTGCCGTTTCATGTCTAAATGACTATCAACACAAAGAATAATCAAAAGTACACAAGCAACAAATGATCTCATGGCCGGCGAAAAGTCCAGCGTCAACCGGATACCTGATATCCTCTCGCTAACTTAATGCCAACTCCCTCCCATTCCGAACACCCAAAATTAAAAATGCTGTCTGAAGCTGGTTATTTATCGTACTTACTGCACGATGCTTCAATACGGCAATCTCCTTTTTTTCATACCCGGCTGCGTACATTTGTGCTGTAATGTCACATTCGGGCGTTAACTCGGTAAATACTTTCATAATCGTGTGTATTTAAAGTTTGAATCAGGAATCTCTAAATACTGTAACTATCCCTTTCGGAACATTAGTTTCCGATCTCCACTTATGTCCATTTTTGTACCCTTGTGCATTAAGCAATGAAACATTGTTGCGCACTGTGCAGACTTATCGATAGGAAATTCTACTTCTTCCTTTCTTTAAGTCTCTCATACGAGGCATAATTTCCACTTTTTCTCCATAAACTGATTATATTTAATTGAATGTGGACGGAACCGGTAACGATCCGGCATACACACTTCCGGCTGTGTGCAGAGCATTCCATACGCCCGCCCGTTTGCCGGGGTTTTCACCCGGCTGCTTTTGCTAATCTAAACACAAAACGAATTAAACAACTTCAAGAAAAGCCTTAATAGCCAACATTTTCTTTTCAGCTAACACTTTGGCAGCTTCTTCTCGATTTTTCCAATCTTTATAAAGTTCGAGGTCCTTTTTTGTACTTTCGAGGTCTTTATTAAGAGACGACACCAATTCAATCAGTTCCTCTCTTGTCATTTCTTCAATACCTTTTGTTTCCATATACATTATTATTAATAGTTACCAACTTTTTTCTTTATAAATGGCGATCATTAGAATAACCGACATCACGAATGTTAATACGTGAAACGGATTAAAAAACATGCCAACAAAACAGGTAGCCGACATCAGTACTGCGCAGATGAATAAAATTAGCTGCACTCTTGAATAAAAAATTACTCTTTTCATAAGCGTTAGAATTAAATTGTACCCGGCAACCGATTCGATCGGCAGCATCACACAATTATGCCGGGCTATATATTAAAGCGACATTCGATAGACCGTTTAACACCGATCCGGGACAAGTCAACCGGACTTCACGGACACGACATAATATCCAATATCGCCAACCTTATTACCTTCATTAATAAGTTAGTTTATAATCCTTTCGTTTCAACCCCATTTCTGTGGGTACTAAGGTGTAAGTAAGAGAAAGAACCATCAGAAGTGACCGGGTGAGATATGCCCTACGCCCACCCGACCGGACTTTAGTAAGCCGTTATGAAGTTTTCTACTTTGAAGCTTCTGAATCCATTCGCATCTACATCGAAGTAGCGGACAGTTTTGTAGTTTTCTGATCCAGTTCCTTTTATTAGGCTCTGAACATCTTTGAGAGTACCCTTAGCACGGCGAAGCGATCCATCTGCCTTTTCATAAGCGAACGTTACAATACCTCTGTGCATTTGCTTTGTCAACCGGTATAAAGCCCATGCGCGAGAAAGACATACGGCGAATGCTTTACCGGTTGTTCTCATTAGCTCATAAGCCATACAGAATACTTTGTGTCTAAAATTTGAAGTTTTCATAATCGTGTGTATATTAAAGTAGTCCAAAGACTACCGGTTAAAACTTGATACAATGTGGTGAAACTTTGCTTTATCCACCCCTCTAAATGAGGCTTCATTAAGAATGTGATCAGCGACATTATCATTAACCTTGATTGCCTTTAGCGTATTAATATCAATATGATAAGGTTCGTCGGTTGGCTTTGCGAGAGGCACGTAGCCTGTAAACGGAAAATTTCGTCTGCCGATTGGCCAAACTATATAACCATGAGGATATTCATCTACAATCTCGAAAATATCTTTACGATTGTAATTCTCAGTAACTAATATATTCATAATCGTGTGTGTTTATGTGTTAGTATAAATAGTTGTTCATTGCTTCGTAGCCACCAAATATTTCGGCAACAGGATCGTTAGACCAATCCAGTGGGGTGAGATATTCAACCTCTCTTTCGAGAGTTTCTATTTCATCAGAGAGGATTTTCACGATCTCTGACTTGCTGTCTACATTATATACATAGCAGACTTCTTCTTCGCTAATCGTGCTCAACGCTTCTAACTCGCCTCTTTTGTTTTCGAGTTCTGCTAATGCTGTTTCATAAGATCGTGCCATAATCGTGTATTTTAATGTATTCGTATTATTGCTTTACTCAACACGATCGCTTACCTTTGCTTTCGTGATTGATTGATGATGCAAAGATTATGAACTTAATTCATATAATCAACGCTATATATGAACTATTTTCATATATAAATAGTTAATTTATGTTTTATGGCTATAAATCAAGAATTTAAAAACTTAATTAGCAGGATTAAATATGAATATTCACTCAATCAATCCCAAATAGCTGATAGTTTAGGGGTTAAAAAGACATATTTATCTGATATGATAAATGGTCGTGTACCATATAACGAAACCATGAGCAAAAAAATCAGTGAGATTTTCCCGGTTGTCAACAATGAACAAAGTTCATATAACAAAACCATAAAAATAACCGAATCTGACATAAACGAAAGTTCTTTTAGTGGGACTTTAGTATATGATATAGATGCGACTTGCGGGATGGATAATAGAGAAATAGAATTTGCAGAAGATAGAATTATCGGTTCAGTTAATTTGCCAGAAATAAGTAAAACTGCCAAAATAGTAACGGCTAATGGTGATAGCATGGAACCAGTAATATATAATGGGAATAGAGTTGTTATTCGAGAAATATTTAACTGGGAAGACATCTTCTACGGGCAAATCTATTTAATACTTTTAGACGAATATAGGATGATTAAATATATCCGCAGATATGAACAGGATGAAAAAACTATATTATCCTACGTAGCGAAAATTCCAGATATGATGATATAAAATTACACAAAAGTAAAATAAGAAAACTCTTTATTGTAGAAAACATATTATCAGTTAAAACCCAAATATGATTCCATGAAATTCAATCATTCAGTACATAAACATTATTTAACCTTTCCGTATTCTTGCGTACATTATATAGAGTGGTTATGAAGAAAGAGAGTTGGGCGTTATTATTAAGTTCTGTAGCTGTACTTATTAGTTTAGTTGCAATATGTGTAGCTTGTCCGCATAAAGCAGAATTGGGATTTGATTACCAAGGAGTGATAGTAGGAGTATTATCATTGTTAGTGACAATTCTAATAGGATGGCAGATATATACATTTATAGATATAAATAAGAAAAGCAAGGAATTAGAAGAAGCTAAGACCGCGGCACTCATAAGCACGGAAAGAAATAACGCTTTAACAACCAATGCTATTTCTGATTTTTATTATTACATTTTACTTAAGTCTGATCCTTTAGGAGTTGAGTATCGATTTTTAGATTACAGAATAAGCTCATTATACCACTTTTCGAATATCGGAGAAATTGAGACTTGTAATACAATAGTTAAGGTGCTTTTGGAGATGATTGTTGTTCCAGAAGATATCAAGGTTTTAGAGAGTGGGAAAAATAGAATACTTATGTTGCTCACAAAAGTAAAAGATACAGATAAAATTATAGGATATGAAGAATTAGTTTCGAGAATTGCACGATTAGGTATTATGCCTAAGCAATCAAAGTAATTTATGTAAGCTTTCAATTATCTCATCTTGGACTTTCTTATACTCTTCGGGAGATAACAGTTTTAATCCCGAATATTGAAGTAGATGGTTCAAATGACATGGAAAAGAAGCGTTAACATTGCGTCTATTCCAAATATCACATTGAATTTGTACATCTGATTTATAGCGTTCAATTGCTAAATTCAGAATAGACTCTTTGGTAGCCTGTTGATACGGAAGTTTATTATTGTCATCCATAGTGATAAAGCAAAGACGACAACCCCAAGTTGCGGTTTGAGGAAGTCGCCTATATAGTCCCTTACGGGAACAGTTTAACAATTTAGTCGGTATCATCCGCAACTTGATTCCGACACAAAGATAATAAAAATGATATATCATTGATGTTATGTATAATTTAAAAGGCTTAAGAAAAGAAGTTAATAAGACACAATCTGAAATTGCTGTTTTATTTGGTTGCAAGCAAAACAATATTTCTATGCAAGAAAAAAGCGATAGAGATTTAACGACTGAGCAAATGGATGTTCTACGAAAGAATTTTGGAGAAGAAATTGTAAATAAATATTATTATAAAATCTCCACTTCTAATGTAGAAACCATAAACAACGAAAGAGAATCTACTTTAAAAAGTAGTTCAGATTCTTTTCGTGAAAAAAACGAATCCCTTTTTAATGATGACGTTGCAAGCATTGGAGGTGTCAACACAATGGTCGCAGATAATTCAGGTCACATAGCTCCTTCCGAATTGATAGACGCCGGCGACTGGTTCCCAGAAGCAACCGCAGCAATCCGTCATTATGGAGATAGCATGATTGAGTATCCAAGTGGTAGTATCCTTGCATTAAAACGAGTAGAAGATAATAGATTGATAATATGGGGACGCAATTATTCTATTGAGACTACAGAGTTAGGATAACAAAAAGACTTCAAGATGGAGGAGAAGACTACATTCTCGCGTACAGTAGCAATGAAAGTACATATTCAGACGGAAGATTGATTCATTCTCCTATCCGGATTCCTTAAAGAAACCATAAGACATATAGACCTGGTATTAGGATGCGTAACAAAGGAGTACAGCAATGGTCCTATAAAAATCATCAAACAATAAACAAACTAATTACAAACAAAATGAAGAAAACACTATTTTTTCTATTTATTTTTATTTCTGCAAATGCACAGAATAAACGAACTATAAATCTTGAAATAGCCGGTACTCTTTTCTCTAAGATTAATACAGAAATCAATAATATTTCAGACATTACATTAACTGGCAACATTAACAATGAAGATATTATTGTACTTAGGAATATGGTGCAAAATGGATCTTTAGAATATGTAGATATGTTCGATTCTTATATTCACGGAGAAGGAGATGAAGACAATGTCATACCGGAAGAAGCCTTTAAGAATTGCACTAATCTAAAATCTATCATACTGCCACAAAAAACATTGGCACTTGGATACGAGTCTTTTTACATGTGTACAAATCTTTCTGATATCACTTTACCTGAACAAATAACGACATTTTCAGGTTCGGTATTTTGGGGGTGTGAAAAACTAAATAAAATAGATATTCCAAACTCTGTAACATGGATAGGGCCATACTCTTTCTATGGATGTATAGGAATTAATAAATTAACTATAAAAAGCAAATGCGCTATATTAAAACATTCATTTGACAATTGTAAAAACTTACAAGAAATCATATTCCCAGAATCAATGGATTATATAGAAAGTGATGCTTTTAGAGGTTGTCATATAGATAAAATATATTGTACAGGAGTTCCATTTTCAATCAAAGATGACTCATTTGATGAACGAACCAAAACTGAATGCAAATTATTTGTTCCTAATGGAATGTATAATAAATATGCCTGGGAATCAAAATATTGGAGTGAATTCAAAAACATTAAGGAATATAACCAAAACACTGTTGACAACGAATGTGTTTCCTTTAATAATGTGAATATAAGAGTTATTAGAAGAAATATTGTTTTAGAAACAGTTCAAAATACTCATGTTTCAATCTACAATATAAACGGCACATTAGTATTTAGTTCATCAGTGAAAAACAATGTATCAATACCACTCCAATCTGGATTTTATATTGTAAAATACAATGATGAAACAAAAAAGATAGCAATACTCTAAAATAAATGATTATGAGAAACATCCTATTTTCATTAATTCTAATCATTGCTTTTTCATGCGGAGAAAGCAAGACAGAGGTAACTGGTGCAGATAAATACATCGAAACCATCACAGGATTCACCTGCGAAAAGGCTGTTGTTACCGATAACGGCTATTTGATTATTGCCATTGACGCTGAATCAGCTTCCGGATATGACGCACTTGCTTCGCAATTTCTTGAAGAAGCTAAAAAAGAAGGTGTATCTGGACTAAAAGGAGTATTGATCGTCGATATAAAAACTCGAAGTTTGAACAAGGAGCTGTTGTTGGCAAAAGAATAGGGAAAGCTTATGAATAACCAGAAACAATCACAGCTATTCTTAATTCGTAGCAATAAAATCCCGGCATATTTTTTTAGTCATGCCGTGCGACAGCGTATAGAAAAAAACTATCTTTGCCAAACGAGAAACGTTATATCTATGAATAAAACGACTAACTTTTTTACAAATATTTTATAGAAGTCAATTCATAAATATAATAAATATCAGAATAATAAACATA
>ENA-OQCS01001230-OQCS01001230.1-human-gut-metagenome-genome-assembly--contig:-NODE-1230-length-13452-cov-2.039775_pt1 | contig 13452 bp, 22 predicted proteins | sample MGYA00242757_ERZ504575 | MGnify/ENA primary metagenome ERZ504575 (study PRJEB26092, sample SAMD00036297) | human gut metagenome | host: Homo sapiens | study: EMG produced TPA metagenomics assembly of...
ATCTCGCATTTGTGGAACACATGATTTATCATATGGACGAAGATGACGGACGCGTTGCAGTGCTGCTGCCGCACGGTGTACTGTTCCGTGGAGGCGCGGAAGAAACCATTCGAAAATATATCATCAAAGATCTGAATCGGTTGGATGCAGTAATCGGACTTCCAGCAAACTTGTTTCATGGAACAGGAATTCCGGTTTGCGTGCTAGTGCTGAAAAGCAAGAGAAACGGAAATGCGGGAAATATTTTGTTTATTGACGCGTCAAAAGAGTTTAAGGCTGGAAAGAACCAGAATGTGTTGGAGCAGAAGCATATTGATAAGATTGTCGAAGCGTATGAGAAGCGTGTAGATGTTGATAAGTTTGCTCATGTGGCGGAGATGAGTGAGATTGAGGAGAATGGATATAACTTGAATATTCCGAGGTATGTGGATACGTTTGAAGAGGAAGAACTGGTGGATTTAGAGGCTGTGCGAGCGGAAATTAAGAGACTAGATGCAGAGACAAGAATAGCGGTTGATAAGGTTGAAGATATGTTAAAACAGCTTGGTTTATAGGACGGTAAGGTTATGGAAAGATTTTTAATATTATTGCAATTGTACTTAGTGTTTTGAACGTTGGCGTCAGCTTTGTGAATGTTTTAATTAGTAAAATTAAAAGGCCAGTCATTTTTGAAGCAGATAATGTTGAGATTATTAATAATTATGCAATGCTTTTTAGCGTTGATGGAAAGGCACTAGATGAAATTATGGCAAAGTGTGCAAATTATAATAATCAAGATGTTTTACTTTATTTGCAAGATGGACAAGTGGCTGTAAGAAATGAAGAAAAAAATAAAGTTGAGTTGTATCAAGTAAAGAAAACATAGTATACAGCAAAAGCGAATAGTGTATCAGAATTTCAAATTTAAATTGATATTGATATTGGAAGAAAAAAAGATGCAGGTTCTAATGAGTGGACTTATTTGAATTTTAAATATCATAATGGAATTCGAATGAAAACTTTTGTGTATAAAGAAGAAAGAGAGATCGGACGGAATGATTGAACCTAAGTTACGATTTAAAACAGATGATGGAAGCGATTTTCCAGAATGGAATGAAATTAAAATTAGTGATGCAATTACTGAATCTAAAAGACCAATTCATATGAAAGATGATGATCAGTACCAATTATTAACTGTGAAACGAAGAAATGAAGGGATTGTATCTCGTGGATTGTTTTGTGGGAAAAATATTTTAGTGAAAAATTATTACCAGGTAAAGCAGGGAGATTATATTATATCAAAACGGCAAATTGTTCATGGGGCTAATGGCATAGTTTCGGCGGAACTTGATGGGGCGATAGTCTCAAATGAATATATGGTATTGTCAAATAGTGATGTGCTGTTAATGGATTATCTTGCATTGTATTCTATGACGAAAAAAATGTATCATAAGTTTTATATTAGTTCATATGGTGTTGATATTGAGAAAATGTTTTTTAATATAGATGACTGGAAGAAGAAAACAATATATGTTCCATGCTTGGAAGAACAAAAAAAAATTGTGATGTTTTTACATACAATAGACGTGGTAATAGATAAACAAAAAGCAATAGTAGCATTGTGGGAAAAACGTAAAAAAGGTGTGATGCAGAAGCTGTTTAGTCAGGAAATAAGATTCAAAGCGAATGATGGAAGTCAATTTCCAGAGTGGGAAGAAAAGAAGATTAGTGAGTGTACGAAATTTGTTAAAGATGGTACGCATGGGACTCACAAAAATGTTAGTAATGGTCACCCTTTATTAAGTGCTAAAGATATTTTCGATAATGTTGTACATATTCCAAATGATAGCAGATTAATTTCTGATGAAGACTATAATAAAATTTTTAGTAAATATAATTTGCAAGTTGGTGATGTATTAATAACTATTGTTGGAACGTTGGGAAGAACTGCTTTGGTGACAGATGTATGTAAGCATGTTGCTTTTCAAAGAAGCGTAGGTATAATGAGACCTGATAAAATATTATTGATAGTAGCTATCTTAAAACAGTATGTGATGTAGCATATTTTCAAAATCAATTGGAAATAAAAAAGAACAAAGGTGCTCAAGCAGGAGTGTATTTAGGTACCTTATCTGATATTGCAATCCCAGTTCCTTGCCTTGTCGAACAGAAGAAAATCGCAGATTGCCTGTCAGCGCTGGACGATGTTATTGACAATTACAAAGAAACATTGAATGCATGGAAAGAATTGAAAAAGGGATTGTTGCAGCAGATGTTTGTATAGAGGGAGAATTAAAAAAATGAATATACAGGAATTTATATCAAATTATCATAATCATCCTGTTTTGTTTGTTGGAACAGGATTGAGTTTACGTTATTTAAAAAATTCATATAGCTGGGATTCGTTGCTTCAAAAGGTGGCAATGGATTTCAATGAAAATCCAGAATACTACTTGGACATAAAATCTGAACATATGGACTCTACGGGTTATGTCTATGAGCAAATTGCAACGCAATTAGAGAATGATTTTAATCAGTATCTGAAAAAGAATCGTCATGGAAAATTCGAATATATTAATGATATCTTTTATGAAAATATGCAAAAGGGTATCAATATTAGTCGATTTAAATTGTATTTAGCTGATTTATTAAGAACTGCGGAAATTAAAGAATCTGCATTAGATGAAATTGCCGAATTAAAGAAAGCACGAAAAAATATAAGCTCGGTCATTACAACAAATTATGATACGATGATTGAGCAATTGTTTTCTTTTAATCCATTAATTGGAAATAATATTTTACTCAGTAATCCATATGGGTCAGTATACAAAATTCATGGCTGCGTTTCACAACCAGAGAAAATTATTATAACAGAGGAAGATTATGAAGAGTTTAATTGCAAATATGAACTGATCCGTGCACAGTTACTATCCTTGTTTATACATAATCCGATTATTTTTATCGGATACAATATCGGAGATAAAAACATAAAAGATATTCTTCGGACAATATTTTCGTATGTTGATTATAATTCAGATGAAGCGAAGAAAATAAGGGATAATTTCTTGCTGGTTGAGTATGAAGAAGGGTCTGACAATACGGAAGTTATAGAACACGACATAGATATTGAGGGGTTTGAAACTATACGTATAAATAAAATTAAAACGGACAATTTTACGGCAGTGTATCAGGCATTGGCTAATCTTGTGTTACCAGTTCCGCTATGGATATTCGGAAAGTTCAGAGTGTTGTTCGAGAAATATGTGAAGGTGGTGCGATAGAAGTTTCTATTACAGAAGATTTGGACGAACTCAATAATTCGGACAAAGTACTTGTTGTTGGATCGAGAAAAACAATCACGTACGAATTTTTAACTACGTCTGAAATGATGATTAACTATTTCGAAATAATAGAAGAAGCTAATTCACAGCTATTGTCACTTTTAAATAAACAGAAAATACAATCCTCACAATATTTTCCAATTTTTGCATTTTCGGCAATATGTCCGGAAATCAGTAGAAGTGAAGAATTAAAGCAGCAGCAAAAGGATAAAATTGCAGCACTGATTAAATCACCACATTCGTCATGCACAGGCGATCATTCAACACCGCAGGAGGTTTTAGATGATCAACAAGTTCCTCAAACTTATAAGACGTTAGAGATGATTTGTTCTATTATGTCCGGAAAAATGAATTTAGAACAAGTTGAGATTTTTTTGAAAAATTATGAAGATAAACGTTCAACAGATTATCGCAAATTATTATGCGCATATGATTTAAAAAGTAATGCATAGATGAGAAAGTTATGAGGATTATTCAAATGTGAAAAAGATTTGCTACAATTCAAAGAACTAATCGTCAATATGAAATTGGTGCATTTGTGGAGAAAGAAAATGGAAGGATTAAGATTTCGGGGATATAAGGCGTTTACACAAGAATATGTTGAGATACTAGAGTTTGAAAAAATTAATGTTTTCATTGGAAGAAATAATTCGGGAAAATCTAGTTGTTTGGATATTATAGAGGATATTATTGACGCTAATGCATTGGCTAAAAACCCGTTTTTGAAAAATGGATTAGAAATACAGTTAGTTCATCCCCTTTCTGAGGAGGAAATCAGATATGTTTTTCGGGAAAATGTATCAGGAGCAGGGATAGAGATCGATCATTATGCATTTGGGAAAAAAATATATTGGTAAAAAAATGAATTTTGGAGTTGGCATAGAAAACTATAAAAAATGGAGAAAACCATTTTCAATATTATTATGTTGAAAATGAAAACATTTTTGTAAGAAAATATAACAGATACTGGACTCAGTTTGGTAGGAGAATGGAGAATTCTTGGGAGAAGTACGAGTTTAGAAGATTGGATGCCGAAAGAAATATAGTACCGGAAGTGGAATCAAATGATGAAAACATAAATTTGAATGGAGAAGGAGCAAGTAATTTAATTCGAAAAATAATAAATTACAGTGAGTATGATGAAAACATAGTTCAAGAAGAATTATTAGCTGCTTTAAATGCCATTATTTATCCGGAAACAACTTATGAAAATATAAAGATACAACAGATAGATGATGGAGAAGAATTGAAATGGGAGATTTTTCTCCAAGAAAAAGGAAAACGATATGCATTATCAAAGATGGGAAGTGGATTAAAAACCATAATATTAGTTTTAGCCAATTTTCTGATTATTCCAAAATTGAAAGCGTATAAAGATAAAAAAATTATTTATGCGTTTGAAGAGCTGGAAAATAATCTGCATCCTGCGTTACAAAGAAAACTTTTCGAATATATTTACAAATATGCGCAAGACAATGATATCATGATTTTCTTGACGACACATTCTCATGTGGCAATTAATACTTTTTGCGATAAAGAGGGAACTCAGATATTCCATGTGGAAAAACAAGATGGTGTATCCAAAATGCATAAAATAGACGATTATATATCAAAAACAACGTTATTGAATGATTTAGATGTACGTGCATCGGATATATTGCAGTCTAATGGCATTGTCTGGGTAGAGGGACCTTCAGATAGAGTCTACATAAAAACGATGGTTTGAAGTTTTGGAGATGATGAAATAGAAGAGGGGAGAGATTATCAATTTTTATATTATGGAGGAAGATTATTATCACACTATACAGCAGAACAGGATTGTGAGGATTTGATAAGTATATTATTGACAAATCGAAATGCAGCTATTGTTATTGACAGTGATAAAAGAAAAAATAATTCTAAAATAAATGAAACAAAAAAGAGAGTAAAAAATGAATTTGAAAAGTATGGTGCTTTTTGTTGGATTACTAAGGGAAAAGAAATAGAAAATTATCTTGAGAAGGAGGCTATAGAAGAAGCTTTTGGCAAAAAAATTGGAAAACAATGTGAACAATATCAATTATTTCCAGAATATATAGAGCCGATTTGTTCAACGTTTAAAAAAAGTGGAATTTGCCCAAAAGGTGGTGCCATATGTTATACAGGAACGAGCTTCTAAAATGTTAGATTTAGAGAAACAGGTAAAATCGCTTTACGCAGTTATAAAAAAATGGAATCAGAAATAAAAAAGAAACGAGCACCCCACTTGGCTGTTAAGAATAACACGTACGGTAGAAAACCCATTTCTTAATTTCTATAATAAAGGAAGGCTGAATTATAGTCAAGAAATTTTTGCGGTTTTGATAGAGTAACAAAAACTGTGCTATAATAACCTCATAATGAAAAGTAAAATTCCGCCTATTTTTCTACATTGTAGGCGGCAATTTTACACCTGCAAGTTAGTGAAGCCTAATAAAAGTAAGAAAGAGGTACCTGCCATGATGGAATACACCAGCAAATACTGGAACATGTTGATTCCTTTAATTAAGAGAAGCCTGCTAAAACGTTACGGCAAGGCGAAAACCGCAGAGCTTCTCCGCAAAACCAACCAGATCTACCGCGATATGCTTCGACGCGCCGATGATATCGGAAAGGACAACCCGATGGCGTCGAATCTCTATGAGGCCTCATCTTCCTCGCCCTGTGGGATGCATCGACCGGAAATCTCTGTGGATGAACTGCGTACAATCTCAGAGGAGATGATGTCCTTCCCACTTCTGAAAGCCATGGGCTGATGATTAATGCGAATAAGAAGAGCGGCATGGCGCGGATTGCGGAGATGATGCATAAGGATGCCGCCTGGCTGGAAGCACATCCGCAGTATAAGGCGTATTCGTGGGATTTTCATTTTGATGAGACGAAGCATCAGGATGGTTTTTATTACCACTTCACCCAATGTCCCCTGAACACCTTCTCCCGAAAAGAGGGCTATCTGGAAGTGCTGCCGATTATGTGCGACATTGATTACAAGACAGCAGCCCTGATGCACGCGAAGCTCTACCGTGACCATACGCTGGCAGCAGCGGTGAGGTCTGTGATTACTGGTTCGTGGGGGACAAGGTGGAAAATCCGAAATAAAACAAGACCGGACCGGAACTGCCGAGACGATGCTGCAGTGCTTCTACGCCCGTGCCATGCACAGCAGAAATCCGAAAAACAAGTTCCGCGACACCAAAGCAGAAGAGCTGATTGACCGCATCGACTATGATTCAGCAATGCGAAAAAGGACACAGCAATGAGCGGCGGAATCGTAGCGCGGAGTGTTGTGTTTGATGAGCTGGTCAGCGACTTTATCCGAAAGAACCCGGATTGTACCGTCGTCAACATCGCCTGTGGTCTGGACACACGGTTTTACCGCATGGATAATGGAAAATTACCTGGTACAATCTCGATCTGCCGGAGACGATTGAGGTGCGCGATTCGATCTATCAGGAATCCGGCCGCGTTTCCACGATTGCGTGTTCCGTGCTCGATCCGGCATGGGCCGATCAGGTAAAAGTGCGGGGCAAAATACTTTTCATCATCGAAGGTCTGACCATGTACATGAAAGCGGATGAGGTCAGAACGATGCTCGCCATCATCCGCGATCACTTCGACAATGCCTACGTCTGCATGGAAACGCTGTGCCCGTACTTTGTAAAGAAAGAAAACATCGAAAAATCCATCCAGGCGACAGGCACGACATTTACCTGGGGTGCGAACAGCTTTGCAGACCTGGGCAACATTGCCGCCGGTTTCCGAAAAGTAAAAGACGACAACATCGCCCGCGGTATGGAAACACTGAATCCCATCTACAAGCTGGTGATGTGGATGCCGATCGTCCACAAATTCGCAGAGAAAATTCTGGTGTTTGAAAAAGCGTAAGAAAAAACGAAAAAAATAAAAAGAAACAGGCAACCCGGCAGCGGAAAAGCTCAAAAAGCTTCCGTGCAGGGAACCTGTTTTTTGTTTGTGCAGGAAATTAACAAATCATTCATCCGGCCACACAAAATGTGCATTCCCCGCTTCAAGCCGTCAATCAGAATATTCTGCCCCGTGCAGAAGCGGTTCGTCACGGTCATAAAATACGCCCAGTCCGCTGTTTCCTCGACGGTCATCCACCGTTTCAGCGGCGTCAGATCCATGATCTGATCCCAGAGTTTTTGGTCTTCTGTGACAGGCAGATTCAACTCGGTCAGTACGCCGCCGAAATCAAGGCTGTTGCACGTTCCGCCGTACGGTGCAATGCGGAGTGCCACATTTTTTGTGTAGGCGAGCACACCGCCCTTGCTTGCCGTGTATTCCGGAAACTCAGCTCCGGTATGGCCGCTGGCCGAGCCGATCATAAGGACGGCGCGGATGGTGTCATGAATGCCATACGCCTCTGTGATTGCGATGGTTCCCTTCAAATTGATATCAATATCATCCTCGTTCTGCACACCCGCGTTGTTGATGACAATATCGAAAGGCGCAAGCGCCGGATACTGTTCTCTGTCGCGGATATCAAGGCAGAAATGAGTATACGAATCCTGGCTGATCGAAGCTCCTTCCGGTCAAATCCGGTAACGTCAAAGCCTTCTTTTAAAAATTTCTCCGCAATCGCCTTTCCGATTCCGGAGCTGGTTCCTGTAATAAGTACACGCATACGATAACCTCCCGATGAAATATTACCCTCATTATACCGCAAACACAGCATGCGATCCAGAAGAAACGAAAAAGAATGCAGGAAAAGAAAATGTTACGGGAAAAATCACTGCATAAAACAAAAGAGTCTCTCAAAACCACAACAAATAATTGACAGATTTTAGGAGAAGGAGTAGAGTTTTTGAAAGGGGGATTATCCCTGCAAAGAGTGAAAACAAAAGAGGTGCAAATATGCTGAAAGTAGACAATCTTACCTTTGAAGTAAACGAAGAGGGAAGAAAACGCTGCCTCGTCAACCACATCAGTTTTGAGGTAAAGGACGGGGAAATGCTGGTGATTACCGGACCGAACGGCGGCGGAAAATCAACGCTGGCCAAAGTGCTTGCAGGAATTGAGGACGCCAATGGCGGAGAAATCTTCCTGGATGAGGAAAATATTACCGGTTATGATATTGACCACCGTGCAAACGCCGGCATCGGCTATGCATTCCAGCAGCCGCCGCGTTTTAAAGGAATGACGGTGAAAAAAATGCTGTCGCTGGCAGCCGGAAAAGAACTGACGGAAGCCGAGAGCTGTAAACTCCTCTCCGCTGTCGGACTCTGCTCTGCCGATTACCTGAACCGCCAGATGGACGGTACGCTCTCGGGAGGAGAGATGAAGCGTCTGGAGATCGCAACGGTTCTTGCAAAACCGCATAAGGTCAGCATTTTCGATGAGCCGGAGGCCGGCATTGACCTGTGGAGCTTTTCCATGCTGATCAAACGGTTTGAAGAAATCCACAAAGAGAAGAAAGAATGTCTGATCCTCATTTCCCATCAGGAACGCATTATCCAGATGGCAGACAAGATCATGGTGATCGAGGACGGCCAGGTGAAAGAATACGGTACAAAGGAAGACGTACTGCGACCCTGTTCCAGCAGAAAACAGGCCGGATGTGCGGTCAGGAAGGAGGCACATGCTGATGGTACAGGTAGATGAGACAACCCAGGGCGTATTAAATCAGATCAGCGAAGGATTTGCGCAGAAAGGGGCGTATAATCTCCGTCAGAACGGCATTCCGCTCTGCCACGGTGACAGTGAACATATCAAAATCCGCAAAAAAGAGGATAAGCCGGGCATTGATATTTTGATCGACGGCGAGACGAAGGGCGAAAAAGTATTTATCCCGGTTGTCGTCAGCGTTTCCGGTATGACGGATCTTGTTTACAATGATTTCTACGTTGCGGACGGCGCCGATGTTACGATTGTAGCGGCTGCGGTATTCACAACGGCGGCTGCAACGACAGCCGGCACGACGGTATCCATACGTTCCATGTAGGAAAAATGCCAACGTGCGCTACGAGGAAAAGCATTATGGCGAGGGAAATGGAACGGGACAGCGGATTCTGAACCCGGTGACAAATATTGAAATCGGAGAAAATTCCGTTTTTACGCTGGATACCGTACAGATTAAGGGCGTTGACTCAACAATTCGTACGACGAATGTGTGATGGATGCAAACTCCAAACTGTTCGTGCTCGAACGTCTGATGACAGACGGTGACCAGAAGGCAGAGTCGGATATTGAAGTATGTATGAACGGAAGCGGTTCTTCCGCACAGATTATTTCACGTTCTGTCGGAAAGGGCAATTCCTCCAGGTCTTCCATCCGAAGGCAGTCGGCAAAAACAAATGCCACGCCCATATCCAGTGCGATTCTATCATCATGGATCACGCCCAGGTCGGATCTATTCCGGAGATCCAGGCAAAGCATGTGGATGCGGCAATCATCCACGAGGCGGCGATCGGACGGATCAATGACGAGCAGCTGTTGAAACTCAGAACGCTCGGCATGACGGAAGCGGAGGCGGAAAACGTCATTATTGAAAACTTCCTGAGCTGAAGAAAAAAAGGAAACAAGAGAACAAAAGCAGGTAGTAAATTTTACTAAAATAAAAAGTAAAATATTTTGACTTTTAACATATGATAAATTTGTACTGTTGAAAAAAGGAAAGATACAAGATAGAGAAATGGGGAAAGCGAAAATGGATATTGTGATCAATCATTCCGAAAATATTTTCCTGCTGCAGACCAGATCCAACAGCTATGCGTTCGGCATTGACGATCAGGGACTGGTAAGACATACAGAGTTTCTTCCGTGATAATGAAAAAATACGAAGAGGCGATGGAGGTTCCGGTGAAGAACGAGGAGGCGATCGTGTACGATTACGATTCCCTGGCATCGTTCCGTATCCAGCGCCAGAGCATTCTGCTCGATCCGGCGGAACCGTAATCGTGACGTACCGCCACGCCGTGAAAGATGCGGACAACAACGTTCCGTTCGGCGAGACACTGCCGGTGCACTACAATGCGCTTGCGGGGCTGACCGTAGAAGAGACGGAGAGCCTGCAGGACTATGATGCATTCCCGGTTGTGGGAAGCGGCGTGTTCGAGGGCGTGGAAGGCACAGGCGGAATTTTCTGTGATATAGGGCCTTGTGGAGCTCGAGCTCATCCCGGGAACGCGGAACAAAAAGAGGATTCTGCTGACGGATGCCGGACGGGAACTGGAGAAAAATACGACGGACCGGCTGCGCGGGGCGGAGATCCGTGCATATGGAAAACTCTCGGCAGAAGAGCTGAACAGCTATCTTGAGATGACAAGAAATCTGACGGCAGCGCTGCGCGAGGAGACGGAAAAACTTTTAAAGAGAGAGCAGAAATGAATCAGAAAAAAAGACAAAATTCAGTTATCCGATCATTTTACATATGGGGCGGTCTATTTCCCGACAGCCCCTTTTCTTTTTTGTCCGGAAAAAACTTGTAAATAAGACGCGAGTGTGCAAAAATAGACATGAAACAGATGCGGAGGCATCCTGAAAAAAAGAGGAGAACAACATGGAAAAACAGAAAAAAATAGCGCTGATTAACGATCTGACAGGCTTTGGCCGGTGCTCGACGGCTGTGATGGCGCCGATCGTGTCGGCGCTGAAGATTCAGGCGGTGGCAGTTCCGACCGCAATTCTCTCAGCACACACGCAGTTTCCGACGTATTACTTTGATGATTATACTGACCGGATGAAGGATTACATTCAGACCTATAAGGATCTGAAGCTCGATTTCGATGCGATCTCGACCGGCTTCTTAGGATCGGAACAGCAGGTGGATATCGTGCTTGATTTTATCCGCCATTTTAAGACGGACCGCAACTTTGTCATCGTCGATCCGGTCATGGGAGACTATGGGAAGCTGTATCGGACGTACACGAAAGAGATGTGCGAAAAGATGAAAGAACTGGTTCACTACGCGGATATCATCACGCCGAACCTGACAGAACTCTGCACACTGATCGATGCGCCGTATCCGGAGAACGGGGCTTCGATTGAGGAGCTGAAAGAGATGTGCGGAAAACTGGCAAAGCGGGGACCGAAACACATCGTGGTGACGGGCATCCACTTTAACCAGACGCAGATTGCCAACTTTATCTATAACAAAGGCGAAGATTCCAGATTGTCATGGTAGACCGCATCGGCGGCGACCGGAGCGGTACGGGAGATGTCATTGCGGCAATTATCGCAGGCATGTATCTGAACGGCCACAGCCTGTACGAGTCGGTGAAAAAGGCGGCGGATTACGTATCGAAATGCATCCGCTACTGCGAAGAAAACGAAGTGCCGAGCTACTGGGGACTCTGCTTTGAAATGTTTATGAAGGACTTAACGGAGGAAGCGTAATGTATTTATATACTGTAACCGGAGCGTCGGCGAGGAAGGGTATCTCGACCTTGCAAAGAGCGGCGATCTTACCGGAAAAAATGTCTATGTCAACATGACAAACAAATGCCCGTGCAGCTGTGTGTTCTGTCTGCGCCAGACGAAACAGCAGCAGGAGGGAAATACACTGTGGTTAAAAGAGGGCGAGCCATCCGTTGAGACGATGCTGGAGCTGTTCGCACAGTACGATCTGAACGTGATCAATGAACTGGTCTTCTGCGGCTTCGGAGAACCGCTTGAGCGGCTTGAGGATGTCTGTCGGGTGATCGATTCCTTAAAAGGAACGTATCCGAACCTGAAAGTGCGTCTGAATACGATCGGTCTTGCCAACCTGATCTATGGAAGAGATGTCACCCCGGAATTAAAGGGAAGATTTGATACCGTCTCGATCTCTTTAAACGCGCCGGATGAAAAAGAATTTCTGGAGCTCACACGGTCGAAATTCGGCATCCAGTCGTACGAGGCTATCAAGGAGTTTGCAGTGCTTGCAAAACAGTATGTGCCGAATGTTGTGATGACCGTTGTCGAGAAAGTTATGCCGGAAGAAAGATTCAGAAATGCCGGGAAATCTGCGATGAATTAGGTGTTACCCTTCGTGTCCGCCCGTTTGAAAATTAAAGTGTGCGGAACGGAATCTTTCGCTTGTATTTCCAGAATATAACGCCTATAATGGGAAGGAAAAACAAAAGAGAGGGAGAGACGTATGAACGAGTCTAATGGAGTCATCCGCGATGCGAGAAAGCTCGGCATTCCTAAAATGCTGATTCTCGGATTGCAGCACATGTTTGCCATGTTCGGTGCAACCATTCTGGTGCCGATTCTGGTAAACAGCTACTTTGTAGACGCATGCGGCGAGGGGCCGTCCCGCGGTCTTACCGTATCCGTCACACTGTTCTGCGCCGGCTTTGGAACCCTGCTGTTTCATCTGTGCGCGAAATTTAAAGTACCGGCATTTCTTGGTTCTTCGTTTGCATTCTTAAGCGGTTTCGCCGCTGTTGCAAACCTGAATACCGGAAAATATGCCAGCATGAGTGTCAACGACAAGGCAGCCTATGCCTGCGGAGGTATTGTGGTAGCAGGTCTTCTGTACCTGATTTTTGCCTTGATCATCCGCATGGTCGCGTCAAACGCGTGATGCGCTACCTGCCGCCGGTTGTCACAGGTCCGGTTATCATCTGCATTGGCCTCAGCCTTGCTGGTTCCGCCATTAATAATGCTTCGACGAACTGGTTCCTGGCACTGGTTGCGCTGGCAGTCATCATCATTTTCAACATCTGGGGAAAAGGAATGCTCAAAATCATTCCGATTCTGATGGGCGTTGTGATTGCCTACGCTGTGGCAGTTGTCCTGAATGCACTCGGCATCAAAAATCCGGACGGATCCGTGATCATCAACTTGCGCCGGTTGCACAGGCAGGCATCGTCGGACTTCCGCCGCTGCAGCTCTGCAAATTCGATCTGACCAGCATTATGATCATGGCACCGATCGCGATCGCGACCATGATGGAGCATGTCGGTGATATGTCGGCGATCTCTGCAACCGTAGGAGAGAACTTCCTTTCTGATCCGGGCCTGCATAGAACCCTGCTCGGTGATGGTCTTGCAACCGCAATGGCAGGTTTCATCGGCGGACCGGCCAACACGACGTACGGCGAGAACACCGGCGTTCTGGAATTGAGCCGCGTACATGACCCGAGAGTCATCCGTATTGCCGCAGTCTT
>ENA-OQCS01001231-OQCS01001231.1-human-gut-metagenome-genome-assembly--contig:-NODE-1231-length-13438-cov-2.602058_pt1 | contig 13438 bp, 15 predicted proteins | sample MGYA00242757_ERZ504575 | MGnify/ENA primary metagenome ERZ504575 (study PRJEB26092, sample SAMD00036297) | human gut metagenome | host: Homo sapiens | study: EMG produced TPA metagenomics assembly of...
CTTGTCCAGCACACTGTCCTGAAATACCACGCCAAGCATTGTTCCAACTTTCCTTCCGATCTTATCCAGATCTGTGCCCTGGATCTGAACCGTTCCGCTGTCTTTGCGAAGCTGCCCGCAGATGATCGAAATCGTTGTGCTCTTCCCTGCCCCGTTTACACCAAGGAATGCAAAGAACTCTCCTTTTTTCACCTGAAAACTCAGATCATTGACTGCTTTTACATCACCAAAGCTTTTCTTTAAATGAGTGATTTTAATCATATCTGTTTCCATTACGCCTGCCCTCTCCTTTGATTTCTTTGCTGTTCCACATAAAAAATATCAGACAATTTCAATTGATACAAAACGTGATTTTTATATCCACATACCGATGTTTGTCCAAATACAGCTTCCCGAACATTCTGCACCCAGGATGCTTCCCTGTTGTGGCAATATACCATAACATGTTCTTCCTGCTTTGGATCAATCTGTTCCACCTCACATTTCATCCATCTCACCCCCAGTTATTCCTATTTCTTTTATATATGATTTTACAGCATTCGTCCAGTCTGCATGATGTGAAATGCAGAAATTCGCGGGTAAGATGCCAATTTCTGTTGTCTGCTCGTCTGGCGCATAGGAATTCATAAAAATAAGTGGAAAGCCATGTCAATGGACATGAAACTTTCCACTTATTCATTTTCATAAATTTTTTAATCACTTGAAACTCCACGTCATGAATTCCCGCTTATCCTAATACTTCAAATCTGCCATGTGTATCACCTGTAATATATATCATATCTGTCCTTTCTGAAATGATTGTTCATAACCATTCACATTGTACCATATTTGTCAGGCGGCAAATTATCCTTCCCACCTACTGTAAACTTCCTGCAAATTAAATTAGTATATCACATTATCGGCAATAAAACCATATATTTCGTTTTTCCTTATTGTTATTTTTGCCGCAAGCAGAATGCTGTTTTGGGAGGTAACACCTGATCTTACACACTTCTTGTATGCATTCTGGACTGCAGAGCTTGCCACAGTTGCGGCTGGTGCTGTTTACCATTACCTCATCCAATGGCTATTATATACTACATGATTGACTTTCTGTTCTGTACTGATTTTCTCTCAACAACCATAGACAAACTCCACACAAAAATATATAATAAAACACAAAAAGCCAGAAAGGAGCCCCATGCTTTTAGACGAATTCGATCCATCCAAAACCGCAGTAATCAATCCATGGATCTGATCAAAGAAATCGATCAGATTCCCAAAACAGCGATCGCCTGTTATTCTCACATAACATTCGAGCGAATCGTTGCGGAACTTCATGCAGAAATCATCGCAGAGACGAGTACCGCAAATGGTAAAAAGCCAATCTACCGTGCCAGATATAAAGGCAGTGAACTTTCCCTTTTCATGATTGATGTCGGTGCCCCGACAAGTGTGGGAATGCTTGAGGACGTCTACCAGATGGGAGTGCAGACCGTTGTTGTATTTGGAACCTGCGGTGTTTTAGATGGCAGTATTGCAGATTGTTCCATTATTATTCCAAACGCGGCTGTTCGGGATGAGGGGACAAGCTATCACTATATGCCCCCGTCAGACGAAATCCGGGTGAATCAAAAACATATGGAAATGTTAACCAGACTTCTGGATAAAATGCACGTAACCTATACGGTTGGAAAAGTATGGACTACCGATGCTTTTTACCGGGAAACCGTGGAAAAAGTAAAGCGCAGAAAAATGCAGGGCTGTATCTGCGTTGATATGGAGTGCTCTGCAAATGCAGCCGTGGCTCAGTTTCGAGACAGGAATCTGATCCAGTTCTTTTACGTAGCAGACAATCTGGATGCAGAAGAATGGGATATCAGAAGTCTCCACAACTGTGATAAACTGGAAGAAAAAGACAGAATTGCAGCCATAGCGCTCGAAATAGCACTGCAAAGCGAACGCTGGCAGAAAGAAGGAAATAGCGATAAAATATGCCTATAAAAATGGAAAAATCTTAGACGGCACCAAAGAAATGCAGGTACAGACTGGCTTATCCTTCTCACGGATGGAGAAAAAATCACCGGCCTTGTCCCGAATGGTTCTGATCTTTCGGGTTATACGGAAGTAGATCTTGCCGGAAAGTACATCATGCCGGGACTTATTAACATGCATGTGCACCTTGCCGGAAACGGAAAACCGTAGAAAAAACAGCGGGACAATGAAAAACTGGTCAAAACCCTGATGAGCACCGGGCTTTCCCGTGCCACTGCCTACCGCACGGTGGCAGGCTTTGCAAAAACAGAGCTGCTAAGCGGCGTCACTACCATCCGAACCGTAGGCGGTCTTGGCACGTTTGATACACGGCTGCGGGATGGAATTGCGGCCGGAAAGAAAATCGGCCCGAGAATCCTTGCGGCAAACGAAGGAATTTCTGTACCGGGCGGTCATATGGCGGGTTCTGTTGCAATTGCCGCAGAAAACATCGATGCTGCAGTTGCTCACGTAGAAGAAGCAAAGCGGGAAAATGTTGATCTGATCAAGCTGATGATCACGGGCGGTGTCCTGGAGGCAAAAGAAAAGGGCGTACCAGGAGAGCTGAAAATCCGGTTTGGTAACACTTCGCTGTGAAGAGACTGTGAGAAAAAGTCTGTAAATAAGATTCTTCTATGATATGCAAAGGTGGTGAGCTTACAGTTTGAGCTTTTCACCCTTGTTTTATATATAACAGTTGTTGAATGGCATGTCAAGAGCAGGCGGTTTTCCGCCTGTCTTGATCGTCGGTTTACTCGTTATTCTGGAAGACGACCTTCGTACATAATACTCAGTTCGCCATATACCTGCGCCCAGTTTCGAATCGTACTGGTCCATTTTTTCGTAGCCTCAAAAGTGGCCAGGTACAGCGCTTTTAAAAGGGCCGTATCGCTTGGGAATACGCTTCTCTGCCGATTCAGCTTCCGGTAGGTGGAATTCAGGGATTCAATCGCATTGGTGGTATAAATCACCGTTCTGACCGTCGTTGAAAACTTGAAAATTGGAGAGATGGCATCCCAGTTATCCTTCCAGCGTTTCATGGAATTCGGATATTTGGGAGACCATTTTTCAGTTACACGATCTAAGGCTGCCAGCGCTTTCTTTTCATCTGCGGCCTGATAAATGGTCTTCAGATCCGCTGCAAATGCTTTTCTGTCCTTGTCAGGGACATATTTCAGTGTATTTCTTACCTGGTGTACGATACAGCGCTGATACTCGGTTTTTGGAAAAGCAGCAGCGATTGCTTCTTTGATGCCGGTTAAACCATCTGCACAGATGATTAATACATCTTTGACACCCCGGTTTTTCAGTTCGTTCATAACGGAAAGCCAGTATTTTGCGCTTTCATTGTCGCCAACGCTGATGGTCAGAACCTCTTTCTTTCCTTCCGTGTTGATTCCAAGAATCACGTAAGCTGCAAGCTTTCGGATCACACCATTATCTCTTACGGAATAGTGAATTGCGTCAATGTAGAGAATGGGATAGACCTCGTCCAGTGGCCCGGTTCTGCCAGTCTTCGATCTGTGGCAGGATCTTATCGGTTACATCGGAAATAAAACTCTCCGAGGTTTCAAAGCCATAAATATCTTCGATGGTTTCGGAAATCTGTCGGGTAGTCATTCCTTTGGCATACATAGAAATAATCTTCTGATCAATATCAGAAATATCTTTCTGACGTTTTTTCACCACCTGTGGTTCAAATGTTGATTTTCGGTCCTGCGGCACTTCGATTTCCATCGATCCATATCGGCTGTTGACCTGTTTGCGCTTATACCCATTGCGGTAATCATCATGATCCGAACGTTCTGATTTTTCATAGCCGAGATGATCGTCCATTTCCGCTTCCATCATTTCCTTAATGGTACCGCCTAAAAGATCCTTGAGCGCATCCTGGATGTCTTCAGCAGACTGGATATCATACTCTTCCAGGAGCTGATGGATGATGTTTCGTTTTCCTTCGGTCATTTGTACTCGATGTACCGGTTTCTTTTGTCTTGCCATAATAAAAGGTCCTCCTAATGATATTTATTGTATCATAGAAGAACCTTCCAAACATTATTTTACAGAAAAAGTTTCATACTCTCGGATTTTCAAATCCTTAGATTTCCCCTATAATTGCAGCTGATAGATACTTAGATTATTTCACTACAATTATGGAGGATAGATTATGGCAGGTACTCGCAAGACCCGCGTTCCGATGGTGGAACAGATTAGACTTATCAATGAATGCCGTCAGAGCGGCATGACAGATGCTGACTGGTGTCGTGAAAACGACATTGCAGTAAGCACCTTTTACAACTGGGTCAGCCGTTGTCGGAAAACAGCAGCGGATCAGATCCTAGCGGCGAATTATGGTCATCTTGAGGTTCCACGCCCGAAACAGGACGTGGTTCCCATTGACATTGTTCCGGATCACATTCCGGAACAGCATACCGCATCGCAGATACCGTAATCTTGTATCTAACCGCATTATTATTTGGCGCTTACGTTGAGGAAATGGGCAATTGTAGTTCTGTGGCAGGAACTGTTTTTAGCAAAATCCGTGGTTTTTCCATGGTATCCCGAAAGAAAGATGCTAATCAGGATACTCATAAGATGATTGATCATTCGATTAGAATACGATTTGCATAAATCTAATTTTTTAAACTGGTTGTATATGAATGCTGAATGATGTATAGTATTTGCAGGAGACACCTTCTTTCGTGAATGCTGTAAATATTGGTTTGGTCACTTTCATTATACAACACAATCGAATTCAAGGTGTCTTTCTTTTATGCAAAATCACGAACTTGCTCATTTATAGTAATAAGAAAAGGAAGATTTTTGACGGAATCTATGATATACTAAATTACAAGTGTTTCAACATATATTTTGAAAACAATGTGCCTGGAGAGGGACAGAAATTAATACTACAATGATAAAGTAAGGAACAAAGAAAAGACATGTCACACAAAACTCTATTTTTACAGCAGTCCTACATCGACTGCACAAACCAGTATACCGCGCTTCTGGAAGCACCGAAGCTGCCATTATGGGATTACGTGATTCTTACAGCTTCCAATGAGGAACAGGCTGCATCATACCGTACACAGATTCAGTATCGTCTGGATCATAATATGCTTCCGGCATCGACGCATTATGCAGTGCTTCCGGATCCGGACGGAAAACGGGTAGGAAGCGGCGGCGCTACACTGAATGTTTTGCGTTACGTTCATGAGAATGCAGGTTCATTCGAAAATCAGCGGATTCTGGTGATCCATTCCGGCGGTGACAGTAAGCGGGTGCCGCAGTATTCTGCCTGCGGAAAGTTATTTTCACCGGTACCGCGTGTTCTGCCGAATGGAAAACGTTCTACCTGTTTGATGAATTTATGATTTCCATGAGCGGTGTTGCTGCACGAATGAATGCAGGAATGCTGGTATGCTCGGGAGATGTACTGCTGCTGTTCAATCCGCTGCAGATTGATTTTTATGGAAAAGGTGCTGCGGCACTTTCCATTAAAGAGCCAGCGGAAATTGGAAAAAATCATGGCGTTTACCGCGTAGACGGGGAAGGAAATGTAGGTGGTTTCCTGCATAAAAAAACAGTGGAGCAGCTGCAGAGCCTTGGTGCTTCGGATGATCAGGGGAATGTAGATATTGATACCGGAGCCGTAATCTTTGACAGCGAAATGCTGCAGGCACTGTATCAGCTGGTAGATACGAAGGAAAAATTTGCGGCTTATGTAAATGAGCGTACCCGGCTTTCCTTTTACGCCGATTTCCTCTACCCGCTGGCGTCGGATTCTACACTCGAGCAATATTATAAGGAAACACCGGAAGGAGATTTTACACCTGAACTGGAGCAGTGCCGGACCGAACTGTGGAGTGTACTGCATCCGTACCAGATGAAGCTGATCCGAATGTCACCTGCTGCATTTATTCACTTTGGTACGACAAAAGAACTGCGGGAACTTATGACAGAACGAATGGAGGAGTTCTGTTATCTGGGATGGTCGTCGCATATTCATACGAATCGTGCAGAACAGAACTTTGCTGTATCAAATAGTTATGTGAGTCCGGCAGCGGAGATTGGTGTCGGAAGTTATCTGGAAGACAGCATGATTCGTCATAAATCACAGATAGGAGAAGAATGTGTGATTTCCGGCGTGACATTAGATGGTCAGGCGATTCCGGATCACACCGTTCTGCATGGCCTGAAACTGCTGAATGGAAAATTTGTTGTCCGTATGTACGGTGTTTCTGACAATCCGAAGGAGCATCTTTGTTTGGAAAAGAATTACCGGTGCCGCTTTGGGAAGCGCCGATTTATCCGGTGTGTGCGTCAATGGAAGAAGCGGTACATCAGACACTGGAGGCCTGGAAAGAAGGTTTTCCGATTTGGGAAGATGGAATTTCACTGAAAGACAGTTTTAACCAGGCAGATCTTTCCGCACTGTTACCGTGGCAGGAAAAGGTATCGGATAAAGTAGAACTGGAAGAGATTCTGGAGGCGATCGACAGGAAGGAAAACCTGACCAGACTGGTAGAAGAAATGCGGGATGGCATTTCGGAACGGATCAAGGCAGAACTCCTGAAAGAAGCACAGAGATTAAGCGAGACGGAGCTGGAACAGTTCAGCAGAAAAATCAGAATTTATTATGTTCTGTCCTGCTTTGAGGAAAAATATATGGATTCCTGCTTCGCAACCATCAGCAGCGGTATTCTTGCTGGAGCGGTAAAGGGCCTTAGTTATGATGCGGATGCAAAGATGGGCAAAGATCAGGTGACCGTAAATCTCCCGGTCCGTGTGAACTGGGGAGCGGCTGGAGCGATACGCCGCCGTACTGCATGGAGCATGGCGGAACCGTTCTGAATGCGGCTGTGATGCTGGACGGAAACTGCCCGATCGAAGTTGTGGTTAAGAAAGTAGATGAACCTGTGATTGTTCTCGCAAGTGCGGACAGCGGTGCCGAGCAGACCTTTACCGATATTTCCAGTTTACAGGATTCCAGCAATCCATACGATCCATTTGCACTGCACAAAGCAGCCCTGATCGCATGCGGCGTTATTCCATACAAAGAGCCGGTTTCGGTGCAGGAGATTACGAAAAATCTGGGAAGCGGTCTGTATCTTTCTACACAGGTGATTAATATTCCACGCGGTTCCGGCCTTGGAACATCCTCAATTCTGGCGGGCGCTGCGTAAAAGCATTATATGAGATGCTGGGAAAAGAGGTAACGGACGAAGAGCTGTATGACCGTGTTCTCTGTATGGAACAGATTATGTCGACTGGCGGCGGCTGGCAGGATCAGGTCGGAGGTCTGGCACCTGGAATCAAGATGGTTTCGAGTGAACCGGCGATCCGGCAGAGAATTACGTGTGTGCCGTGCAAAATCAGTGAAAAAACAAGAAAAGAACTCGATGAGCGTTTCTGCTTGATCTATTCCGGGCAGCGCAGACTGGCAAGAAATCTGCTGCGGGATGTCGTTGGAAGATACGTCGGAGGAATCGAGGATGCGGTGGATGTCTTATATGAGATCCAGCAGACAGCGGTTCTGATGCGGTTTGAACTGGAAAAAGGAAATATCGATGGATTTGCAGAGCTTTTGAATCAGCACTGGGAATTATCAAAGAAGCTCGATGCGGGCTGTACCAATACATGTATTGACATGATTTTCCATTCCGTGGAAGATCTGATCGATGGAAAGATGATCTGCGGTGCCGGCGGAGGCGGTTTCCTTCAGGTAGTGCTGAAAAAGGGCGTAACGCAGGAAGATGTGCGGAAACGGCTGCACGAAGTATTTCAGGACAGTGGTGTTGATGTATGGCGCTGTTCGCTGGCATAGAAGGAGGAACATATGCTAAAAGGAATATCACCGCTCATATCTCCGGAGCTTTTAAAAATCTTAAATGAAATGGGACATGGGGATGAAATTGTTTTTGCGGATGCAAACTTTCCAACCGTAAGCACAGGAAAACAGGTAGTTCGGGCAGACGGAATCGGTGCTGTGGAATTGCTTGACGCTGTTTTACAGCTGTTTCCTCTGGATCAATATGATGAGGATCACTTTATATTAATGGAAGTTGTTCCGGGAGATCCGGTAAAAACACCTATTTGGGATGAGTATAAAGAAGTTCTGAAAAAATATGAACCAGAAGCGCATGTACATACGTTGGAACGATTTGCGTATTATGAACGTGCTAAAGAAGCGTATTGTGTTGTAGCAACAGGAGAAACTGCACAGTATGCAAACATCATTTTGAAAAAAGGCGTTGTAAAATAGGATTTAGGAAGGAGAGGAACTGTTAAGATGAGGCGAAGAAATAAGCGGGGGGGGGTATCGCGATAATTCACGAACGAACCTTGTAGTAGGAATTTTATGTGTTGTATTGGCAGTGCTTCTAGGTGGGATTTTATGGTTGGACAAAACGGAAGAAGATCAGAGATCAGCAGAACTTCAGAGGCTTAATAAAAAAGTTTTTCAGGAAAGACAAGAACAAAAAGCAGCATTGAAACAGAAGGAAGCGGAGGACAGTTTTTATCAGAAGTTGTCCGATGGATTTGATGTGAATGTTTTGATTGTCGGTGATTCGATTGGTGCTGGCGCTGGTGCTCAAAGCGATGGAACAGAATGGTTTGGACAGTTGCAGGCATATTTACAGACAATTGATAAGGGAAATATCTCTTTTACCAATATCTCTATGGGAGGAAATGCTTCCTATGCGGGCTATGTCCGTACAATGGCTTTAAATGATGGTATAGATTATGACTTAGCTATCATCTGTTATGGACAAAAACGACGGTATAGATGGTTTTTCTACAAACTACGAATCGATTATTCGCGCGATCAGAAGCAGATACCCAGATTGTTCTATTATTTCTATTCTAGAATCCTCTCAACGTGAGTATACGGATAAAATGACAACAATTCAGAGCATTTGTGAACATTATGGCATTCCAGTAGCTGATACAATTGCAGCGTTTAACAATTCTGGAAAAAATTATGAGGAATTGTCTGGTGACGGAGTTCATCCGAACGATGCCGGTCAAGGAATCTATTTTGAAACTGTTAAAGCAATAATTGATGATAATGTGGCAGCATCTACTGGCAAGATGGCGGATTGTGATGTAATTGATGAAAATGTACATAGATTTGATAATTTTATCTGGTACGATGCAGAATCTGATTTTGAACGTGTGGATGATACAACATTTATTTTGAATGTGGCTGCGTCAGGAATTATGGGAATCGATTATACGTATGAATCGGGAGATAATAAAGCTGATATTTATGTGGATGGAGAGTTGTTTGAATCGCCAACAGTGACATTTGATTACGATTTTTCTCAGCGTCATATACTTGTGGTTAATAATGATTGTACAGTGCAAGCAGAGATCAAAGTTGTGTTTAACAGTAAAGAACAGGCTGATGGTTTTTATGGAATGTGCTTCAGCTGGAAATAAGAAAGTTGAAGGAGAGGAGGAAAGAGAATGGACTATTTTTCATCATCCTCTCCTTCTGTGTCCTCACAGCGCATCTTATATACGCCTTCCGGATTTGCGCGTACGACGCTTCTGTATCTGCAGGAAACAGGTTCTCTGCATGCGATTTCTGCACATACCTCACACCGTGAACATTTGGCATCTTACCTGGTGTTTCTGGTGACTTCCGGGTCGGGAGAACTGGAGTTTAATGGAAAAAGCTATCCGCTTCGGGCTGGAGATTGCGTTTTTATTGATTGCCGCAAACCATATTCCCACGCAACGTCTACGGATTTGTGGACATTGCAATGGTGCCATTTTATGGGCATATTATGCCTGATATTTATAAGAAATATCAGGAACGCGGGGGAATGCCCGTATTTCATCCGAAAGAAATTTCGGAGTTGGTTCAGGTTATGACGGAGCTTTATGCCACGGCAGGATCAGACAGTTATGTGCGCGATATGAAGATCAATGAGATATTGAATCGATTGATTTATGTTTTAATGGATAATTCATGGCATCCGGAACATACAACGCATTCCAGAAAACGAATCGATCTGGAAGGTATAAAACATTATCTGGATGAGCATTATAAGGAACATATTACGCTGGAACTGTTGTCACAAAAGTTTTTTATCAACAAATATTATCTGACAAAGATTTTTAAAGAAACGTATGGAGTTACAATTATTTCGTATATCGAAGAAAAACGTATTACACAGGCGAAAAATCTTCTTCGATTTACAGATTTGACTGTAGATGAAATCAGTACGGCAATTGGCTGAATGATGCAAATTATCTGGTCGAAGATTTCGAAAAATAGAGGGCATGAGTCCGGGAGAATATCGAAAAAAATGGTAACGAAAAAACCGTCTGCGCCAATTCACAGCGCGGACGGTTTTTTCGTTGTATGACAATAAAATAAACCACCTGCTATGCAGGTGGTGGGAATAATCTTTAGATATAAGTATGAGCTCCTGTGCTAATATAGATGTGGGTCTGCAAAACCACAAATGAAAGCACAGGAGGTCCAAATAATGGACGTGAATAGTTTAGCTCATACAAAATGGGAATGCAAGTATCATATCGTATTTGCACCAAAATATCGGAGACAGATAATTTATAAAGCAATAAGAGCAGATGTAGGAGAAATCTTGGGATCATTATGCCGAAGAAAAGGAATTGAAATTATTGAAGCAGAATGCTGCCCAGATCATATACATATGCTTGTAAGAATTCCGCCAAAGTATTCTGTATCAGAAATAGTAGGATATTTAAAGGGAAAAAGTTCCCTGATGATATTTGAACGCCATGCAAATTTAAAATATAAGTATGGAAACAGGCATTTCTGGTGCCGTGGATATTATGTAGACACAGTGGGGAAAAATACTGCAAAAATGAAAGAGTATATTCAGAATCAGTTAAAAGAGGATTTACAGTATGACCAGATGTCATTAGTAGAGTATATCGACCCGTTCACGGGTGAGCCGGTGAAGAAATACAATAAGTAAATCCGCTTGGAGCGGAAGTAGGAAGTCAAAGCAAACCAGCAAGCCTCTTTTGAGGCTGCGCCGGAGTAAGGAAGCACTGAAAAAGCCCCCAGTTTGGGGGCTGCTGTAAATGTGGTGCAGTTAGCAGACTTCAGTGCGCCTTCCGGGCGCAAGCAGGTAATATCCTTCTAGGGGGAGAACATGCCACCCGCTAAGCGTGTGGTCATGACTTAAAATGAAAAATTATATTTATGCTTGTCGCATACATTAATATCTTTTCCAAATTGGACTTCTATGATCTGTAATTCTGTATCAGCTAAAACAGTATGCTTACAGCCGGCTTTCATTTTTACGGTATCTCCGGCTTTTACATTTTGAATAACGTCGTCAATTACGATACGTCCTTCACCGGAAATCACATTCCATACTTCATCTCGGAATTCATGGCTGTGATAATTCATGTGATGGCCAGGGTTCAGCGTTACCTTAATCGTAAGACTCTCTTTTTCTACATCGAGTACACGGAAGCTTCCCCATGATTTTTCAGCAAACATAACACGGTGATCCAGAGTATTTACAAATGGTTTAATATAACTGGATTGCTCTTTGTCGGAAACAAGAATTCCGTCCGGGCTTGCAGAAACAACAACATTTTTTAAGCCCATGCAAAGGATAGGAAGATTTAACTCGTTTACGACGTGAACATTGCTGCAGTTCTCGTTGAAAAGTGCTTCGCCGACGTTATGACTGTCCATAGCTTCGGTCAGTGTGTTCCAGGTTCCAAGATCCTTCCACATACCAGAGAAACGCATGACTTCGATTTGAGATTCATGTTCCACAACTGCGTAATCAAAGCTGATTTTATCTAATGTTTCATATTTATTGAAAAGATCTTCATAATTTTCAAAATCGATTAATGCATGCGCCCGATCTAAAACATAGCCAAGACGGAAAGCAAAAACACCGCCGTTCCAAAGTGCTCCCTGAGCAATATAGCGCTCTGCGATTTCTTTGGTCGGCTTCTCCTTAAACATGGATACAGTACTGATCTGTGCTGAAGTATCAGGAATGATGTATCCATATTTCTCACTTGGATAAGTTGGCTCAATACCCATTAATACAAGATTTGCTTCGCTGGCTGCAGCTCTGGAACCAAGATCATTTAAAGCATCAAAATAATCAATTTCTACATATGGATCAACAGGGCAGACAACGACAGGTTCATCTTCGGAAAATCCCTTTACGTCTTTCAGATAGGCAGCAGCAAGAGCAATAGCCGGGAATGTATCGCGGCGGCACGGTTCGACGCTGATGCCAACATCTTCCCCTAACTGGTTATGGATGGCGGAAACCTGTGATTTCGAGGTTGCAATTGTTACTGTAGCATTTTGATCAATGGTACGGATCTGGCGGTAAACCCGCTGTACCATAGATTCCAGTTCGCCGTTTGCAGCGTGAAAAATCTTAATAAACTGCTTGGAGCGGATATCATTGGAAAGCGGCCACAGGCGCTGGCCGGAGCCGCCGGATAATAAAACGATATTCATAAAGTTTCTCCGTTATCTTTCTGCACGCATCGGGTTGTTCAGGAAATCCTCGTAGGAGAGACGGATGCCGTCTTCCAGCTCGGTTTTGTAGGTCCAGCCAAGAGCGGTTGCTTTGGATACGTCGAGCAGTTTTCTTGGAGTACCATTTGGCTTTGTGCTGTCCCAATTGATTTTCCCATTATAACCGATTACTTTTGCAACAAGCTCTGTCAGCTCTTTGATGGTCAGTTCTTTTCCGGTTCCGCGTTTACGGTCTCATTTCCGGAATAGTTGTTCATCAGGAAGACACAGAGATTTGCAAGGTCATCGACATACAGGAACTCACGCAGCGGAGAGCCGTCGCCCCAGCAGGTAACTTCCGGCAGATTGTTAACCTTTGCTTCATGGAAGCGGCGGATCAGTGCAGGAAGTACGTGGCTGTGGGTTGGATGATAGTTATCGTTTGGTCCGTAAAGATTGGTCGGCATAACGGAAATATAATCAGTTCCGTACTGACGGTTCAGAAACTCACAGTATTTTAAGCCGGAGATTTTTGCAAGTGCATAAGCCTCGTTTGTTTTTTCCAGTTCAGAAGTCAGCAGACAGCTTTCCTTCATCGGCTGCGGTGCCATACGCGGGTAAATACAGGAGGATCCAAGAAATTCCAGTTTTTTACAGCCGTTTTTCCACGCAGAGTGGATGACATTCATTTCCAGTGTCATGTTATCGTACATGAAATCTGCCAGTGCTTCCTGGTTTGCAACGATGCCGCCTACTTTTGCAGCAGCGAGGAAGACATATTCCGGTTTTTCCTCTGCGAAAAATGCCTCGACAGCATCCTGACGGCAGAGATCCAGTTCTTTGTGGGTACGGGTAATGATATTTTCATAACCCTGGCGTTTCAGTTCTCTTACAATCGCGGAACCAACCATTCCACGGGTG
>ENA-OQCS01001232-OQCS01001232.1-human-gut-metagenome-genome-assembly--contig:-NODE-1232-length-13421-cov-5.088235_pt1 | contig 13421 bp, 14 predicted proteins | sample MGYA00242757_ERZ504575 | MGnify/ENA primary metagenome ERZ504575 (study PRJEB26092, sample SAMD00036297) | human gut metagenome | host: Homo sapiens | study: EMG produced TPA metagenomics assembly of...
GATGCGCCGCCGTCGGCTGCAGCGGAGCGTCCGGGATAGCCCTCGTTTTCGATGCAGAGCTGGCAGGCGGGGATACTTCTCGCCCGTGTTTTTGGCGGCACCGGCCGCGGCAATATCGCGCGGGTCCTTCTCGGGCTTTGACAGGTTGATAGTGATCTCCAGGTCGCCCCAGTTGGTGGAAGTGCTCCATTTGATGTTGCGCGCGATGGCGGCGCGGCGCACGTAACCGGCGTCACAGCACAGACCGTAGAACCAGTCGGTCGCGGCGCGGGGCTCGTTGACGCCCATGCGGCCGTTGAACTCCTCGTTTACAACCGAAGGCCTCGGCATCAGCACGCCCATGATGCGCATGGCGATGCGATCGCGGCCGATGCCGTGTCCTCGGCGGCGCGTTGGCAACGGCACCTCGGAAAGCGCGGCAAGTGTGTCTTCAAGGTCAAAGTTGGGCAGGGTATCGGGGTGCAAGAGCGAGAGTTTCTCGACCTGGAGCGCCCAGGCCATGTCGAGCGCCGGGCCCGTAGCACCGATGCACTCGAGAATGGTGTTATACGCCCAGATGCGATCGTCCTGTCCGATCATCGATCGGTGGATGGCATATTCGATGAGGCCCTGCGCGGCCTCGCGCACGTCAGTCATTACAGCCATGCCGCGTAAGCCCCCTTGTCAGAGATGGCGTAGTGACGGGCAGAGCCCTCGCCCAGCCAGCCGTTCATCTTGGCGATGAAGGTGTCGACCAGGTCGAGCGGCACGAAGGCTGGATGGTGCCACCAAAGCCGCACCGTGGATACGAACGCGCCGCGGCCGTCGAGCACGTGCTCGGCCAGCGCCAGGGCATACATGGAAGGCTGCTCGGAGCCCAGCTTGGCAACGACATTCTGCAGGTACATGGCAGAGCTGGCGCCGGACTCGCGCGTCAGGACCAGGAACTGATCGATGTCGCCGGCGTTCAGGGCCGCCCAGCGCTTATCGACCAGGCCATTCTCGTACCAGTAGTGAACGGCGCGCAGACAGGCACGGTCGCCCAGTTTGGCACGCAGCTCGGGGAGCTTGGCGTCAAAATCGGCAACATCGACCTCGCACAGGCGTGCCTTGCCAAACTCGGCGGCGACGTCTTGCATCTCGCGCGGAACGGCAGCGTAATCGTCGGTGGCGGCCACGTGGTCGGCACCAACCTTAACGAGCACGAGCGCATAGCCGTGATCCTCAAAGTTGAGTTCGAGCTTCTGGGTTTTAGGCTGAGCCTGGTCCTCAAAGTCCATGTAGGCAAGGCCGCCCAGGCACACAGCGGCCTGGTCCATCAGACCGCAGGGCTTGCCATAATAGTTGTTCTCTGTGCGCTGGCTCATCTGGGCGAGCGTGACGGGCTCGATGGCGGGTGCGCCCCAGAGCGTCTCCATGGCGCGACCGTATGCCGCCTCGACAGCAGCGGAGCTGGAAAGGCCGCCGCCCGAGGGGACGGAGCAGATGAAGGCGAAGTCAAAGCCGTGGGGCTCAACGCCCAGAGCGGCGATTTCGTGGGCCATGCCGCGGACGAGGCTCGCGGACGTGCCTTCTCGGACTCCTGAACATTCAGTGTGTCGAGGGTAATCTCAAACGTGGGGTAGCCCTCGTCGGCGACGCGGACCTTGTTGGAGTCGGTTGCCACGGCAATGCCGTCGACGGCGACATCGAGCGAGCCGGCGATGACGTGGCCACCCTCGTGGTCGGTGTGGTTGCCACTGATCTCGGAACGGCCGGGCGCGTGCACATAGAGCACCTGGCGATCGCCGATGGTGTCAAACTCCTCCTCAAACAGCTTGGTGAGCGTGGCGAGTGTCTTTTCGTCGGGGGTGGTCATAGGGTCCTTTCTTTGGCGCGCACGGATGAGTTTTGCGTCGTTATGAGTACGTTAACAACTTGAAGCGGCATGAACCAAGTGTTCACGATACCGCACGTTACGGGCTATGTTAACGTACTCATAACACAACGCTTGTCACTTTTTGAGAATCTGGTAATCGGTAGAAATACAGCCGTGAACGGTACTGTCGTATGGACTTATAAAGCAGAAGAGATGCAGGTCGAAAAAGTAGAGTACGTTAACATGCGTCCCACGATAGCGGGCCTCGGTGCGGGGCGTGTTTCCGCTCGGGCGACATTCACGCTATTCAAATCTCGCAAGGGTGAAGGTGATCCTGTGGCAAGGCGCCCGTCCAACGATACCAGTTCGCGTCCGGTCTCCATGGCCGACGTCGCCCGCGCTGCCGGCGTTTCGCAGCAGACGGTTTCGCGCGTCGCCAACGGCTTGCCCAACGTTAACGAGCAGACGCGCCAGCGCGTGCAGGCCGCCATGCAAGAGCTCGGCTTTCGTCCGAGTTATGCCGGTCGCTCGCTGCGCGACGGTCGTTACCATTCGGTCGGCCTGTGCGTCAACGATGTCACCAAGTTTGGCAACCTCTCAATGATCGACGGCATCGCCAGCGCTGCTCGAGAGCATAATTGCGCCATCACGCTGGTCGAGATGTCCAAGACCGAGGAGTTTTCGCTTGCCGAGGCCACGCGTCGTATGGCCGCATTGCCGGTGGACGGCATCATCATCGGCATGAGCCGCATGGCGCCCGATTTTGAGACGTTTGATCCACTGCCGGGCATTGGCACGGTCATCGTTACCATGTACGCGCACCCGCGGGTGACCACGGTCGACTCCGATCATTACGGCTGCTCGCTATTGCTTATGGATCACCTGTTTGAGCTGGGGCACGATCAGATTCGCTATATTGGCGGCCCGTCGTTCTCGGTCGACGAACAATTTCGTCGCGCCGGTTGGCAGGATGCACTCGAGCGTAAACACATCGAGCCGGCAGAGCCGCTCGAGGGCGACTGGTCTGCCAACAGCGGCTACGAGGCCGGCAGGTACCTGGCCGAGCACGATCACACCATGACGGCGATCTATGCGGCAAACGATCAGATGGCAAATGGCGCGATTGCCGCGCTGCGTGATAGCGGCCTGCGCGTGCCCGAGGACGTGAGCGTGGTGGCGTCGATGATTCGCTCGATGATTTTGTGGCGCACAACGAGCTCACGACCGTGCGATTCGATCTACATCAGCGCGGACGCGAGGTATTCGAGCATGCGGTTCCCGAGCGGGTACGGCGGGCAAAACCGTTGCCATCCGTATTCCCGGCCAGCTCATTATTCGACATAGCACGGCGATACTGCGCGCATAGTTTGTGCAGGTCAACGGCAGTATATTCCGCCTCAATTACAATCGGTAAGGATGCTGACGGATAGCCGTGGCTATGAAGACGAGTGTTATGATAGACGGGTTCTTTTGTCTATCTAGGAGGCTTTGCCTGATGGAGATCACCAAAGATATCCGCTACATCGGTGTCGACGATCACGACATTGACCTGTTCGAGGGCCAGTACGATGTGTCCGAGAACGGTATAGCATACAACAGCTACGTTATCTTGGGCGAAAAGATCGCTGTCGCCGATTCAGTCGACGGCGGTTTTGTTGACGAGTGGCTCGGCAACCTCGAGGCCGTGCTCGATGGCCGTACGCCCGACTACCTGGTCGTCCATCACATGGAGCCCGATCACTCCGCCGGTATCGCTGCCTTTATGGAGCGCTATCCCCAGGCGCAGATCGTGGCCAGCATGGGTGCTTTCCGCATGATGGTCAACTACTTTGGCACCGACTTCCCCGAGCGCAAAATGGTCGTCAAAGAGGGCGATGTGCTCGATCTGGGCGGCCACAGCCTGACCTTTATCGGCGCCCCCAACGTTCACTGGCCCGAGGTGATTTTCTCCTACGAGTCCACCGACAAGGTGCTCTTTAGTGCCGACGGCTTTGGCAAGTTTGGCGCCAACGACATCGAGGATCCCGAGGGGTGGGCTTGCGAGGCTCGCCGCTACTACTTTGGCATCGTCGGTAAGTTCGGCAAGTTCGTGCAGGCCGTGCTCAAGAAGGCCGCCGACCTGGACATTCAGATTATCTGCCCGCTCCACGGCCCCGTGCTGACCGAGAACCTGGCTACTACCTCGACACCTATAACACCTGGTCGAGCTATCAGCCCGAAGACGAGGGCATCACGATTGCTACGCGAGCGTGTACGGCCATCTGAAGGCTGCCGTCGAGGAGCTTGCATCTGCGCTTGAGGCTCGCGGCCAGAAGGTTTCCGTCTTTGACCTGGCTCGCGACGACATGGCCGAGGCCGTTGAGGATGCGTTCCGCTACGACCGCCTGGTGCTCGCCTCCATTACCTATCAGGGCGAGATCTTCCCGTGCATGAGCACCTTTATCCACACGCTCGCCGAGCATGCCTACCAGAACCGCACCGTGGCGCTTGTCGAGTCTGGTTCCTGGCGCCCGCAGCTGCCAAGGTTATGACCAAGGAGCTCGAGGGCATGAAGGACATCACCCTGACGCAGAACAAGGTGACTGTCCTGGGTTCGCTCAACGACGCCTCGCGCGCTCAGATCGAAGCCCTCGCCGACGAGCTTTCCAAGTAGCGACACGTTCACTTTTGACGCTCAACCATCACAACCACCACAAAGGGGACAGGCACCTTTGTGGTGGTTTTTGTTTAAGCGCCGGCGATGATGAGATTGGGTGGCGTCGTCAACGATCTCGGCGATTGAGGTGGCGACGGCATGATCGGGGTCACGGTCCATCACGATGGCGTCGACATCGGTCAGCTCGGCAAAGCGGTACATGCCGCGTCCGTTAACCTTGCTGGCGTCCATGAGGGCGACGCTTTGATGGGCCGCGGCGATCATAGCCGTTTTAGTCTCGGCCATCTGGGGAAAGTCGGTCGTAAAGCCGCAGCTGGAGACAAAGGCGCCGGGGCACATGACGGCAAGATCGGCGTGGACCATTTGGAGCGCCTGCATGGTAAGTGGGCCGTACAGATAGCGATGACCTTTGCGCAGCGCCCCGCCCAGCATGACGACATCGACCGAGGGCATGCTTTCGTCGATGTAATCGGCGATGGTAATGTCGGCCGTGATAACGGTGATGCCGTCGCGCTGATCGAGGAGCCGGACGAACTCGAGCGCCGTGGTGCCCGAGTCAACGAGCAGCGTGTCGCCGTCATTGACGAGCTCGATGGCGCTTTGCGCGATGGCCTGCTTGGCGGCGACGTTGACATTGATGCGGCGATCCTGCGTGGAAACAGTCAGACGCTTGTGGAGCGATACGGCGCCACCATGCGTGCGGCGCAGCTTGCCTGCTTCGGCGAGCGCGTCCAGGTCGGCGCGGGCGGTAACGGAGGACACGCCAAAGGTCTGGGCGATTTCTGCTACCTGCACCGAGGCATTATGCTCAAGCATTTCCATGATGGCGGCACGACGCTCATCGGCGAAGGCTCGGGTTGTTGCGTGGGCCATAGCTGCTCCATTCTCGGCCAAATTTGCAGGAATTGTGTTGACTCTATTTTCGTTCATTTTCTTTTTGAGTAAGAACGCCTTTCGATTACTTATCTTTTCTATAAAAGAAAGACGCTGAACGCCCAAAATTCAATATCGAACACGCCCGCCCGGCCCCAATTCCTTCCGTTTACTTTTCAAAAACGACTGTATTGACCTGCATGGGCTCAATATCTCGCACATGCAAAGACGCTGAATTTCATACAATGAGCGCAGTAAAACGCAAGGTAAAACGCTTTGTGAACAACTACGCCCGATGTCCAGATGCGGGCGAGGGAGAGGAGCAAACGCTCATGGCACTTGTTACCACCGAAAAGATGCTCAAGGACGCTCAAGCCGGCCACTACGCCGTCGGCGCGTTCAACGTCGAGAACCTCGAGTTTGTTATGGCCGTTCTGGCCGCTGCCGAGGAGACCAAGTCCCCCGTCATCATGCAGACCACCCCGGGCACCATCAAGACCGCTGGTCTGGACTACTTCTACGGCATGGTCAAGGCTGCCGCCGAGCGCGCTTCCGTGCCCGTCGCTCTGCACCTCGATCACGGCGATGGCTATGACCGCTGCATGCAGGCCTTCCGCACGGGCTACACCTCTGTCATGATTGACGGCTCGCACGAGTCCTTCGAGGACAACATCGCCCTGACCAAGTCCGTCGCCGACGCTGGCCGCGCCATGGGCGTGCCCGTCGAGGCCGAGCTCGGCAAGGTCGGCGGCAAGGAGGACGACGGTCCCGCGGTTGAGGGCGAGAGCCCCTACACCGATCCTGCCGAGGCCAAGGAGTTCGTCGAGCGCACTGGCTGCACCTCGCTGGCTATTGGCGTTGGCACCAGCCACGGTGTGTACACAAGCGATCCGCACATCGAGCAGTCCGTGGTCAAGGCCATCCGCGACGCCGTCGACGTGCCGCTGGTTCTGCACGGCACCTCCGGTGTGCCCGATGAGCAGGTTGCCGAGGCTGTGAAGAACGGCATCTGCAAGGTTAACTACGCCACCGAGCTGCGTCAGGCCTACACCAAGGGCTTCATGGCCTACATGGCCGAGAACCCTGCCTGCTTCGATCCCAAGAAGCCGGCCAAGGAGGGTATGCGTGAGATCACCGAGCTGGTTAAGATCCGCATGACCAACCTCAACTCTGTGGGCAAGGCAGAGTAACAGCAAGGGTACTCTGATCCCACCGGACGGTTTGGGCGGGTCCCGTACTTAGTTTCCAAAACGTCCTCGCGCATGAAGGCCCCCGTTGTCTCGCTTCTTCGAAGCGTTGACAACGGGGGCCTTCGCGCTGCGGAATGATTTTGGAAACTAAGTACGGGACCCGCCCAAACCGTCCTGCTCAATCGCCCTTGTGGCGTTAGTGTCGGAAAAATAAGACATTGCTTTTTGCCCCCTGCGGAAAGATTGGGGAACTAAGCCTCGTCCCTCCCAAGTTGACCTGCTCGAGGGCGTCGCCCTTGTGGTGTTGGGACTGAAAGGGTGGGACGCGTGGGTTATTTGGTTGTTAGGGTTAGTAGGTCGTTGGGGGTTTTGAGGTTGTAGGTGGCGTTTGGGATATCTTGGTGTGATCCCCATGCTGCTCTGGCAAAACTGACCCCTGCTGAAGTTGCGCATTGTTCGTCGTAGACGGTGTCGCCAACGTAGACGACGTTGCCAGGATTCGCGCCCGTACGTCGGAGATATTCGAGCATGGGTGCGGGCGAAGGCTTGTGCTCGGTTGTGTCTTCGACAAGGATGATGTGTTCAAAAAACTTATCGAAGCCAAGGGGTGCAATTTCGTCTGTGTATTCGTCGCGCGCACGTGAGGAGACGATGCCAAGTTTGCAGCCGCTATCGGCGAGTGTTGCGATGACTTCAAGCAAACCTGGAAACACGCTGATGGTGCTTTTAAAGCTGGCGGCAACTTGCACCAGCGATCCAACGTTGCCTGCGAGTAGATTCCAAGTTTCTCAAGGGCATCCTTGCCGGGTATGCCGAGGGCAAATTCAAGCTCGTGTCGGGGGAGCGTTTTGCCGGTCTCTTCTTGGACAATCTGGACAAGCGATGATAGAACGCTTTCTTCTGTATCTGCCAATGTCCCATCAACGTCAAATACGATATGGTCAAAGTGCTTCATATGATTGCTCCTCTCTGTTGTTTGCCTGCAAGTTTGATGCGGTGACAGAAGAAAGGCTAGCGGGATTTCTGCCTGGTGCTATCGAGATTCTGCCTCGCTGCTCGATAGCTCGAAGGAGTGCACCCCATTTGTTCTTTAAATACCTGGCCAAGATGGCTTGCTGTTATAAATCCGCATTGGCGCGCGACTGTCTGTACCGTTCGCGTGGTGTGTGTCAAAAGTTCGCAAGCACGGTTTATGCGGTATGCGCGTAGATATGCCGCCGGGGTCGTTCCTGCACAAGTTTCGATAATGCGGTAACACTCTCTTTCGCTTACGCCGCTGCAGATGCCATCTGGGGCACATCTATAGCGGCTGCATAGTTTGCGCGGATAAAGTCCAGGATTGCCTTGAACTGTACGTCGCGGCTGGTCATCCAAGAGGCGCCGTCGGAGGAAAAGAGCGGTTCGGCTTGGCGTAAATCTGAATCCAGAGCTCTGACAAGTTATTTCGAAGCGCCATCTCGTTCTGCGGCCGTTGAAGGTCGTGGCTAAAGGAGCTCTTCAGCAAATCGATAAAGGCATATCGTCGGGGTTGGTGGGCGACCATTTGAGCACATCGACGCCTCGACATTGAAGCAATGGGTTGATGTAGCGCTTTTGGAGACGTCCCGTGGGATCGCCGAGCATCGACGGCTGAAAGATATGCAACATTTGAATGGCTGGCGCCGAATTGGGTGATTGCAGCGTGCTGTGCAAAACGCCGCCGTTGATAAAGCCGGCGGACCCTTCCTCAAAGCGTACGTGCTCATGAGCCGCGCGCGTTCGATAGTCAATCGCTCCCTGCTCCATGTAGAAAAGCTCAACTTCGGAATGCCAGTGCCAGGGGACGGAATTGCCCGGATAGCGAGCGAATTCTGCGCGTTCGGCAATATAGGGCCAGTCTTCGGCGGTCTCGGGAAACGCTTCCTCGCGTCCTCCGCGGTGCAATTCTATGTGATCCATGTTTCGCATGGCATCAGTATAAAGCGCGATGGGCTTAGATTGCTCTTGCCTGTTCGGGGAACGCCTTGTCTAGGGATGCTTGGAGCTTTTCGAAGGATGTTCGTAAGTTGAGGCTCTGATCGGCTGAGCGCTTGGTTTTTGTGGTGGGGGAGTCGAGGAGACCGTTTCTCTGTGTCGGGGGGAAGGAGAAAAGGTTTGCATGTTTTAGGGATGGCTGCTGTGCTGCGTCATTGGAAGAATGCATGCTTATGCGGCCTCCTCGATGTCCACCAAAAGATTGCGCTCGGGGTATGCTGCTAGGTCCCGTGCGTTGGCAGTATTATGCCGCGGCTGCTGCAAAGAAGCGCTAAAGAAAGGCTTAACCTGGTTTGGCGTTACGATGAAACCGCAGGTCAAAGCTATTGAGTAACACTCTTGAAAGGTTTTGAGCTTAAGGGCTTTCTAAGGTTTGTGGCGCGGATGTGGCTTGCCTGTGTGGGGCGTGTGGACGGCTCGTTCCTAGCGCTGCGGTGCGGCGGCGCGTACTTGTTCGATGACCTTTTCCATCGTGGCGTCGATGCGGTCCTTTTTGAGTTCGCATTCCCAGATGGTTATAGGCGTCCAGCCATTTGAGTGAGTGCTGCCACGGCAGCGCGGTCGCGCTCGACGTTGCGACGGAACTTTGCCTCCCAAAACTCAACGTTGCGCTTGGGCTGGCTAGGGTTGCATTTGGGGCAGCGATGCCAAAAACAACCGTTGACGAAGATGGCGATCTTGCGCCCGGGAAAGGCGATGTCGGGCTTGCCGGGAACCTTCCATTCCAAGCGATAACCCGTAAGGCCCGCTGCGCGCAGGCGCTGGCGAACGAGCAACTCGGGCTTGGTGTTGGCACGCTTGTTGCCCTTCATAGACTTTTTGATGGCGGCGCGCCGGCGGACCAGTTCGCGCTCGTCAGCGGAGAGGTCCGAGGTATCGATGCCGTCGAGCAGACCGGGCTTGGGACGTTTTTTTGCTGCGGCGCTTAGGTGCGCGCTTGGGCTTGGCGGCTGTGTTGGGCGCGGCGTCATCGGCGGAGCTTGCCTCGAGCCGGTCTTCCTTCAGCTCAATCAGGGCATCAATGAGCCCCTTGTCGGCGGGCATCCACTCAACCGTGGCAAGCGAGGTGCGCGGAATCCAGCGGATATCGAGCTGGCGGTCGTGCTTCTGGGGTTCATCGGATTCATCGGCGAGCGAGCAGTAGTAGCACTCCATGGAGAGATGAAAATCGGGGTAGTCATACTCAACGGTGTAGAAATCGCGCAGGTTGGTGACTTTTACCTGCAGCTCTTCCATGAGCTCGCGGCGTACGGCGTCCTCGGGCGACTCGCCGCGCATGAGCTTGCCACCGGGAAACTCCCAAAGTCCCTGCATGTTGCCATAGCCGCGCTGCACGGCAAGCAGCTCGTCAGATCCATCCTTGCGAATGATCAGCGGCAACATGAACAGTCTTCAACAGGAGTCCTCTCTCAATATCAACACGCGGCAGGCTGGCTGCCCTACCTTACACAACGGTAAGGCAAGCGTAAGCCATATCGATGGTAGCCGACTCGTCTTCTTGCGACTATAGATGCCGTAGACTAATCGCAAGAAAGGACTCGGTATGCAAACCACGCACATGGCGACCCCGGTACTGGAGGTCGCGCATCTCGAAAAGGTATATGGAGCGCTGGGCAACGTGACCCGTGCGCTCAACGACGTCAGCTTTACCGTCAACCGCGGTGAATTTGTTGGCATCATGGGCGCTTCGGGCTCGGGCAAGTCGACGTTGCTCAACTGCGTGTCGACCATCGATAGCGCCACGAGCGGCACGATCCGCATCAACGGGCAGAACGTAACACGCATGAAGCAGGCTAAGCTTTCGCAGTTCCGCCGCGAGGAGCTGGGCTTTATCTTCCAGGACTCCAACCTGCTCGATACGCTCACGGCACGCGAGAACATCGCCCTGCCGCTCACCATTGCCCGCACAAACTCGGCAGAGATCTCGACCCGCGTGCAGGATGTGGCAGCGCGCCTGTCCATCAGTCAGGTGCTCGACAAGTATCCCTACCAGATGTCCGGCGGCCAGCAGCAGCGCGTTGCCGCGGCTCGCGCGCTCGTCACCGACCCCACCATGATCATGCCGACGAGCCTACCGGCGCCTCGACTCCAAAAGCGCCCGCCTGTTGCTCGAGAGCCTAGAGGCCCTCAACCGCCGCCTGCGCGCCACCGTGCTCATGGTCACGCACGACAGCTTTGCCGCCAGCTACACGAGCCGTGTGCTGTTTATCCGCGACGGCAAGATCTTCACCGAGCTGCGCCGCGGCGACACCGACCGCCGAGAGTTCTTCGACCGCATTATGGAGGTCGTTGCCATGATGGGCGGTGAGGGCTCCGATGCTCTGTAAACTCGCTTGGGGCAACGTCCGCCGCGCCGGCCGCGACTACCTCGTCTACCTTTTGACGCTCACCCTGGGCGTCACGGTCTTCTATGCCTTTAACACCATCTCGATGCAGGTCGACATCGCCGGCATCGATGAAGAGGGCTTGGCGCAGGTTATGGGCAGCATGCTCGGCGACCTGACGTACTTTTTGGCCGGTGTCATGGCCTTTTTGATGGTGTATGCCAATAACTTCATCATGAAACGCCGCAAGAAGGAGTTTGGCCTGTACCAGGTGCTCGGCATGGGGCGCGGGCGCGTCGCCACGATCATGGCGCTCGAGACCGTGATCGTCTCGGTCGTGGCCTTTGTCGCCGGCATTGTGCTGGGTATGGGACTCTCCCAGCTCATGACGTTCTTTACGGCCTCGCTCTTTAAGACACAGATTGCCAATTTCCACTTCCTTTTCTCGGTGCATGCGTTCAATCTGACCCTTGCCTGCATGCTCGTAATGTTTGTGCTCACGCTACTGCTGAACCTTCGCGCCGTGCGTCGTACCAAACTCATCGAGCTTATGGGTGCCGAGCGTCGCAACGAGAGCATCAAGACACGCAACCCCTGGATCGCGATTGCCATCTTTGCCGTGGGCGTGGTGCTTGTGGGCGTGGCCTATTACCGTCTGCTACGTGATGGGTTCCCGCTAACCGCGACGGACAGCAAGCTGCAAGAGGCCATGAACCAGTTTGGTATTACGACCGCTATGGTTACCGTGGGCACCTTTGCCCTGTTCTGGGGACTCTCGGGCATGCTCATCAAGCTGCTGCAGAGCCTGCGCAGCGTGTATTGGCGCGGCCTCAACATGTTTACCGTGCGCCAGCTTGCGGCCAAGGTCAACACGGTGTGCTTTTCGATGGGCGTCATCGCGATGCTCCTGTTTTTGGCCATCACCTCGGTGACGTGCGGTATGTCGATTGCCAATGTGATGAACGAAAACCTGGAGCGCTATAACCCTGTTGACGTGTCTCAGACGTATGTCTATTACACGCCCGATACGCTCGACTACTACAAAGAATATGTCAATCCGTCTGAAGCCGACCGCATGGTGCTAGCCGATACAACGGTCGATTTGTACTCCGCATGGCACGGCAAGGGCAAGTCGGCGGACAACAACGACGAGACCGGCAAGAAGGTCAATATCGCCGATGTTGCCGGTGAGCATGTTCAGATCGATTCGTATCTGAGTTACCCGTTTGGCGGTTCGAATCCTTCGGTGTCTGCGGGTGAGATGTGCAAGACCATGGGCGAAAAGCTCCCCAAGCGCTCGGGGGTAGCAATGCCGATACGATGGGTCTGTTTGTGACGCCGGCGAGCCAGTACAACAAACTGCGCCAGATGATGGGCGAGGAGCCGGTGAGCATTGGCCGCGACCAGTACCTGCTTACGTGTGATATGGGCGGTGGGCTGGGCGACCTGTACACCAAGTACATGGCCGGCGGCCATACCCTCACCTTGGGCGGCATGAGCTCAAGCCCGCAACCGATAAGTCGGACAAGGACACGGCGGCCATCGCCAACTCGGCGATGGGCAGTAATCCGGGTACCGTCGTCGTTGCCGACGAGCTGTTGTCCCAACTTAATCTGCAGCCGTATTCCAGTAGCCTGCTCGTTAATTACAAACAGGGGATGGATACGACCGAGGCAGACGAGAGCATTAAATACACTTTGCTCGACAATCTGCTCGTTGACGGCAAGGAGCCGGGGTCATGGGGAGTCTTCATCATACGCTCCGAGATGTACACGCAAGCAGCGCAAATGAACGGCATGATTAGCTATCTGCCATCTACATTGGCTTTGTATTGGTCGTTGCATGCGCGGCGATTCTGTCGATCCAGCAACTCTCCAACGTGGCCGACGGCAGCCGCAGCTATCGTGTGCTGGCACAGATCGGCTGTGAGGACCGCCAGATTCGCCATTCGGTGATGGCGCAGCAAGCGGTATTCTTCCTGTTCCCGCTGGCAGTGGGCCTGGCGCACTCCTTTGTGCACTTAAGGTGATCATCGAGCTGGTGAGCATATTCGGAAATATGAGCATCGGTGGCACCGTGGGCCTCACCTGTGCAATCTTCCTGGCAGCCTACGGCGGCTACTTCCTGGTGACCTACCTCATGAGCACCGGCATGGTGCGAGCCGCCATCGCCACCCGCTACAGCGAGTAACTCGTTCAGCTTGGAATTATCGTAGGTTGACCATAGGTCAGACACTATGACCCAATCCAGGGGCACGGAAACGACAGGAGCCCCCGCTCGTGACCGCGGGTCGGGGCTGCGACAATGTTGTTGAAGTGCCAGAGGCGCAGCGCGCCGCAACGAGGTTGGGAGGCTCCCGTGCTAGATATTCTACCGCCTTCGGAATGGACGTACACCTCAGGTCCACCACCGTCTGCGCGCTCGACGCGGAGACGGGCGAGGCCGTGACGAGGAGGTTCCGCGGCAACCCCTGGGGCGAGGTCGCGGAGTGGATGTCGGGCTTCCCCGGCCCGTCGCTGGATTGGCAA
>ENA-OQCS01001233-OQCS01001233.1-human-gut-metagenome-genome-assembly--contig:-NODE-1233-length-13420-cov-1.813661_pt1 | contig 13420 bp, 23 predicted proteins | sample MGYA00242757_ERZ504575 | MGnify/ENA primary metagenome ERZ504575 (study PRJEB26092, sample SAMD00036297) | human gut metagenome | host: Homo sapiens | study: EMG produced TPA metagenomics assembly of...
CCTGCATCCGATAGACTTACTGCACATTTTCCCTGATGTGTGTTAAGATAGAAGCGTTGTTACAGAAAGAAAAGAGGGAAAATTATGCAGGAAAACAAAAGAAATGGATTCTGCGCATTGCGCTTTATCTGATTGGAATTATGGTGCTGGCACTCGGTATCACACTGAATACGAAGACGAACCTCGCGTATCGCCCATCATCTCCATGCCGTACGCCGTGGCACAGATCTTCGGCTATGAAACAGGAACCGCCGTCTTCGTGGCGTATTTGATCTTCATCGTATTACAGATCGTACTGCTGAAAGGAAAATTCCCGCCGTTCCAGCTTCTGCAGGTTGCCGCAAGTTACCTGACGAGCGCCTTTATCACCATCTTCGACCGGATTTTCCCGGCACCTGACCAGATGGGAATGCGGCTTCTCGTTCTTGTCCTTGCCATCATTCTTACGGGAATCGGCGCCGCTGTGACCGTAGACGTCAACATCGTCCCAAACCCGGCCGACGGCCTGGCAAGAGTTCTCGGCGAGCGCTGCGGAAAGAACATGGGTTTCGGAAAAATCTTTTTGATTTCTCCGCCATCGTCATTTCCCTTGCGATCGGCCTCATCGATGCGGCCGCCCGGTAGGAATCGGAATCGGCACTGTTATAGCCATGGTCTGCACAGGAAGAGTCATCGCGGCATTCAATCATTTCGCAAAAAAGAAAATAGAAGAAATCACCATCGCCTGAGTGATCCATGCCCCTGTCGAAAAACCTTGAGTTTTCGGTGGGGGTTTGTTATAATAAAAGACAGCGAAAGAAAAATTTTTTGATTTGTCATAAGGCGTTTGTTTGCGTTATGAGAAGTGCGAAGGAGGAAGTGGCAAATGAACTTAGTTATTACGATGAGCCGCCGGTTTGGTACTGGGGCGAGTATTATTGCGAAAGAACTTTCCGAGAGACTGCATATCCCGGTATATGATAAGGACGATGTAGAGCACGGCATGCGTGAAAATGCCTTTGAATCTGAGGCGGATGCGATCCGCGAGCTGGCGAAACAGCCGTGTATTATCATTGGACGGTGTGCTTCGGAGTTTCTGAAAGATAAAAGCAAACGTCATCAATATTTATGTCTGCGCGGACAAAGAGGACCGGATCAAACGTATCATGAAGCTGTTTTCCCTGACAAGAGAGGCGGCTGAGGTGATGCTGGAAGAGACAGACAAGCAGCGTGCCGAGTATTATTATAAAAATACCGGAAAGACATGGGGCGATGTCAATAACTACCATATGATCCTGAATACCTCGGATCTTGGCATCGAGAACTGTGCCGATATTCTGATGCGGTATTTTGAAATGAAAGATTATATCTAAGAGATATTTAAAAAGAAATACATAAAAAATCAGGTGCTTCCCGAAAAAGAGAAGCACCTGATTTGTGCGGTTTAGTAAGCCTGATACGTATTGCCATAACTCCGGCTGGAGAAGTAATTCTGTTTCAGAACCAGGAACAGTTCGGCATCGGTTGCATATTTGTACGGATACAGATAGAAAATACCGACAAGATTGCAGGTGATTCCGGAAAGAATATACCATCCGATAAAGGAGAGATCAAGAATAAATGTATTCATCTTTTCACCGTTCATCATTTCACGGCTGATGCGGAATGCTTCTTCGGTCGAAGTTCCGGGTAGTCGGCGAGAAGATAAGGAACCATGCGGTATTCATAAGCTTTCACAATTCCAGGAATCAGAAGAAGCAGCGACCAGAGGAATATATAAAGATTTTTTAAAAACAGAGTCCACACAGTTTTTCCATAGTAGCCGTTCTGGAATCCGAACAGTATGTTGCCAAGTCCCGCTTTTTCCATCGAGTTTTCAATGAAAAACCTCGAGCCTCCTACCTCAAATGGTGCAAGAACAAAAATACGGATCAGAATAAAGGCAAGACCAATGACAAGAAGTACAATGCCGCTGAAGACAGTAAAAACAAATTTAACCGGTCCAAGCGGGGTGAATTTTTCTGCAAAGGATTCCACATTGAAGTTATCGGAAGAAATCGTAAATCCAGATATACCGACCGAGTTAGTCTGATTGCTGTCATTGTTGGAATTTCCAGAATTAGAAGTACCGCTTCCGACCAGCAGAGTCAGAATCAAGGCGGCTACCACACAGATCCAGTAATTGCGTAAAAATGCGGCTTTTCCGCGGGTTTTCAGTTCCTCTCGAGTCCACATAAAAAAGACCTCCCTCTTAATGTAAGTGTAAACAGCAGACAATTCTGCCAAGTCACGATTATCTTACCATGGGCAGGTGAAACATCAAGACAGCTTAAGGAAAGTTTAAGAAATTGGCAGAAAGATTAAAGTGGAAATGTGCATTCTTAAATAAAGATTTTACTTGTGAAGCGGGGATGAATGTGCTATAATCTCTCCGGTGCGTCAGAACGCAGCGGGGCCGGGTTTCTCCGGGGTGCGTTCTGAAAAAAAGAAACCTGTACGTTGAATTGACAAAGAGAGCGAGGAATCTACGTGTATCTGACAAAGGACGAGTTTTTGCAGAAATTCGGAATTCTGCCGCAGGAATTTGAGGAAGCAGATATTTCCTGGGAAGAACTGCTGGAAATTGCGGATGATTATGAACGGCGCCGTCCGACGCTGGAAAAGATCCGAAAAGAATTTGTGGCAGAGTTTTTGCAGGACAAGGAAAAAGAGATCGGACTGCAGTCGTACCACAGCCGTCTGAAGGACACCGAACATCTGGTGGAAAAGCTGGTGCGCAAGCGCCTAGAAAATTATGCAAAGTACCGGAAAATGGATTCGACAAGCTATATGCGTTACGTGACAGATCTGATCGGAATCCGGGGACTTTTGCTGTATCGGGAGGACTGGGTAAACTTCCATAAATACATTACGCACTGGTTTAAAAATGATCCGGAGAAATACATCCGTGATTACGGCCGTGACTACGACCAGAACGCATCGGGCTATATGGCAGAGCCGCCGAAAGTCCATACAAGACTTGGCGATTACGCCGACATTTATGTGAACTGGATTCCGGAGGAGAACATTCTGGACCGGAAACATTACCGTGCGGTGCATTACATTGTCGTTTACCGCGGCGTCTACATTGAAATTCAGATTAAGACGCTGTTCGAGGAGGGCTGGGGAGAGATTGACCACAGCATTCTTTACCCGCGGCGCAAGGGAAACGCCATGCTGACAGAGTTTTCCGAGCTGCTGAACCGTCTGGCGGGCATGGGAGATGAGATGGGATCGTTCTACCGCCGTCTCCAGGTTGTGCCGGATGAGAAGTTCCAGAGCAAGGAAACGATCGTGCGCAAGCGTGAATTAAAACCGCAGGTCAAGGCAGCGGTGGAAAAACGCGATCTGAATGAAATTCATACGATGGATGATGCCGTCTGGAGCATACTGAAAGAATAAAACTGCTTTTCAGACATGGGAAAGGATAAAAAATGGATGGAAGAAACACGGGCCGCATGGGCTTCTCTCATGCAGCAGAGGACTCTGCGGAGAATATGATGGCGGCAGTCAAAGCCGGAAAAATCCGAAAACATCTGATGGGAAATACCTCGCCGATCCGCTACGGAACAATGGAAAAACGCGAGATGACCGAATATACCGACTTGTCCGGACGAAACTCTGCTATGAAATCCTGAATCTGCCGGGGAGGAAAAATGAATACAATAGAAAAAATATACACAAACTACGACGGACTTCTGGAAGAATTTTCCGAGGAAGTAATCCAGAGCCGTTACGCTGTTTTTTACGAAGAAATCGAGGAATTTGCCAAGAGTCTCGGCATCCGCGAGAAAATCCAGATCAGCGAGTCGCTGTTGAGCCATGCAGTGCTGGACTATTTCACGGATATTTCCCGCCTGAAACATTTTCATCAGGCAAAGCATATCAATTCATTGAAAGTGATCTCCTATGAGACCTACTGGCTGCTGCGGAGAAAACCGATCCAGATCCTGGTGGAGGATGAGACATCGGATGCGATGGCATTTCTGAACGAAAAGTTCGTCTTTTCCCGGATTGCCAAATATCTGATGGGCGACGGAAAACGGGTGATTTTAAGTCCGGAGACGAAAAAAGGCTTTCTGAATTATCTCGATTCGCTGTTTTATTACCTGAAATACCGCAATTACGATGCGGAAATGCTCGAGATGATGCTGATGGGCTTCAAAGCGGGTGTTCTCGTGGCGGATGATTTAAAGGAGCAGGAGTCCTGAAAAACGGGCGGAAGCGGAATACAACAAAATAAGATGAAGATCGAAAGAACCGGACGGGCCGTAAGGCTGCTGTCGGGTTCTTTTTTGTGCGGTGCTGCATAAAGTGCAGAGAAAACATTGCGATGCATGGACAGAAAACCGTTTAACAATGGAGGGACGGGAACTGCTTTCCTTTGGAACTTTGTACAGGGAGGAATGGATATGCCACGCTCGAAAAATCAATGCATTTCTAAAAGCGGTGAATGCAGCCGCCTGGGGACCGCCGCTTCTTTTTCTGCTGCTTGGGACAGGCATTTTTCTGACCATCCAGCTTCGCGCGCTACCCATTCGACGGTTGTTCTTTGCGCTTCGTACAGCATTCGGCCGTGAGGCGAGGTACAGCGGGGAGAAAACAGAAGCGGGAGTTTCGCCGTTCGCATCGCTGATGACGGAACTTGCGGCGGAGATCGGGACGGGCAATATCGTGGGGGTTGCCTCCGCAATGGCGCTTGGAGGACCGGGAGCACTGGATGGATGATGCTGGCGGCGGTTGTGGACTTGCTTTGAAATTTTCTGAGAGTTTTCTCTCGGTGCAGTACCGGATGCAAAGAAAAGACGGAACATACTGCGGCGGTCCGATGGTGACGCTGACCAGAGCATTTCCGGGGGAGCGGCTGGCGAAGATGCTGGCTGTGTTTTTTGCCGGAAGCACCGTGCTGGTATCTCTCGGAATGGGCAATATGACGCAGGCAAACTCGATTGCGCTGGCGATGCAGGATACGTTTGGCGTGGCAAGAGAAAAAAGCGCGTTGGTGCTGACGATTCTTCTTCTGCTCGTGGTGACAGGCGGACTGCGTTCCATTGCAAAAGCGGCGGAGGTGCTGGTACCGGGAATGGCACTCTTTTATCTGGGCGGGGCAGGAATGGTAATCGGTCTGCACGCCGGAGAGCTTCCGCGGACACTGCTTGCGATAGTACGGGACGCGTTTTCTTTCCGGGCGGTATCGGGAGGAGCGGTGGGTGCGGGAATTTCCCTGCTGCCGCCGGCCTTGCGGTATGGAATTTCCCGCGGTGTGTTTTCGAATGAAGCAGGGCTTGGAGCAGGAGGAATCAGTGCTGCGGCGGCACAGACCGACGATCCCGTGCGGCAGGGGTACATCAGCATGACAGGTGTGTTCGTTGATACCATGGTGATCTGTCTTGTGACCGGCCTTGCCGTTGGAGTGACCGGGGCGGCAGAGGGATACTGGAGGCGGAAAAAGCGGATGGAGCGGCGATGGTAATTCAGGCCTTTGAAGTGTGTTCGGACCGGCGGGAGGCTATGTTGTCGCGGTCGGGATTCTGCTGTTCGCATTTGCAACGATGGCCGGCTGGGCATACCAGGGGGAGCAGGCGTTTCTCTGGCTGGTGAAAAAGGATAGCTTCGGAATGGTTTACCGTGTTTTCTTCTGCTTTGCAGCGTTTGCCGGGTGCGTCTGCATGGCGGAAACGGTCTGGAATTTTGCGGAGCTTGCCAATGCCTGCATGGCGGTGCCGAATCTGCTCTGTGTGCTGCGGCTCTGGAAGGAAGTAAAAGAGGAGGCATTCCGGTTTGAAAGCAGGATAAAAAAAGCAGAACAAAAGAAAGATAGAAATACATGAGAAACCGTATTTCCGGTCCTCAGGCAGATTTCGATGCGAGCTGATCGAGAGAGCCGAAAGAATATCCCATTTCTTCCCATTTCGTCAGCAGCTCATCGAGAATCTCCGCGTTGGTTGAGGAGGTGTTATGAAGCAGAACGATGGCGCCGGGATGAATGCGTCCGGTCAGCTTTTCGAAAGCCTCATCGTGGGTTGCTGCTGATCCTGGTACCAGTCTACATAGCAAGACTCCAGAAAAACGTCTGGTATCCGAGGTCCTTTGCCATCTGCAGATTCTGTGTGCTGTATTTTCCCTGCGGCGGCCGGTAAAATTTCACCATTTCCTGGCCGGTGGTTTCCTGATAAAGTGTGGAGACTCGGTTCAGTTCTTCGGAGAAGGCTTCCTGCGTGGAAATTTTGGACATATCCGGGTGTGACCAGGTGTGGTTTCCGACGATATGACCTTCTGCCGCCATGCGTTTGACAAGATCCGGCTGGTCGGAGAGAAAATTGCCGACGACAAAGAAAGCCGCGGGTGCCTGATGCTTCTGGAGTGCGTCAAGGATCGCCGGGGTGTTGCCGTTTTCATAGCCGCAGTCAAACGTCAGATAGATGATGTTTTCTTCCGGTGAAGCGGCAAACCAGGCGTTGTAGGCGGCAAGCTCTTCGGATGTGGCATTGCCGACGGGAGTCTTCCCTTTTTCCGGGAAGGAGAGCCCCCAGTTTTCGGCAGCAGAGGAGAGGACGGGCATCGAAACGGAAGAAACAGGTGTCTCCGGCGCAGCAGAGAGAAAAACTGGGGCTGCCTTTCGGAGCGCACGGCAGGTAAAGTGGGACAGAACAGAGCCAAAAAGGAAAGCGGAGCAGAAAAAAGCGGCGGCGATACCGGCTTTTTTCAGAATCCGGCGGGAAAGGGGTGAAAGAGAACGCATAAAATCCCCCTCCAGGACTTTTTGAGACAATATATGTATGGATGAAAGAAAACATGCGGCACACATCGGTTTGACTTTACCTGCAATCTATGTCACAATGGAGGTAGAGTGGATGGAAAGGGCAGAGAAAAACAAGATGACAAAATATGAGGTTTTAAAAAAGTACTTCGGTTACGACTCCTTCCGGGAGGGACAGGAAATGCTGGTGGATGCACTTCTTTCCGGGCAGGATGTGCTCGGCATCATGCCGACCGGCGCGGGAAAATCGCTGTGCTATCAGATTCCGGCGCTTCTGCTGCCGGGGATTACGCTGGTAGTATCTCCTTTGATTTCCCTGATGAAGGATCAGGTATCCACCCTGAACCAGGCGGGAGTTCACGCTGCATTTCTGAACAGCTCGTTGAGTGCAGCGCAGTACCGGAAGGCACTCGGCTTTGCATGGAGGACCGGTACAAGATAATTTATGTTGCTCCGGAACGCCTTCTGACACCGGAATTTTTGTACGCGGTGCAGTCGATGGAAATTTCGATGATTAGTGTTGATGAGGCACACTGTATTTCCCAGTGGGGTCAGGATTTCCGCCCAAGCTACCTGAAAATCACAGAGTTTGTCGAGCAGCTTCCCGCACGGCCGGTGATCGGTGCCTTTACGGCAACGGCAACAAAAGAGGTACGGGATGATATCGAAGCACTGCTGTCTTTGCGTGATCCGGTACGTCTGGTCACAGGCTTTGACCGGAAAAATCTGAAATTACGGTACAGCAGCCGAAAGATAAATTCGCAGCCGTGGAATCATCCTTGCAGAGCACGAGGCGGACTGCGGAATTATTTACTGTCTGACCAGAAAAAATGTGGAGGAGGTCTGTGAGAAACTCGAGCAGAAAGGATATTCTGTCACAAGATACCATGCGGGTCTCTCTGACCTGGAACGGAAGGAAAACCAGGAAGATTTTATTTATGACCGGAAGCAGATCATGGTAGCGACAAACGCTTTTGGTATGGGAATCGATAAATCTAATGTGCGGTACGTCATCCATTATAATATGCCGAAAAACATGGAAAGCTATTATCAGGAGGCCGGACGAGCAGGCAGGGACGGCCTTCCGGCGGAATGTATTCTGCTGTATGCGGGACAGGATGTGATCACAAACCAGTTTTTATCGAAAACATGGCGCAGGAGAGTGAGGATCCCGAGACGACAGCGCTGATCCGTCAGCGGGAGGAGGAACGGCTGAAGAAAATGACGTTTTACTGTTTCACCCATGAGTGCCTCAGAGATTATACCTGCGGTATTTCGGGGAATACGGTTCCAATTACTGTGGAAACTGTTCCAACTGCCTCTCGGAATTTGAAACGGTGGATGTGACAGCGGCGGCAAAGGCAATCCTTGGCTGTGTGCGGGAATGCCGTCAGCGCTACGGCACGACGGTGATTCTCGATACCCTGCACGGTGCGAATACCGCGAAAATCCGCCAGTACCGCATGGATGAAAACTCCCATTACGGGGAACTGGCAAAAGAGCCGGTCTACCGGCTGCGGCAGATCTTAAATGAACTGCAGGTCCGGGAATATCTCTATGTAACGGCCGACACATACAGCATTGTGCGCCTGTTGCCAAAAGCGGCGGAGCTGCTGGATGAGGACGGCACGATGCTGATGAAGATGGCAAAAGAAGAAAAACGGATTCCGAAAGCCGCAAAAGAGAAGACAAAGACAAAAACCTCGGCAGCGGCAAAGGATCTTTCCAACGAGGAGGCCGCGGTATTCGAAAAACTGCGGGCACTCCGGATGGAGCTTGCAAAGGAGCATAAAGTGCCTCCGTATATTATCTTCTCGGATAAAACACTGATCCAGATGGCGATGGAGAAACCGTCCAACAAAGAGGAAATGCTGGCGGTCTCTGGTGTCGGCGAGAGCAAATTTGAAAAGTACGGGGAACCGTTTCTTGCATGTCTTGCAGAAAGATAAAACAAGTCGTGTAAAAAAAACGGGAAAACAACAGGAAAGGAAGAATACGCTTATGAAAAAAGAAAACGCAGTTATTTTTGGAGTGACCGGTGTTGTAGTTGCCGCCGTGCTGATTGGAGGCGGAATCTATATGAAAACGGAACGGGACCGAAATCTGAATGCAGATACAGCAAGTACTGCAGCGGACAGCAATAGGCAGAAGAAGTACAGAAAGCCGTATTTCTTGCAGAAGATTCCGGGTTATGGTACCTGGGAGATCTGGAACACGGAAACATCTATGTGACACATACACCGTCCGACACACTTTACGATGAAAATGGAAATGCTATTGATCCGTCCGAGATCAAAAAAGGAGATTTTCTTCAAGTGGAGGGCGACGGTATTATGCTGAACTCCTATCCGGGACAATATCCGGGTATCAGCCGTATTATGAGAATCAGCGGCGGTACGGAGGCGGATGCAGAAAAATTCGATGAGGAACTTTCCCAGATTCTGCCGGAAAAGGATCCATCGGAAATTCCGTTTCTGAATCTGTGCTACACACAGCCAAATGCCAGGTGACAGCTATGGCAACACAGGGAGGTTATACCTGGTCTTATGTTGATGAGGACGGCAATGGTCAGAACGTCGTTGCGGACAGTGCGTTCATTCTGGAATGGACGGAACTGAGTGATCTGCATACAGCAAATGACGAAGGAAAAACCGATCTGGAGCTTGTCTTCTCGGAGGAGCCGGATTCTGTCACAGCAGAAAGATGGCCGGCCGAAGACCGGGGGCAGAACTTTGGCAATGGTTACCCGGAGGGAGAAAGCGTTTCTGTGGAGCATGCGGAGAGCTGGAGCATTCCGGGAGCCGAGGCCGGCTACATCTACGAAGTGGACGCGGTATTCGAAAATGGAACCGTGTCATACGGATTTGAAGTGAAAAAGTAAAAAAAGACTTTCTTTTTCCGTGACATTATGCTATTTTTACTGTGAAAACAGAAAAATGCAATGTGCCATACGGCATAAGCAGCTGACTTTCAAAATCAGAATCCGTTTGACCGAGGATGCGAGGAGGAATTTGTATGAAGTTAATTGTTGCTGTATTACGGAAAGAGGACGAGGCAGACACCATTGCCGAGTTGAACAAAAAAGGCTTTTGTGACGGAGCTTGCCACGACCGGCGGTTTCCTGAAGGAGAAGAACACAACACTGCTGATCGGAACCGATGATCATAAGCTCGACGCTGTGCTTGCGATCTTAAAACAGGAAGCAGGGCTTCGGAAAACAGTTACCTATGCGGCCACCCCGATGGAAAGCGGAAACTTCTGCCCGGGCGGAAATTACTCTGTTCCGATTGATACCCAGACAGGAGGCTGTACTGTGTTTGTGCTGAACATGGAACAGCTGGAAAAATTCTAAGACTCTAAAAATTTTTAAATTCCGGCATATGATCCCGGTAGTGAGCGGCAGATGCGTACGCTGACAGTCGGGATTGGAACGCTCTTTGATGGCAATTGCGGTGAAAAATCCTTTCCAGAGTTCTTCGTAAGGGTCCGAAGTGGATTCCGTGAGGGAAAGGCGTTCTATTTCATCCGGAGAAAGACGGGTCAGATAAAAGGGCCGGTCAGCGGGATGCACGACGCAAGCTGCCGGTTATCATCGAGAATCATCAGTTTCTGAGGGAAGCCGGTCAGAAAATGGGGAGCGACCAGGGTCAGCACATTGGCTTTCGGGGAAATATGCGAGACCAGGATCGGAAAACCGGAGGAAATATTTGCAAAACGGATAAATTCCCGGAACGAATGCGCTTCATTTGTGACCTGACGGGAAACTTCAAAAGCGTGGAATACCGCCGGTTCCTGCAGCATATGCAGGGTATCCTTTCCATAGGAAAAGCCGTAGAGCAGAAAACGATAAATGATGTCGGGAGCGTCGCTTCTCTCGGACATTGCACAGAGATAGACGAGCCGCCAGGCTGCTGCGCCGATCTTCTTTTGAATGGATCGCGTGACGCTGGCGGCTTTTTCTGTGTCCGGCTCAACATGGCAGTAATCGCAGAACAGCTCCAGATTGCCGACTGGTTCCGTCATCAGCCGTACATTGCGGTAGCCGAGACGGGAATTCCAGGCTTCATAGATGCAGGTCAGGATCGACGCAAGATCCGGACTGCAGGTGTAAACAGTCATAATAAAATCCTTTCTGAAATCAATTGATACAGACAACAGCCTTCTGCAAAAAAGCGCAGATACAGCAAAAAGCTTTTCCGTGAGAAGAACGCCCGGGATTATATATGCCCAGGTACGGCAGCATCAAACAGAGAAAGCTGCTGATACTGTTCCGGATGGGAAACTCCCAGTTGGAGGCGGCTTCCTCTCCCGTGAGCTGCCGGGTCAGAAACTGCTGTTCCAGCCGCATGTGATACATCATTTTTCCCTCGCAGGTGATAAAATATTTGGCGCGTTTCAGCACCACACCGATCTTTTTCAGGTGCTCAAAGGAAAGATGGGAGCTTCTGCGGCTCTTTACAATCCGCATGGCCGATTTCGGCCCGATGCCGGGAACGCGCAGAAGGTCGGCATACTCAGCCGTGTTGATCTCCACCGGAAACAGCTCCATATGGCGCAGTGCCCAGTCGCATTTCGGGTCGAGCTGTGCATGGAAGTTCGGGTGGGCTTCATCGAGCAGTTCATCCGCCTGAAAACCGTAGAAGCGGAGCAGCCAGTCTGCCTGATAAAGGCGGTGTTCCCGAAGAAGCGGCGGCTTGGTTTCACGTGAGGGCAGGGCGGAATCCTCGTTGACCGGAATGTAGGCGGAGTAAAAGACGCGCTTCAGGTCATACTGCTGGTAGAGAAGCTGTGAGGTGGAGAGAAGCTGGTAATCGTTTTCCTTTGTCGCACCGATGATCATCTGCGTGCTCTGGCCGGCAGGAACGAAGGGAGCAGAGCGTTCCTTTTCCGGCAGCGACCGCGCGGAGGAAGAAGAGATCCAGCCCAGATCGGCAGCGGAGGCGGAAATCTGCTTTCGTGTATCGAAAATGGAGTGGGAGAGATAGCGGTTTCCCGAGGAACGCTCTAAAAAGCATTTTTCCCTGCGGTCAGCCGGTAATCTACAATACCGGACTGGATCTGGCGCATGGGTTTTAAAATCGCTTTCTGTGTCTTCTGCGGGGCCAGTTTCTGCAGCCCTTCTCCGGTCGGGAGTTCCAGATTGACGCTCATGCGGTCGGCGAGATAGCCGGTCTTTTCGATCAGCTCGGCGGGTGCGCCCGGGATAGCTTTGACGTGGATGTAGCCGTTAAAGCGGTAACGATTACGTAAAAGATGCAGAGTGCGGTACATGAGCTCCATCGTATGGGCAGGATTTTTGCAGACGGCGGAACTTAAAAAGAGTCCCTCAATATAGTTTCGGCGATAAAATTCCGTGACGAGTGTACAGACCTCCTCCGGTGTAAACGTGGCGCGCTGCCGGTCATTCCCGGCGCGGTTGACACAGTATTTACAGTCGTAGATACAGTCGTTGCTCTGCAGAATTTTCAACAGAGAGATACAGCGTCCGTCGGAAGAAAAGCTGTGGCAGATACCGCAGGAGACCGAATTGCGAGATGTCCCTGTTTTCCGGCACGGTTCACACCGCTGGAAGTGCACGCAACGTCGTATTTGGCCGCGTCAGCGAGAAGATTCAGCTTCTCGGAGAGAGAAAGTGTTTGTGATGATAACTGCATGGCAGAAAAATTCCTTCTATGTCCAAATGAATACGAATAAAAGTAAAACAATAAGATAACAGGTATTTACGAAAAGAACAACTGTTCGATAAAAGAAGTGTAACACAAATCGAACGAATGTTCAAGAGGAAAAATGAAAATAGTACAAGAAAATACTGGAAGAAAAGAAACAGAATTCGATCCGGAAAAACGTGAACAGGAAACAGCAGGGAAAATTTCTGTTAGAAAAAAGTTATACAAAAACAGCCGCACAGATCGGAAAAACAAATCTGTGCGGCTGTAAGCCAAATTTTATGGAATTGAAACGGAATCAGAGCCGTTTACGTCAGAAGCGCTCCAATTGCCCCGAATACGCCGGAACTTGCAAGCAGCATGATGACGCTTGCGAGGAGAACACCGCCCATGACGGCGAGAACGCTGGTCTTAAAGTCCATATCGAGGATACTTGCGGCCAGTGTGCCGGTCCATGCGCGGTTCCCGGGAGCGGGATGCCGACGAAGAGCAGCAGGGCGAGCGGAAGTCCGCGACCGGCTTTTGCTTTCAGTTTTTCCCCGCCTTTTTCGCCTTTTTCCAGACACCAGGTGAAGAATTTTCCGATATACTTTTTATCACATCCCCAGACAAGAACCTTTCGAGCGAACAGGAAAATAACCGGAACCGGAAGCATATTTCCGATGACGGCGATCAGATAGCCGGAAGCGTCGGAATATGGAAAGCTACCGCGTACGGAATCGCACCACGCAGCTCGATGAGCGGAACCATGGAAATCAAAAATACAATCAGATATTTGGTAATCATATACACCTCTCGTTTTTCACAAAATGTTATCGTTTCTTAGTGCAACGCTCTTATTGTAGCGTGATGCCCGCCATTTGTCCAGTATAAAAAGAAAGAAAGGAGCGGGAGTAAAAGAAATCTTAAAGAATTTCTGCATTTTTTGTATAATTTTTATAACCTTCAAAATTTTGAAATTTTAATGAAAACGGTT
>ENA-OQCS01001234-OQCS01001234.1-human-gut-metagenome-genome-assembly--contig:-NODE-1234-length-13417-cov-1.773213_pt1 | contig 13417 bp, 18 predicted proteins | sample MGYA00242757_ERZ504575 | MGnify/ENA primary metagenome ERZ504575 (study PRJEB26092, sample SAMD00036297) | human gut metagenome | host: Homo sapiens | study: EMG produced TPA metagenomics assembly of...
CAATGGTGCGTGGATGACATTGTGGCGGAACTCCGCCTGCGAAACAGGACGCCTCGATCGCCTCCACCTCGGCCGGCTTGTTCGCCTCGTCTGCCTCCCGTCTGCCTTTGCCGCCACGCTCCGGGCAGGCGCACGGAGCCATGCTCCTCCTCTCCCGCGTAGCAGGAACGGAAGGTGCTCTCGACGTTCTCCGCGCCATAATCGGCAACGCTCGATCGCCCATGCGACGGCCTCCGCCTCCGGCACGCCATAGAGGTTGAAGAGGTAGCCGGTGCGCATGACATATTCGTTATGGTGGCCCGGCTCATAGCGGATTCCTTCGTCCTCCAGCCGTTTTCCAGACACCTCGGCCGCCTTGCCCGCCGTTGCGGTATAGCGTCCCGGTTTCGCCTTCTGTCCTTTCGGCCGACCCGGTTTCGCGGAGGGAGCAGGCGGCAGCTTGACCTGGAGCGGCAGGGCTTCCGGATTGTAATAGGCGTCCGGATCATAAGCCGTACCGCTGATCCGTTCGGGATTCTTGCAACTGCTGTCGTATTCCAGCCCGGCGAGGCGGGCGAAAAGTTCGTTACCCTGTCGGTAGCCCTCCTGGTAGACCCGGAGCGTCTTCCGATCGGCAGGGTCGGGCGTCCGCGACGGAACTGCCGTCTTCAAAGAGAAAAGCGTAAATGACGCGCAGCCCTCGTCCGCTGATCGTATGGTAGGCCAAAAGGACATGGGGGTCGGCACAGACCGCCGCAAAAGCCTCCGCCATCCGTTCTTCCGGTATATGATCCAAATCGCAAAGGCTCAAACCGGTATAAGCCTTGATATGCATGCGTTCCTGCCTCCTTCGCATCGCACGGCGGGAGTGAAGGCGGGGCATGAAGTCTTTTCGCAGGCCGACATTGCTTGTTTCCTACCCGGAGGTAGAAGCGAAATTTCTCGGTACGGTCACGCAAGTCGGAGTCGGTAGTGATGAGCCGGTAAACACGGTCCAACGTGATCTCCGATGGGGTTGTTTGCTTGAAATTGGCAAACAGGCTGAAAGATTTTTCCATAATACTATTAAAATTAATTATACATTTGCACTCGCTGTCATAAGCAACATAAAAATACGGACTATCCGGCAAACAAAAGTTCCCACATAAGGGAACCGGACAACCGAAAACTTCCTGCTATTTAACTAATTATAACTCATATCATGACAAAAGACTTCAAAAATCCCGGCCTAATCAGCCAAGTTGCCGAATTCATCGACAAGAAAAGGATCGAAGAGGGCATCAGCATCGACACCCTCTGCCAATCGGCCCACATCAGCAAACGTATCTACATAGACTTTAAAAGGGGCTGAAGCCGGCAACGACGCTCCACTGGTTCTTCCGCCTCGCAAATGCCCTCAGCCAGCACACTGACGAAGAAAAATTCAAGGAAATATGGTTGGAAATCGCGAAAATAATGACTAACTTAGAGGAGTAAAACCAAATGGCGAATGATTGTCTTCCACCTGTTTTTCATAAAGCTGCTGATAGGAACGGTCCTGCATCTGACCGCCCCCCGGACACTCTTTCCGGAGGCCTGCTCCACCCTGCTCTATTCTTCCGACGGGCAGTTGTTGGGGGCACGGATCGCACCGGACGGGCAATGGCGTTTCCCTCCGGCAGACAGTCTTCCCGGCAAGTTCGTGACCTGCCTGCTGACCTACGAAGACAAACGTTTCTTCCGGCATCCGGGAGTAGACCCGGTTGCCATCGTCCGAGCCATGCGGATCAACCTCAGCCGGGGCAAGGTCGTCAGCGGGGGGAGCACGATCACCATGCAGCTGGCACGGATCGCGCGGGGCAACCGCGACCGTACCCTGTATGAAAAATGGTCGAAACCGGCTATGCCCTTCTCCTGGAAACAGCCTTCGACAAACATCAGATCCTGAACTTCTATGCCTCGCACGCTCCGTTCGGAGGGAATGTCGTAGGCATCGAGACGGCGGCCTGGCGCTATTTCGGGCGAAGCGCCGCCGACCTCTCGTGGGCCGAAAGCGCCACACTCGCCGTCCTGCCCAACTCGCCCGCCCTGATCCATCCCGGACGTAACCGGGCACGGCTGAAAGCCAAACGCGACAAGCTCCTGACCGCCTTGAAGGAGAGAGGGATACTGGACGAAACCGAATACGGGCTGTCGCTCCTCGAACCGCTTCCCGAAGCGCCCCGTGCCTCTGCCCGACGAAGCCCCTCACCTGCTCGAACGGTTGGCGGCCGACGCTCCGGGAACGCGTATCACGACCTCCGTCAACCGGATGCTGCAACGCCAGACGCAGGAGCTCGTCAACCGCTACGCCCGCGACTACGCCTCCAACCACATCCATAACCTGGCCGCCTCATCGCCGATGCCGAAACGGGCGAGGTGCTGGCCTATGCGGGAAACGTCACTTTCAAGGCCGACGCCCGCAAAGGGAACCAGGTAGACATCATCACTTCGCCGCGCAGCACGGGCAGCATCCTGAAGCCCTTTCTTTATGCCGCCATGCTGCACGACGGGCAGCTGCTCCCCGGTACGCTCGTTTCAGACGTCCCCCTGAACCTGAACGCTTCTCGCCGCAAAACTACAACAAGACGTTCTACGGGGCGGTCCCGGCACACCGGGCGATCGAACGTTCGCTCAACGTCCCGCTGGTACGGATGCTTTCGGCCTACAACACGGGGCGGTTCATGTCGCTGCTGAAAAAGGCGGGCATGACCACGCTGCGCTTTTCCGAAGAGCATTACGGGGCTTCGCTGATCCTGGGAGGCGCCGAAGGGACGTTATGGGACCTCACCGGCATGTAGCTTCACTGGCGCGTACGCTCGCACATTACCGGACTTACAACGGGCGGTATGACCCGGCGGATATTCATCCGCTCACTCCTTACCCGGCTCCTCCGGCCGACCCGGTCCGCTCGGTCGCCGACAAAAGGCTTACGGACAAGCCGTTCCTCTCCGCCGCCTCCATCTGGTTCGCCTTCGAAGCGATGTCGGCGCTGAACCGCCCTGAAGAGGAGGCGGACTGGCAGCAGTTCGGCTCCATGAAGCAGGTGGCCTGGAAAACGGGGACGAGCTATGGCGGACGGGACGCCTGGGCGATCGGGACAACCCCGCGCTATACGGTCGGCGTATGGGTGGGCAACGCTTCGGGAGAAGGCCGGCCGGGACTGACAGGCGTGGGCAATGCCGCTCCCGTCCTCTTCGACCTGTTCTCGCTCCTTCCGGGAAGCGGCTGGTTCGACATGCCTTACGACGAACTCCTCCCGATGGCCATCTGCCGTCTCAGCGGCACAAGGCATCCGCTATCTGTGACCGGGTAGACACGCTCTACATGCCGCGCTCGGCCGACAAGACGGAAGTCTGCCCCTACCACCGGCTTGTCCATCTTTCTGCGGACGGCCGTTTCCGGGTGAACAGCTCGTGCGAATCGGTCGGCCGGATGATCGCACGCCCGTGGTTCGTACTGCCTCCTTCCGAAGAATATTATTACCGGAACTATCATATCGACTACGCTCCCCTGCCTCCTGTCAAACCGGGATGCGGCGAAGACAGGGGCCGGCAGATCGAACTGATCTATCCGGAGCATAACGCCATCCTTTATCTTCCGAAAGGCTTCTCCGGCAAACGGGAGCAGTTTGTCTTCAAAGCTGCCCACGCCCGTCCGGATGCCATCCTCTACTGGCATCTCGACGACACGTATGCCGGCGAAACGACAGACCACCACCAGATCAGCTTCTCCGCTTCCCCCAGCAAACATCGCCTGACGCTGATCGACGACCAGGGCAATCGAAAGACAATATCGTTCGAGGTGAAATAATCAAAACAGTTTCTAAAAAAGGCTCTTTCTGTAAAGTTTTTACTACCTTTGGCAGTCGCAAGTGAGATAGTTAGTGTTACATTAGTTTTTAAATATAATAAATTATGGCGAAGATAAAAGGAGCTGTTGTTGTAAACACAGAGCGATGCAAAGGATGTAACCTCTGCGTAGTAGCCTGCCCGTCGGATGTTCTCGAATTGCACCCGCGTGAAGTAAACAACAAGGGATACCATTATGTGTACATGAAAAAACCCCGATGACTGCATCGGTTGTGCAAGCTGCGGGGTTGGTTTGTCCCGGACGGTTGTTTGACCATCTACAAGAAGAGAATTGACAATTGACAATGCACAATTGACAATTTAACAAACAGAAAAAGGAATCAGAATATTAATCACAAAACAAAATTGTCAATTGTCAATTGACAATTAAATATAAGGTATGGCAGAAGAAGTAAAATTAATGAAGGGTAACGAAGCCATCGCCCATGCGGCTATCCGCTACGGTGTGGACGGTTACTTCGGCTACCCGATCACTCCGCAGTCGGAGATACTCGAAACCCTGATGGCCGAAATGCCGTGGGAAACAACCGGAATGGTCGTGTTACAGGCTGAAAGTGAAGTGGCAGCCATCAATATGGTATATGGAGGTGCAGGTACGGGCAAACGTGTGATGACCTCCTCGTCCAGCCCCGGTGTCAGTCTGAAACAAGAAGGTATATCTTATATCGCAGGAGCCGAACTGCCCTGTCTGATCGTAAACGTGATGCGTGGCGGTCCCGGCCTGGGGACAATCCAGCCCAGCCAGGCAGACTATTTCCAGACCGTCAAAGGCGGCGGACATGGCGACTACCGCCTGATCACGCTCGCTCCCTCTTCCGTACAGGAAATGGCGGACTTTGTCGGACTGGGTTTCGAACTCGCTTTCAAATACAGTAATCCGGCCATTATTCTGGCAGACGGCATCATCGGGCAGATGATGGAAAAAGTGGTATTGCCTCCTTTCCATACACGCCGTACAGAGGAAGAAATCATAGCCGAATGCCCGTGGGCCACACAGGGAAAGACAGCCGGCCGTAAACCGAATGTCATTACTTCACTGGAGCTGGACCCGGCAAAGATGGAGGAGAACAACATCCGCTTCCAAGCTAAATATCGGAAGATCGAAGAAAATGAAGTCCGCTACGAAGAGTTCCAGTGCGAAGATGCCGAATATCTGCTGATCGCTTTCGGTTCTTCTGCCCGTATCTGCCAGAAGGTGGTGGAAATAGCACGTGCGGAAGGCATCAAGCTCGGCTTGCTCCGTCCCATCACTTGTGGCCGTTCCCGACAAAAGCGATCGCCGCTTATGCCGAGAAAGTAAAGGGCATGCTTTCCGTCGAACTGAACGCCGGACAGATGGTCGAAGACGTACGTCTGGCCGTAAACGGCAAAGTAAAGGTTGAACATTTCGGCCGTCTCGGAGGTATCGTGTTCACGCCGGATGAAGTGCTGAATGCGCTGAAAAAGAATTTTGAATTATGATTGATTTGTAATACATAATTCATAAATCATAAATTAACAACGATGATTCGCGGAAGTAAAATTGATACGATATTGACCTGGTTATTCATGGTTTTGGCAGTGGCAGCAGTCGTTTGCTACTTCGCCTTCCCTGAAAACCGGCTGCCATTCCTGTATTGCGGTGGCGCGGCGATCTGTTTCCGCTTGGTTCAATATCTGATGAGATTTATAAATTAATAATGTGGCAATGTGCCAATCAGACAATGTGCCAATCCATATTGTTGTTGACGCATTCCTTAACTGGCACATAGGCAAATTACCACATTATTAATATAAGCACATTGAAAAATTATTCATAGTATGGAAATTAACGAAATAATAAAACCGGAAAACCTGGTATATGGAAAACCCAGGTTGATGAATGAAAATCCCATGCACTACTGTCCCGGTTGCAGCCACGGCGTGATACACAAGCTGATAGCCGAAGTGATCGCCGAAATGGGGATGGAAGATAAAACGATCGGCATCTCTCCCGTCGGATGCGCCGTTTTGCCTATAACTATCTGGATATCGACTGGATCGAAGCGGCCCACGGACGTGCGCCTGCCATCGCGACAGCCGTCAAGCGACTGAATCCGGGCAAGATGGTGTTCACGTACCAGGGCGACGGCGACTTGGCTGCCATCGGTACCGCCGAAACAATCCATGCTGCCAACCGTGGAGAAAATATCGTGATCGTATTTGTCAACAATGCCATCTATGGTATGACAGGCGGTCAGATGCTCCTACCACACTGGAAGGAATGCCGACTGCAACCTGTCCGTATGGCCGTAATATCGCCCTAAACGGTTATCCTTTGAAGATCGGCGACCTGCTTGCACAACTGGAAGGGACCTGCCTGGTCACCCGCCAGAGCGTACAGACCGCGGCAGCGTCCGCAAGGCTAAAAAGATGCTTCGCAAGGCATTCGAAAACTCGATGGCCGGCAAAGGCACTTCGATTGTCGAATTCGTTTCCACCTGCTCGTCCGGTTGGAAAATGACACCTGAGAAAGCTAACAAATGGATGGAAGAGAATATGTTCCCGTTCTATCCGTTAGGAGATCTCAAGAATAAGGAATAATAAGTAATTATTAATTTTTGAAGCAATGAAGCAAGAAATTATAATAGCAGGTTTCGGTGGACAAGGGGTTTTGTCAATGGGTAAGATCCTGGCTTATTCCGGCCTGATGGAAGGAAAGGAAGTCAGTTGGATGCCTTCTTACGGCCCAGAACAACGAGGCGGTACAGCAACGTAACCGTCATCCTGAGCGACGACCGCATTAGCTCTCCCGTATTGAACGAATATGACATTGCCATCATCCTGAACCAACCTTCGATGGAGAAGTTCGAAAACAAAGTGAAAAAAGGCGGTATCATTATTTATGACGGATACGGAATCCATACACCGGTGAAACGGACCGATGTCAGTGTATATCGTGTGGATGCGATGGACGCGGCTACCGAGATGAAAAACGAGAAAGCATTCAATATGCTGATCCTCGGCGGACTACTGAAAATCGTTCCGATGGTGAAACTGGAAAAACGTTTTGTTAGGCTTGAAGAAATCCCTGCCCGAACGCCACCACAAGCTCATCCCGATGAACGAGGCGGCTATCAAGAAAGGCATGGAGATATAACCAATGTGCAAACGTGCCATTAAGGTGCTTAGCTAAATGTGCCAATATGCCAATAAAAATATAACTAATATTAATTGGCATATTGGCACATTGTTCATATTGGTACATTATCACTATCTTTGCCCCTCATGAAGCATAGCCTATACATATTATTACTCTTGATAATATCCGCTTCGGCCCTGCATGCACAACGCCGACCAGGTGGAGACCGGAAAGGATTCTCACTCGGAAACTATCCAAAGCCAATCAGGAAGTCCCTGACAGCCTGCTGATTCCAGACAGCGCAGCAATAAGCAACAGACGTATCACGGCCTATCGGCTAACCCCTCTGTTGGGCGATCCTTATATTGCCCCGTTGGACACGCATAAATTGAATTTCGCCAACAGCACGCTGGTAGAATCCGAATCGCTGGCAGTCGGCTACCTGGCCAATACAGGGTCACCGGCACAAACCCGCATCTTTTCCGAACGTAAGGAACCACGGGATTTCCTGTTTGCCGACGCTTACGATTATTATATCACGGACCCTCAGAACGCAACAGTACTACAACACGAAAATCCCTTATACAAACGTGATGTACACGACTATGGGGGGAAGTGAAAGCAAAAACGAACGGCTGAAAGGCACGCTGACCATGAACTTCGGCCCGAAGATCAACGTAGGTGGCGATTTGGACTATATCTACAGCCGCGGATATTACAAGAATAACGGTAATAAGCTGTTAAGCTACCGCCTTTTCGGCAGTTACAAGTCGGATCGCTACGAAGCGCACGCTTACTTGAGCAACTTCAACTTCATCAATTACGAAAACGGAGGCTTGGCCAACGACTCGGTTATCACCAACCCGGACCAATATTTTGCCGGCGAGAGAAACCAGGACGACCCCAAGGCATTCAATACACGCTATCCGGTCAAGGCATGGAACCGGGTACGTGGCAAACAGTATTTCCTCAGCCACCATTATAACCTCGGATTCGAGCGTGAGCTGGAAGGGGAAGTGGACACGCTGGGAAATCCCGTGAAAGTATTTATACCCGTATCCAGTATCATTCATACACTGGAATATCAGGACAACCGCCGCCGTTTCCGATCGGAAGCGAACGAGAACCTGAACGAATGTTATCTGACCCCGGATGGATACCCGCGTGTATTCGGTTTGGAAAACGGCACGGGTGTCGACGACCGCACTTCCTACTGGAATCTGCGCAATACGTTCGGTCTTTCCCTCCGCGAAGGTTTTCAAGACTGGGCCAAGTTCGGCATCACTGCCTTTGCCACTTTCGACAAGCGCAAATTCCAGTTGCCGGCCCAGATACCGGGATTGTCTTACGACCCCGAATATGGAAGCGGGTTAAACGCTTCTCCCTCCACCATCGAATTTCCGATTACACAAGTGTATGACGAATTCTCGACATATATCGGAGCCGAAATCTCCAAACGCCGGGGAAACATTCTGACTTACAATGCCCGTGGAGAACTTTGTGTCGTAGGCGACGATATCGGGGAATTTCGGGCCACGGGAAACCTGCAAACCAAATTCAAGCTATTAAAAAAAGATGCGACGATCAGTGCGGAAGGATACATCAAGAATGTCACCCCTTCCTTCTATATGCGTCACTTCCATTCCCGCTATTTCTGGTGGGATAACCGGGATATGAACATGATCCAGCAAATCTATGCCGGAGCCAAGATCAACCTGGAGTCCACACGGACACAGTTGTCTGCCGGGATCGAAGTATACAGAACTATGTATTCTTCAACAAACAAGGAATGCCGGAACAGAAAAACGGAAACCTGCAAGTGATAACGCCCGCATCAAACAAGATGTCATGTACCGCGCTTTCGGATGGGAAAACGAAGTGGCCTACCAGCTGAGCAGTGACAAAAGCGTACTGCCTTTGCCTCAAATCAGCCTGTATACCAATATGTATCTGAAATTCAAGGTAGCAAAGGTGCTGATGGTGCAATTGGGAGCCAATATGTATTATAACACATCTTACTACGCCCCGTATTACGAACCGGCCACACAGCAGTTCCAGGTACAGGACGAAGTGAAAGTCGGCAATTTCCCGCTTGTCAACGCTTATGTCACTTCCACCTAAAACAGGCTCGTTTCTTTGTGATGGGTTATAACCTGGGTTCCAAGTTCGTCAATCCGAACTATTTCTCGCTGGCGCACTATCCGCTGGATCCGTTCGTCCTGAAAATGGGCGTAGCTGTCACATTCAACAACTGATCTTATGAAATCGAGGAAACTGATAGGAGTCTACACCGGGCTGCTGATAATCGCCGTAGCAATCATGATCATGTTATGGCGCCTGAAAACCATGCCGAAGGTGAAGTCTTCCCACGCGATTATCCGGAGATCAAAGAAGAAGGAATCCTGCGGCTGGTGACCGAATACAATCAATCGGGGTATTATGTGGCAGGTGACACGATAGAAGGTTTCCAATATGAACTGAGCCAGGCTATCGCCCAATTATCAGGTCTGGAAATACAGATATTTTTGGAGATGAGCCTGGCCGAAAGCTTCGATATGCTTGAAGAGAACAATTGCGATGCCGTTGCCCGCAATATCCCGATCACCAGCGAGATCAAAGAGAAATATCTGTTCACCGAACCGATCGTCCTCGACAAACAAGTCCTGATACAACGGACGGAAGCGGCCAATAACGGGCTCAAGCCCATCCGCAACCAACTCGATCTGGCCGGTAAGACCCTATATATCCCAAAAGATTCTCCCGCCCAGCTCAGGCTACAAAACTTAGGACATGAGATCGGCGATACGATCTACGTGATAGAAGACGAATTATACTCCGGGGAACAGCTTGCCATCATGGTTGCCAAAGGAGATATCGATTATGCCGTTTGCGACCAGCAGACGGCTGCCCTTTCCCAAAAGCAACTCCCGGAAATAGATATCAAAACAGACATAAGTTTCACGCAACTCCAATCCTGGGCAGTCCGCAAAGACTCCCCTATCCTGCTCGACAGCCTGAACAGTTGGCTGGAACAGATACGCAAGAACGGTACATTCGACAAGATATACAAGAAATATTATAAATAATGCATCACTTTATCCCTCATGCGACGGCAGCACGAAGGAGAAAGTCGAACCGACCCCTAATTCGGATTCCACGTGCATGGAACCACCCATTTTCGTAACCAGCCCTTGGCAGATGGCAAGTCCCAAACCGATACCTTCCACATAATCGTTCACCTTGACGAAGCGTGTGAAAAGGCTCTCCAGTTTATCTTTTGCAATGCCGGTTCCCGTATCCTTCACATAAAATTTCAGACATTTATCCGGCAGGCAGGTATATCCCAGCGTGATACTTCCCTGCTTGGTATTCTTAATCGCATTATTCGCCAGATTATTGATCAATTGCAACAGACGGATACTATCGGCTCCGAAACAGCACGTGCAGCTACCTTTTTCCAAGAACAACTGCACTCCTTCGGGCATACGAAGTTTGATAGAGGCGAATATCGTATCCATCAGCCCGTTTATATCGACCGGTTCATAACTGATCCTGATAGCGTCGGCTTCGATCTTGGACAGGTCGAGTATATCGTTTATCAGTTGCATCAGCAGCAGGTTATTGGTCTTGATGATCTCATAATATTCCCTACGCTCCTCATCCGAATCGGCAAAGCCATCAATTCGGAAAAACCGGTGATCGCATTCAGCGGGGTGCGGATCTCATGGCTCATATCCGCCAGATACTTGGACTTCATCTTATCGGCAAGCTCCGCCTTGTGCTTGGCTTCTTCCAGGTTCAGTTCCTGCCCTTTGCGTTCCTGTATGTTGATCGTACATCCCAGGATCACAAGCACCCTTCCCCGTTCATCCCGTTCGTAGACGGTTGCCGACGATTCACGCCAGTGGTAACGATCCATTCCCGGGTATTTCACACGCAACTCGATTTTCATTTCCGATATCTCTCCCGAACATAATTTCCGAAAAGCCTCATCGTGTCTCTCCCTGTCGTCAGGATGAACCCGCGCGGCAAAACGAGGCCATGAAATATCGACCAGCTCGTCTTCTTTACCCGGCAACCAGTTATTTACCTGGACAACCGAATCATCATAATTCCGTTTGCTGTCAGGATTCACGAATATGGAACAGAGGCGGATATCATTGGAATGCAGGGCCATCTTAGTAAGTACCTGCGAACGTCTCAAGGTATTCTCCATCTTGTTGCGGACCGTGACGTCACGCCACAAAGCCAGCAAAAGGGGTTTGCCATTACTCAAGGCAATCGGGAATTTCGTGACTTCGATATCCTTCGGGATGCCATACGCATCAGAAATCTTCCCGCTAAATTCAATAGTCCTACCCGTCTCCATGACATCACGATCCAGCCTAAACGCTCTTCTGCGGGCATGATCGCATCAAAACTCAGTTCGAAATCATTGTGACCCTCAACTTCTTCCGTACCGATACCGGTTATTTCTTCCATGAAGCGGTTCCAATACAGATACCTGAAACCATCTTCTGCATCTTTTACAAAAACGCCTAACGGTAGTTTATCCAAAATCGTATTGATCAATCCATGTAATGAATCTTGCTTTTGTGAGATTGGCCGGATGTCCTTCCCGCCATAAATGCCGCCCATATAAACAAAATGCTTTAAAACGCTAATTTGGGTATAAAGATATTTATTTTTATCACAATCTTCCCCGGAAAATATCACAAAAATCAATCTTCCCTTGAAAAAATAACTCTTTTGAAAGAAGAGCTGCGTTCTATATAACAAATATTGCCAAATATTATCTACCTTTACCGGGAATTTAATGATGAAAGATGAGATTTGACGAATTGGACTTAGAAGAGGCCGTATTGGACGGCCTTGACGCAATGAATTTTCTGGAGACAACTCCAGTACAGGAACTGACGATTCCGGTCATTTTAGAAGGGAAAGACATTATTGCCTGTGCACAGACAGGGACAGGAAAGACTGCGGCTTATGTGTTGCCGGTGATCAATGAACTCAGCAAAGGATTACATCCGGCCAATGCCATCAATGCCATCATCATGGCTCCCACACGCGAATTGGCCCAACAGATCGACCAGCAGATCGAAGGTTTCACCTATTTTGTCCCGGTTTCCGCCGTTGCCGTCTACGGAGGCACGGACGGTATTGCCTGGGAACAGCAAAAGCGAGGGATGGAAATGGGGGCCGATATCGTGATCGCTACCCCCGGACGTCTGTTGTCGCATATCAAACTGGGCACTGTCGATCTGTCGCAAGTATCCTTCTTCGTCCTGGATGAAGCGGACCGGATGCTCGACATGGGATCTACGAAGATATCATGCAAATAGCCAAATATCTGCCGAAGGAACGACAGACTATCATGTTTTCAGCAACAATGCCGGCAAAGATACAGCAATTGGCAAATACGATCTTAAACGATCCGTCAGAAATAAAGCTCGCTGTTTCCAAACCTGCGGAAAAGATTATCCAAACGGCTTATATCTGTTATGAACGCCAGAAATTGGGAATTATTCAATCCCTTTTCCAGGATCAAACACCCGAACGTGTCATTATCTTTGCCTCTTCCAAATTGAAAGTAAAGGAGGTGACACAAGCATTCAAGCGGATGAAACTAAACGTAGGTGAAATGCACTCAGACTTGGAGCAGTCCCAACGGGAACAGATTATGCGTGAATTTAAAAGTGGCAGAATCAATATTCTGATTGCTACCGATATTGTTTCGCGAGGAATAGACATTGACGATATTCGTTTGGTAATCAACTACGATGTTCCACATGACAGCGAGGATTATGTACACCGCATCGGCCGTACAGCTCGTGCCAACCATGATGGTTGCGCCATTACTTTTGTCAGTGAGAAAGAGCAGACCCAATTCAAAAGCTATTGAAAATTTCTTGGGTAGGAATATCTATAAAATCCCGGTTCCCGAGGAATTGGGAGAAGCGCCCGAATACAACCCGCGAAGTGGCGCGGTCGTAGCAATCACAAAGGTGGCAGTTCCAGAAAACAAGGCAATTATAAGGGGAAAAAGAAACGGTACGCCCGGTGCCAATAATAGAAGAAACACCCCAAAAGAATAGACGGAAGAGATGATATCTAAAAATCATTGGAGGAAGACGGACTTGTTTTCCTCCAATTTTATTTTATGAAGAAGTCACTTCATGGCTCTCTGCAAAATAGATGCGGGGCAATCACAAACATCCATTATATGTATTGCTTGTAGGATATATAATCTTTCACCTGTAACATTACTAACCTTACAACCCACACATTAGTAACGTATGAGGTGACACGTTACTAACCTTCCGGTATGCACGTTACTAACCTTTCAAACGTCTTGTTCCTTTCAGAAAAGAACAAGGTCTTTAAAAAAAAGAACAAGACGTTTTCATTGAAAGAACAAGAGCTTTTTAAAATTTGACCTGTTGTT
>ENA-OQCS01001236-OQCS01001236.1-human-gut-metagenome-genome-assembly--contig:-NODE-1236-length-13413-cov-2.862713_pt1 | contig 13413 bp, 14 predicted proteins | sample MGYA00242757_ERZ504575 | MGnify/ENA primary metagenome ERZ504575 (study PRJEB26092, sample SAMD00036297) | human gut metagenome | host: Homo sapiens | study: EMG produced TPA metagenomics assembly of...
TAGTCCAATTAAGCCAATAAACCAAAGTTACGGCAATATTCAATTTTTTCCCGTTCAATGTTCCACCGGAATGACCTTTTCATTGTATGACAAAAGAAAGAACTCATCTTTTTCCAATATAATTTCTTTTTTCTGTTCGATGTTCTGCAAAGGAAGGGAAGAATACAAATATTGTCTATCTTTATTATCAGAAGAACAATAGCTTTCTATAAATTCAGAAGTGACATTATGAATCACTTTACCTTGCGCATAATTGGGAGCAGGGACATAGTTTACTTTGAAACGGGGCTTACCTTTTATCCACCTCACATATCGATACAATTCTGCCGGAAGATAATGGGCATTTTCGCAGGAACGGTAATAAGGCATGTAATCAAGTACGACAAATTCTCCCTCTTTCGAAGAAAAAGAAGTAGACAATATGTTAGTGTGAGGAACGTAAGATTGTGAGATATGATAGTCTTCTGTAACGTCAAATCCAAAACTTCCTCCTCTTTCCCGATCAAGTAGTGATGCAAAGATAGACGGAGAATCAAAATCGGGAAAACACAACCAGTCTATGCTGCCTTTTTCGGATATAAGTGCGGCAGTCCGACAATTGCTACTACCCCATAATTTAAATTACTCATTTTTACTATTTTGTTTTTAACAAGTCTCTGAAAAATCGAATTACCCCTTTCAAGCTCGTTTTGACATTCTCGCCAATGGGTTGTTTCATGTCTTTCTTGTTCGCCAGAATTTGAAGAAAAGGCAGGACTTCCGTTTGTGATGGCATATTATAGCTTGCTGCCTCCGACACATATCCCACCTTTGATTGTCACTGCATTCACCGGCAAAGCTTTGAACATATCTTCATCCGTAGTATCATCTCCCATAGCTATGATAAGTCATAATGTTTCTTTTCCAACTGGCGTCTCACTTCGGAACCTTTATTATAATCGGGAGACTTAATCTCCACCACTTTATCTCCTTGTATGATTTGCAGCTTTTGCTGTATACAGATGTTAACCAGCACATTGATAAGTTGCTGTGCCCGCAAAGCTCCTAACCATGCATCACTTTCCCGGTAATGCCATGCCAAAGCCGTTTCCTTGACTTCAAGGTGGGAACGAGGCGTCTTTTCGACAAAAAGCTTCAAGATGGACACCAATCCGGAACTCCATTCCGCTTTGTTTATGTTTTTGTGCCAGATGCCATTTTCCTTATAGAAAGCACCATGTTCCGCAGCCATTGCAATAGGTAAATTTCCCAACCATTTTTCTAAAGTAAAATGGTCGCGACCACTATTCACAACAACATGGTTGGCCGGTCGGAAACCAGCTTCTGCAATGTGGCAATGAGTTCAGGGTGGCTTAGCATTTTCCGGTCGTGTCTTGAGCGACGCCAACGTTCCGTCATAATCCAGCAAGATAAGCCGTTGCTTAGCCTGGTTATATTTCATTTTGATGGCACCAATAATACCGGCGGATATCCTTTTCTTACGAGCTGTTCATTCTTACGGCACGTATCGCTCCATTCACTTACAAGTCTGCCGCCCACTTATTAACCGTTTGTACGGAAATAATTTTCTGCATGTGTTGCAAGCGTTTCAGTTGTTCCTGTTCGGGCATCTCCAAAGCCCGACAAATGGCCTGCTTTATCTCCTCAGTGTCATTGGGGTTAATCAACAATGCATCCGTCATCTCAATAGCTGCACCTGCCATTTCACTCAAAATCAAAACACCCGGATTATTATTTTTCGAGGCTACATATTCCTTGGCAACCAAATTCATGCCATCACGAAGTGGAGTTACCAAAGCTACATCAGCTATATAGTACATTGCCACCAGTTCTTCAAATGAAAACCGTGATAGAAATAGCAAACCGGAGTCCAGTCCATCGTAGAATACTGTCCGTTTATAGAACCTATTTCTTCGTCAATCTTGGTTTTTAGCTCAGCATAACTATCTACATGGTCACGTGATGGAACAATGACCATTGCCAATGTAACTTTTCCACAATATTCAGGATGACATTCTAAAAAGCAGCAAATCCCCATAAACGGTGCAGAATGCCTTGCTATAATCCAAGCGGTCTACAGAAAGAATCAACTTATGATTCCCGAAAAATTTCCGTGTACGGTCTATCGCCCGCCGTACTTCCGGTCTGGAAGAAGCATTGTGATACAGTCCGTAGTTGATTCCCATAGGAAGAGCATCGGTCTCAACTACTCTATTCCCGAGTTGTGCTTCGTCCAGTTTAAAGTCAATACGCAGTACCCGTTTGACAGCACTGATAAAATGCCGCATATAGTCATAAGTATGGAAAGCTATAAAGTCAGCATCCAATAATCCTTTCAGGATTTCTGCACGTTCCGGTAATATCCGGAAAAGTTCATAGGAAGGGAAAGGGATATGATGGAAATATCCGATATTCAAATTCGGGTAAACCTTCCGAAGCATTCCGGGAAGCAGCATTGGCTGATAGTCTTGAATCCACACCTTGTCACCTGGATGTATCACGCGGCAAATGGCATCGCAGAACAACTGGTTCACTTCCTGATACGATTGCCAGAAAGAGTTCCGATATAGCGTATAAACAAAAAAGTAGTGACATAATGCCAAATAGTACTATTACTATAGCCTTCATAATAATTCTTTATCTGTGTTTCGGACAAGAATACTGGGTGAAAATTTATTCCTTCCAATCTAGAAGTGATTTCCTTTTTACTTTCTTCGTTGTCAACGCATATTCCAGGCCATCCAATCCAATGTTTTTCGTAGGAAATCTGAAGTGAGTCCAAACCGGTAGCCAGTCCACCTTCACTTCATGAAAACACGAACGTTTCATCCTCTTTGGTAACCTTAACGGGTAATCTGTTTGATATAATATAAAATTTCATGTATGAGTTAACACAAGAAATATGCCAACTCATACAATATTTTATTTATTGCTTATAATCAGGATTTTAGAAAAAGATAAAGAGAAAAACAAACATTCAAAAAATGAAAAAGAATGTTCCATTTCGATATGGTCCTACTATTACCAATTATCACTGGAAATGTCTTTCTTCACCAATGCTTCAATTCTTTGCTTATAGCAATTTATCCCTTCTGCTATATTTTTACTAGCTTCCGAGGTCCCCATTCCATAGACTATAAGAGGAGTTTGCCATACCATTCCGGCATGTACAGCACTTGCTTGATAAGGTCTTAACAACTCATCCACCGTAAAACGATTTCTTCCTCCGCTTCTATAAGCATCATGTTCAGAGCCGGCAGTAGTGACCACCATCAATGTCTTACCAGCCACAGCAGGAGTTTTTGCCAGATAAGTAAATACTTCATCCAACCATCTCTTCAATAAAGAAGGAGCCGACATCCAATAGAACGGAAACTGAAATACAAGCGCAGATGCATGCGATATGATAGTGCTCCATATCTCTGCATTAAAAGCATCTTCCACACGCATCTCATATAAATTGTATATGGCCACCTCTCCCATGTCACTAATAGCATCCATCAATGCCTTGTTAGCTCGCGACTCTTTTATATTGGGATGTGTCAGAAGAACCACTACTTGCTTTGAATCTTTATCCATATTGTTTTTCTTTTAGTTTAAAATCATTGATGTGTGTACAAATATACAAAATATAGATATACGAGTAGGAGGAAATAAAAGTTTTCTTCCTACTTTCATTTTCTGACATATATTTTCGAATGTGACGAAAGAGGCGGAAAGCGGGTGAGGGCAAAGGTATAAAAACAAACTTCTGAAGAATTTATTATGCGGACTAACGAAAAATAATGTATCATCCCCATATAGATTTACTAGTGATTCCGTATGAGGAGCTTATACCCATCAAAGCATGTTCTTGTTAAGACAAATTAAAAAAGGAACAACAGTAGTTGTTCCTTTTTTAAGTACACCCTCAGGGATTCGAACCCTGGACCCACTGATTAAGAGTCAGTTGCTCTACCAACTGAGCTAAGAGTGCATTCCTTATTTCTTGTTTGCGGGTGCAAAAGTAGTCCTTTTATTTTATTCGTGCAAACAAAACGGTGTATTTTTTGCGATGAAATGGGATTTTTTATTCAAACTCGTATAAATCAGAAGGAGTAGTACGCTTCAAAGCACACAACTGTACATCCTTTCCTACGATAATTCCTTTTTCCCTTAATTTCCATTCCACTGTTTTATATGCCAATTCAGGATGATTGTTGTCCTTGCTCAAATGACAAAGCCAAATATACTGTAAATGTTCCGTCATATTTCCGAAAGAAATTCAGCAGTAGCAATATTACTCATGTGTCCGGTGCGGCTGGTAATCCGTTCTTTCAGGTATTGGGGGTAGGTACCATGCGTAACATTTCCTCATCGTAGTTGGCTTCCAATATCAGATAATTGGCCTTTCTGATATATTCTGCGGCCGTAGGAGTAATTTCACCAAGGTCTGTAAGAAAGGCAAACACTTTTCCGTCTATCTCAATGCAATAGCCCACATTGTCCGTGCCATCATGAGGTACCTCGAAAGATTCGATATGAAAATCTTCCAACTGCATGGGTTGCTGCTTTTCCAGGTAACGGACAGACGAATATAACTTTTCTGTCATGCAATAGCTCCGGTTGATGCCCTCATGAATCCGGGCGGTTGTATAAATAGGAATATTCAGTTTTTCACCCAATCCGCCTACTGCTTTGATATGGTCCGCATGATCATGCGTAACAAATACCGCACGTATCATTTCCATGCTGATACCTGCTTCTTTCAGTCCTTTTTTTATCGTCCGTACTGCAATGCCGGCGTCGATGAGTATTCCATATTTTTCTGTGCCTATATAATAACAGTTGCCGCTGCTTCCACTGGCAAGGCTTATAAATTTTACTTTCATCCTAATCTCCTTAATTACAAAAAAGCCGTCGCTTTTAAAAAAAGTGACGGCAAATATACAAAAAGTATGCAATATATAAACCTTATGCCTTCTTCTTTTTGTCGATGAATTCGGTAGTTTTGGCAAAAACGAATAACGCTATCGCTGCAACCAATCCTATAGCAGCGAAATAATACCAGATATAATGTGCATTGACACTGGCTGCTTCCCACGCTTCGCGGGTTTCAAACAAGACTGGATCAGGACAATATTTTGTCAGAAGCACCCCCGCAATACCGAATCCGAAAATAGAAGAGAGGAATGAATGAAGATGACTGAAACCGAGTACATACCTTCTTCGCCCTTGGGGGCCTGCAAAGAGAAGTACTCCAGATAACGCGGTGAGATAAAACATTCTGCCAAAGCTTGCACAACAATGCCAAGCACCATCATCAAAGTAATATTGCTCATGCCGGAAATAATATCGTTGCCCAGCAAATTACCGCATGCCATCAGCAATGCCGATACCGGAATAAGAAACATGCCTATATTCATAGAAGTAATAGCTGTGCGCTTTGCCATCCACCGGGTGATAAAACTTACACAGCAAACCACTACAAACGGGTTTACATTGGCTATCCACCCCGGTTTGGCTGTTTCACCCGCCATACGGATGACATATTTGGGCATAGTTGCATAGAGCTGTTGCTGCACCATCCAAAAGCCGGTTACGATGAGGATAAGAATCAACAAACGCCAATTAGTGATAATACGCAGAAAACCTTGCCCAATTTCACGCATGCTTTTCCCTTCACCTGCTGTATGTGCCGATTTATACAATAAGATGACAGCCAATAATGCCAGCACCGTCATGGCAGCCGAGAAGTAATTGATATAAATATAAGCTTGCTCACCGATAACATTCCGTAGAGGGTCGACCACCGTTTTTCCGGTAAAAGCTCCTATATTCACCATCATATAGAAGATGGAATAGCCGCGAGCACGGGTAGCCTCTGTTGTTTCCTTAGCCACCGATCCCGATATGATAGACTTGATGAACGAACCTCCTACCATGATAACAAACAATACGGGGACAATCATCCAGCGGTCATTACTATCCGGCAATCCTGAAAAACGGGTTGTCTCGCCATACTCCACCAGACCGGCTGTTTCCAGTAGGGTGGGAAGCAATCCCAAGCCCAAATACCCGATGGAAAGCAGTGAGAAAGCAATAATCATCGACTTTCGGAAACCTATCTTATCGGCATATGCGCCCGTAAAGATAGGCAACAAATAGAGCCCTCCCGAAAACAGACCGGAAATCATGCTTGACTCAAAATCATTGAAACCTAAAATATTGGAAAGATAAATGGTAAGAACAATAAATACAGCATAATATGCCATGCGTTCGAACAGTTCTACTGTACTGCTTACCCAAAAAGCTCTGCTGAAGCCTTTGGAAGCGGGTTGGGGTGATGTCATCATCCTTTTGTACGATTAAAATTTATGTATTAAATGAAAAAATAAATGCAAAAATAGGAAATTAATATCGTGTTTGCAAGATATTAATTTTCTGCAAACACAATATTAATAAGTTGCAGACAAGATATTAACTTCCCATTTATCACTATTTATCTTTTCATTTATATAGAATACTCCGTATCTTTGGACGCTTTTATAAAACGACCATTCATGAAAGATAAAATCGAATTTATAGCTTTTGACGCTGATGACACACTGTGGGAAAGCGAACTTTATATTCAGGAGTTCGAGCACAAATTCTGTAACCTTTTAAGGCAATATCTGCCTGCTTCATCCATATCACAAAGGTTTTTTGAAACAGAAATGAAGAATCTGCATATGTATGGCTATGGGCTGAAGAGCATAATGCTCAGTATGACTGAAACCATCTGCAAAGTGACAGACGGAAACGGGAATATGCATCTTATAGAAGAAGTAATAGGATGGGGACAAGAGCTTCTGCAGAAACCGGTTACACTACTGGAAGGCGTGAAGGAGACCATATCGTCACTTCATGGGAAATATAAATTGGTGTTGGCCACTAAGGGGGACTTGTTCGACCAGAAAAGAAAAATAGAAGCTTCCGGACTGCGAGAATATTTCCATCATATCGAAATTATGAGTGACAAGAAAATCGATGATTACCAGAGGCTGATTGATACATTGGGCTGTCCGCCTGAAAAACTCCTGATGATAGGTAATTCTGTAAAATCAGACATACTTCCGGTATTGGAACTTGGGGGATACGCTGCCCATGTACCATACCACGTGACTTGGGCATACGAGCAACATGAAGGGGAAATACGACATCCCAATTTTATACGATTGGATAGTATCAAAGGAATATTAGATAAGCTATAAGTTATGGGTGAAACTGCATAACTTATAGCTTACTATTGCTTTTTAGAATTGGAAGAAATTCTTAGCGTTATAATAGCTGATATCTTCAATCATCTGGTTTACGCGTTCCATCTCGGAAATAGGAATTTCACCATTTTCTACATCACGGCCTACAAGATTACACAATGTACGGCGGAAATATTCATGGCGCGGATAGGAGAGGAAGGAACGGGAATCGGTCAGCATACCAACAAATCGGCTCAATAAGCCCAGTACAGAAAGGGCATTCATCTGCTTTTCCATACCATCCTTCTGGTCAAGGAACCACCAACCGGAACCGAATTGAATCTTACCGGCAACCGTACCATCCTGGAAGTTACCCAGCATAGTAGCAATGACTTCGTTGGCGCATGGATTCAAATTATAAAGAATAGTCTTGGTCAGCTTACCATTGGAGTTTAAGCGGTCGAGAAATTTAGCCATAGCTTTTGCTGTAGTAAATTCGCCAATGGAATCAAAACCGGTATCAGGACCTAACAGTTTGAACATCTTACTATTGTTGTTGCGAATAGCACCATAATGGAACTGTTGTGTCCAACCTTTCTCCCAATCCATTTCGCCGAACACAACCAGCATGGCCGACTTGAATTTCAGAATTTCCTCCTTCGTCAATCCAGTACCGCCATATACCTTGTTAAAGATAGCCTTAACTTCCGCTCCTGTATAATCCTCGGCATAGAATTCTTCAATTCCGTGGTCAGACAGTTTACATCCTTGTTTCGCGAAAAATCGTGACGCTTACGCAAGGCAGCAACCATATCGTCAAAGCAGGAAATAGCCACATCGCTCACTTCGGCCAACTTTTCTACATATGCGCGAAAATCGGCAGGAACTTCCACCGCCATTGCCTTATCCGGACGCCAAGTAGGCAACATCTTGATTTCAAAGCCGCTCTCACGTGTCTTGATATGGTATTCCAAGGAATCAATAGGATCATCTGTAGTACAAACACTTCCACATGATAACGGCGCATCATGCCACGGGCGGAATATTCAGGCTGTTTCAGCTTCTCATTACATTCATCATAAATTTCACGGGCCGTATGAGGATTGAGAATTTTATCGATTCCAAAAGCGGTCTTCAATTCAAGGTGGGTCCAGTGATACAACGGATTACGGAAAGTATAAGGTACCGTTTCGGCCCACTTCTCAAACTTTTCCCAATCTGTAGTATCCTTACCGGTACAGAAACGTTCGTCCACACCATTGGTACGCATGGCACGCCACTTGTAGTGGTCACCTCCCAACCAAATCTCAGTCAGTGACTTAAATTGATAGTCTTCCGCCACCATTTGAGGAATCAAGTGACAATGATAGTCGATAATCGGCATTTTAGCCGCATGCTCGTGGTACAACTTCTGTGATGTTTCCGTTTGCAACAGAAAATTTCCGTCCATAAAGTTTTTCATCTTCTTGTGTTTTAAGTATCTAAAAATATTACTTCTATTTATTACACCTATATAGTATTGATTGTAAAGCTAATAGGTCGTATAATTGTTTTTAGTTTTATTAACCGTTATCGAACACAAAAGTAGAAATTTTACTTGGAGAAACAAAATAATTCGTATCTTTGCGGCGAATATTTATAATATTTAAGCTTCAGACGTCTCACCTTTACTGCCTTAGGCAGCATACCTCAAGATGGAAAACAAGAACTATACCATTAAAGACATAGCACGCATGTCCGGCGTCTCTGCCGGCACTGTAGACCGCGTACTGCACAACCGCGGAGACGTATCCGTTTCCAGTAGGGAAAAAGTCCAGAAAGTACTCGACGAGATAGATTATCATCCCAATATGTTTGCCATCGGGCTGGCGGCTAAAAAGCACTATCATATTGTCTGCATTATACCTTATTATATAGAACATGATTATTGGTATGCTGTAGCAGCGGGAATTGACCGTGCCGCACAAGAATTACGGCCGTTCAATGTTGGAGTTAGCTATCTGTACTATCGGCATGCGGACAAATCCTCCTATAAAGAAGCATGTGCTGTGCTCCGGGAGGAAAATGCCGACGCCGTACTTGTTGCCCCGAATTTCCGAGAGGAGACCATAAAACTCACTGCTTATTTGGAGGAAGCGGATATTCCCTATGCATTCATAGACTTCAATATTGAACAGACGCATGCCTTGTGTTATATCGGACAAGATTCCAAAACCAGCGGATACATCGCTGCCAAGATTCTGATGCGTAGCTATGAAAAGGGCAGGAGCTTGTGTTATTCCTGAACAATCAGAAAAACAATCCGGCAGAAATCCAGATGCAACGCCGCCTCGAGGGGTTCATGCAATACCTTTCCGAGGAACATAAGGATTTGATTATCCATGACATTGTGTTGCACAAGGAAGATACTGACGGCAACAGACGGATGTTGGATGCTTTTTTTAAAGAACATCCCCAAGCCGTACTGGGAGCTGTTTTTAATTCCCGTGTTTATCAGGTGGCAAATTATCTGCACGAAAAGGGGCAGAAGCTGGCAGGACTTGTGGGATATGACCTTTTACACAAAAATACAGAGTTCCTGAAAACCGGTGAAGTAACCTTTCTCATCGGTCAACGCCCAGGCCTGCAAGGCTATTGTGGCGTGAAGACTTTATGCAACCACGTGGTATTTAAAAGACCGGTCACTGCAGTGAAATACATGCCCATCGACATATTGATGAAGGAAAACATAGACTTTTACTTTGAGTTTGAATAATCAAAAAATTACATATCAACCATTTAAATCATTTTTTAAATGAAAGCATTAAACAAAGAAACTGCTCCCAAAGCACAACGCCCGGAACGCATTATCCAGTTTGGCGAAGGTAATTTCCTTCGCGCATTTGTGGATTGGATTATTTATAACATGAATCAAAAGACCGATTTTAACAGCAATGTGGTAGTAGTCCAACCCATCGATAAAGGTATGGTTGACATGCTGAATGCCCAGGATGACCTTTATCATGTAAATCTGCAAGGTCTGGATAAAGGAGAAACCATCAACAGTCTGACTATGATAGATGTAATCAGCCGTGCCTTAAACCCCTATACTCAAAACGATGAGTTCATGAAATTGGCCGAACAACCGGAAATGCGTTTTGTCATTTCCAACACGACGGAAGCAGGTATAGCCTTTGACCCTGCTTGTAAGCTGACAGATACACCGGCGTCTTCTTATCCGGGCAAACTGACACAGCTGTTGTATCACCGCTTCAAGACATTCAACGGCGACAAGAGCAAAGGACTGATTATCTTCCCTTGCGAACTCATCTTCCTGAATGGCCACAAGTTGAAGGAGACAATCTATCAATACATTGAATTATGGCAATTGGGTGATGAGTTCAGAGCTTGGTTTGAGGAAGCCTGCGGTGTGTATGCAACACTGGTGGACCGTATCGTTCCAGGATTCCCCCGCAAAGACATTGCCGCTATAAAAGAAAAGATACAGTACGATGACAATCTGGTAGTGCAGGCTGAAATTTTCCATTTATGGGTCATCGAGGCTCCGCAAGAAGTCGCCGAAGAATTCCCTGCCGACAAAGCCGGACTGAATGTATTGTTTGTTCCTTCTGAAGAACCTTACCACGAAAGAAAAGTAACCTTGCTGAATGGACCTCATACCGTATTGTCTCCAGTAGCCTATCTGTCGGAGGTAAATATTGTACGCGATGCCTGCCAGCATCCTATAATCGGACAATACATCCATAAAGTGATGTTTGACGAGCTGATGGAAACGTTGAACCTGCCGAAAAACGAATTGAAAAAGTTTGCAGAAGATGTATTGGAGCGCTTCAACAATCCGTTTGTTGACCATGCCGTAACCAGTATTATGCTGAACTCTTTCCCTAAATACCAAACCCGTGACCTTCCTGGCCTGAAAACCTACTTGAAACGTAAAGGAGAACTGCCGAAAGGTCTGGTATTGGGACTGGCTGCCATCATCACGTACTACAAAGGAGGTACCCGCGCAGACGGCACAGAAATCATCCCGAATGATGCTCCCGAAATCATGCAGTTATTGAAAGACCTTTGGGCAACGGGGGATACCCGCAAAGTGGCAGAAGGCGTATTGGCAGCCAAAGACCTTATCTGGGGGGAACACGGAGACTTGAATACCGTTCCAGGATTGACAGACATGATTACCTGCTTCTTAAAATCCATCCAAGAAAAAGGCATGCAGGAAACAGTAAAAGGTATTCTTTAATTCCTATGATTTTAAACAAGCAGACCGTACAAAAGGAGTTTTTATACGGTCTGCTTTATTTATACCACATTTGATGGGAAATAATTAAGTCACAGTTTTCTTTTTTGTCTAAAGGCTTTCCTGCTCTGCTGCCCGCAATATAAAAGTAGTGGCACCAATAGTTACAATGGCTCCATCCTCAATGCGAATACGGTCTTTGTCACCCAAAATTTCATTATTAAGGAAAGTTCCCGTCAGGCTGGGAGCATCGCGTAAGGTATAAATCAACACTCCCTGCTTATTACGCTTTACATTAATGATACAGTGACGCCGGTCCATACTCATATCCGAAGTCTCAATCGGCACATCGATAACATTCCCCACGCAACGCCGGCCTATGATATTGTCACCTTCTTGCAATGGAAGTACCTGCTTAAAACCAAACACGTTCTCAATGACCGTGATGCTGCCAAAAGCCTCTTTAAACTCCGCTTCATCCGGACGTTCTTCCTTTTGAGGGGCTTTCATCTTTGATTTACCTAAACGGATACTGAACTGCTTCTTACACTGGTCACATACAAAGACCAGTGATTGGCCTCGGTATACTTGGTTTCATCGAATGTTAAGTAATTCTCACATTTGGGACAACGGATACGCTTCATGATAGTTAAAAATTAAAGAATTAAAAAATAAAGCTGGGCAATGGTTCTGGTGCGGCTTCGCTCCATTACGTTTCCATTTTTGATTACTTGTTCGCTCATACTCATTGCTCCTTAAATTATAATATTTAAAGAAAATTTCTGCAAGTATGGGATTAAAATGTTACCAGTAAACAGTAACGTTAAAATCACCACATAAAAAGCCCCGGAATCTCTTCCGGGGCAATGAGCACGTACAAAAAATATCAACCGATCTAAATATTCTGCGCGTTCTTCTCTCATCCAGACTTTACTGTCGGTTTTGGAATTTCACCAAATCAGCCGTTTACACAACTTCATGCTCTGCAGCGCACCTGTGTGCTCACGGGTCGCGGACTATACCGCCGGTTGGGACTTTCACCCGACCCCGAAGATGTATTACTTTTTCCATTTATTAATATAACTCTTTATCCTTATGATTTCAAGAGTTATTTAAAACTGTTTTTTCACATTTCTAATTAAATCCATATATTTCCATATGAGTTTCACACATTTTTAGCGTTTTGTTCATAATCCATTCAAAAGTTGATCACAGTTTTTACACAACTCCTTTATATACTATAATTGTTCTTAAGAAGAACACTTTTTCATAAACTTTTTCCCCCTTTGAGTCACAGAAATGTGGCTCTTTCCTTTTGTCCTTTTATTCTTGCATCTTCTCTGATGCAGTGTTACTCTATAGTTAATAACTTTTCAGGAGGGAACACCATGATCGATAAGAAACTCATCCCTGTCAAAGGATTAAAAAAAAGAACCCTTTTCAGGTTCTCATTTTGGAATGCGCTATTATTTTTGTGCTGACGATACAAAAGAAAACTTTCTCGTATTTGTATATCCGGAGCCATGGTCATTTGAAAAGACACCAGACGAACAAAAAACACAGAATACATTTCCCATGACCGAGGATGGAATGGATGCTGCGATTTCCTGGCTTTTGGAGCAGTACGATGCACGCAGGGATTCTGAACTCTGTTTCCAAAACACGATGCATCTCTCAATCAGACTTCCTAATTCTAAAAAATCTATAAGCTCCTTTTTATACTTTCATTACATTTAATTAAGATATTTTTTCACTTTCTTGTCACATCTCATTCACAATTCACTGGTATTCTATATCTATCAACAAAAACAGAAGACGATGGCTGCACATGCAGCGCATCTGTGGTCATTGGACTTCGCCCAGATATTTATTTTTGACATTACCTAATTTTAGATAAATTTTCCCTTTTCTCAAGGCTGCACAGGATGAAAGTCCTGATGCAGCCCCTTTTCATAT
>ENA-OQCS01001237-OQCS01001237.1-human-gut-metagenome-genome-assembly--contig:-NODE-1237-length-13409-cov-2.247930_pt1 | contig 13409 bp, 20 predicted proteins | sample MGYA00242757_ERZ504575 | MGnify/ENA primary metagenome ERZ504575 (study PRJEB26092, sample SAMD00036297) | human gut metagenome | host: Homo sapiens | study: EMG produced TPA metagenomics assembly of...
GAATCTACTACGGACGAGTGAAAGAATACCTTTCATCTCTTCCAGAATCTTAATTATCCACTAATATTTTCAGACCAGCACTGGTGTGGTGGTCTTATTTTGATACCCAATTTTCAACCTGTATAAATTTTCAATGTTCTTCAATTTAGCCTTGACTTTTTATTTGCAGGCTTAAAACTTTTCAGTCAGATTAGCTGTAGTATAGCATATTTAATAGAAAAAGACAAGAAAACCGAGCAAACTCTGTAATTTTAACGGGAATTGAAAAATAAGAGATGACATGGTATCATTAAATCCATAGCGAACAAAAAGAGAGGATTGGATATCAATGGATATTAACCAGAAAATAACAGAAGAACTGGGCGTAAAAAAGTGGCAGGTAGATGCGGCTGTAAAGCTGATCGATGAAGGAAATACCATTCCGTTTATTGCGCGTTACAGAAAAGAAGCACACGGTACACTGGATGATGAACAGCTTCGTAAATTATATGAACGACTGACCTATCTGCGGAACCTGGAAGAGAAAAAAAGAACAGGTTCTTGCAAGTATTGAAGAACAGGGCAAGTTAACACCTGAGCTGAAAGCACAGATCGTGGCAGCAGAGACGCAGGTTCTGGTGGACGATCTTTATCGTCCGTACAGACCCAAACGCCGAACCCGTGCGACAATTGCAAAAGAAAAAGGTCTGGAACCACTGGCGGTTCTGATTTCTCTTCAGAATAGTAAGGAGCCCCTGGAAAAAGAGGCAGAAAAATATGTTTCTGAAGAAAAGGGCGTGAAAAATGTGCAGGAAGCGATTGACGGTGCGAAAGATATTCTTGCAGAAAATATTTCAGATGAGGCAGATTACAGAAAGAGGATCCGCGATCTGACGTTCAAAAAGGGTACGCTGGTTTCTGCTGCAAAAGATGAAAAAGCAGAATCTGTATACGAGATGTATTATGATTTTACAGAAGCGGTCAGCAAAGTAGCCGGACACCGCGTACTGGCACTCAACCGTGGAGAAAAAGAAAAATTTCTGAGTGTTAAGATTGAAGCACCGGAAGAGGAAATTCTCCGTTATCTGGAAAAGAAAGTGATCCGCAGGATAATCCATACACAACACCGGTTTTGAAAGAGGTCGTGGCCGACAGCTATCAGAGGCTGATCGCACCGGCGATCGAGCGTGAACTGAGAAACGAACTGACGGAAAAAGCAGAAGATGGCGCAATCCTTGTGTTTGGAAAGAATCTGGAGCAGCTTCTGATGCAGCCTCCGATCGTCGGACAGGTTGTGCTTGGATGGGATCCTGCATTCCGTACCGGATGCAAGCTTGCTGTGGTAGATCCGACCGGAAAAGTAATCGGCACGACTGTAATTTATCCGACAGCGCCTACGACTCCGAAGAAGATCCAGGCAGCAAAAGATCTGCTGAAAAAGATTATTCCAAAGTATCACATCTCTTTGATTTCCCTGGGAAATGGAACAGCATCCAGAGAATCAGACAGTTTATTGTAGAACTGTTAAAAGAGATTCCGGAAAAAGTGCAGTATGTGATTGTAAATGAAGCGGGAGCATCTGTGTACTCAGCAAGTAAACTTGCTACAGAAGAATTCCCAAAATTCGATGTCGGGCAGAGAAGCGCGACATCCATCGCAAGACGTCTTCAGGATCCGCTTGCCGAACTGGTAAAGATCGATCCGCAGTCGATCGGTGTCGGGCAGTATCAGCATGATATGAACCAGAAAAAATTAGGAGAAGCACTTGGCGGTGTGGTAGAAGACTGTGTAAATAAAGTCGGTGTGGACCTAAATACTGCATCGTCTCCGCTACTTTCTTATATTTCCGGTATTTCCGGAACCTTGCGAAAAATATTGTTGCTTACAGGGAAGAAAATGGAAAATTTGAGAATAGAAAAGAACTTCTCAAAGTACCAAAACTTGGACCAAAAGCATTTGAGCAGTGTGCCGGGTTTATGAGGATCCAGGGCGGAACCAATCCACTTGACGGAACCAGTGTACATCCGGAGTCTTACGAGGCGGCAGGAAAGCTTCTTGAAAAGCAGGGCTTCAAGCCGGAAGATATTGCAGGCGGCAAACTTACAGGTCTGTCTCTTACCATCAAAGATTACAAAAAGCTCGCTGAGGAACTTGGAATAGGAGAGATCACCTTCGGGATATTGTCAAAGAGCTGGAAAAACCGGCGCGTGATCCACGAGATGAGATGCCGAAACCGATTCTCAGAACGGATGTCCTTGATATGAAGGATCTGAAGGAAGGAATGATTCTGAAAGGAACCGTGCGAAATGTCATTGACTTTGGTGTATTTGTCGATATTGGAGTGCATCAGGACGGATTGGTGCACATTTCCCAGATCACGGATCGTTTTATCAAGCATCCACTGGAAGCAGTCAGTGTAGGAGATGTTGTAGATGTAAAGGTGATGAGCGTTGATCTACAGAAGAAGCGGATCCAGCTTACAATGAGAGGAATTCAGTAATACATGTTCGGATATGTGACGGCGAATGAGCCGGAATTAAAAGTAAAAGATTATCATAAATATAAAGCGTATTACTGTGGTCTTTGTCAGTCGCTGAAGAGACAGTATGGCAGCGCAGGTCAGCTTACGCTTGCCTATGATATGACATTTGTGATCATTTTACTTACTTCTTTATATGAAAGTGAAACAAAGGCAGAAAGCCATCGCTGTAAGATGCATCCGTTAAAGCCACAGCCAATGCTGGAAAATGAGATCACAGAGTATGCGGCCGATATGAATCTGATCATGGCGTATTATCATCTGGAAGATGATTGGAAGGATGAGAAGAAAGTAGCAGGGCTTCTCGGGAGTATGGCCTTGAAGCGAAAAGTAGAAAAAGCAATTCGGAAATATCCAAGGCAGAGTCGTGTGATCAGAGAAGAAATGGCAAAGCTTTCGGAATATGAAAGTCAGGGTATACAGGAAGTTGACTATCCGGCAGGCTGTTTTGGTCGGCTGATGGAAGAGATGATGGTATATAAAGAAGACTGCTGGGAACAGCAGCTTCGAGGGATCGGTTTCTATCTGGGCAAATATATTTATATTATGGATGCTTACGAAGATCTGGATAAGGATCTGGAAAAAGGAACTTATAATCCATTAAAAAAGATGCATGAAGAAGCCGGATATGAAGAAAGATGCAGAGACATTCTGTGCATGATGATCGGCGAATGCGCAAGAAATTTTGAAATTCTGCCATGTATACTGGACGTGGATATCCTGCGGAATATCCTGTATGATGGCGTATGGAAACATTACAGAAAGATACAAGAAAAGAAAAGCGAGGAAAAGGAAGATGACAAAGAATCCTTATGAGGTGCTTGGCGTATCACCAAATGCGTCGGAAGAGGAGATAAAAAAGGCGTACAGAGAACTGAGCCGGAAATATCATCCGGATGCCAATGTGGATAATCCGCTTCGGGATCTTGCTGAAGAAAAGTTCAAAGAAGTACAGGAAGCTTATGATGAAATTATGAAAGAGCGGGCAAATGGAGGATATAATTACGGATACGGCGCGGGTTCAGGGAACTATTCTTATGGTAATAATTCCTATGGGAATCAATCTTATGGCAATGGCAGATATCAGCAGTACAATAATATGAATCCGGAGATGCAGGCGGCATTCAATTTTATCAATAACCGTAGATATCAGGACGCGATCAATGTGTTGAACCGTATGAATGACCGGACTGCACAATGGTATTATGCAAGTTCCATGGCCAACGCGGCGTAGGCAACAATGTGCTGGCAAGGGATTATGCTGCGCAGGCAGTGAATATGGACCCGAATAACCCGCAGTACAGAGAGCTGATGAACCAGCTGAACTGGGGAGCACAGAGATATAATAGTAATCCGTTTGGTCAGGGATATGGCAATCGTAATTCCTCTCCGTGTGGAACTGGAAATATGTGCTGTGATCTGTGGATCGCAGATTCATTATGTGAATGTATGGGAGGAGATCTGTGTCCATGCATCTAAATACAAAAAAGATTGCATTTGCAGGCGTTATGCTTGCACTGACAGAAGTGGGGATTGCGCTTGGCAGTGTGATCGAAACGAATACCCTTTTTTTACTGGCGGCGGCGTCCTTTTTTGTCGGGATTGTGATTCAGGAATTTGGATTGAAAAGCGGGGCAGGCTTTTTACTGGCTGGAATTTTGCTGGCAATCCTTCTGTCTCCGAATAAATTATATGTGGTTTCCTATGCATTTATGGGATTTTATATTCTAATTATAGAAACAATATGGCATTTTTCTGGAAGAGCTTCCGGATGGATCAGAAGCCGTAACTTTTTCTGGCTCATGAAATATCTGGTATTTAATGTACTTTATATTCCGGGTTTAATATATTTCTGGAGTATGTTATCTGAAAAAAAGACCGCAAAAGGAATAATGCTTATGTCTGTTGTATTCGGACAATTTATACTTTTTGTCTTTGATAAGACATATGAATATGCAATGGGGAAAATCTGGAAAGAAAATAGACATAAATTCGGATTTTAAAGCATATATAATACAATAATGATGATGTGAGTGTCGAAAGTAAATTTTGCTGCTCACTGATGTAACCGGATTGTTCTATTGCTACGCAATTCCCATCATCCTCGAACACATCATAATAATAAAAATATAAATTTTTTATGTATTTTGCACAAAAAAAGTGGAAAATTTAACAGAAAAATTGTATAATATAAGACAGGACAAATAGGAAAGAGAGGATTCACTTATGAAGCAGAATAATATGCTTGCTATGATCTTGGCAGGCGGACGAGGAAGTCGTCTTCACGAGCTTACAAATAAAGTAGCCAAACCTGCGGTTTCATATGGTGGGAAATACAGAATCATTGATTTTCCACTCAGCAACTGTGCCAACAGCGGAATTGATAATGTAGGAGTCCTGACACAGTATGAGTCTATTTTACTTAACAGTTATGTAGCGGCAGGCCGCAGATGGGGGTTAGATGCCCAGAACAGCGGAGTCTATGTACTCCCACCGCGTGAAAAAGCAGATGCGGACCTGGATGTATACAGAGGAACAGCAGATGCAATTTCACAGAACATTGATTTTGTGGACATGTTTGCACCAGAATATGTACTGATTCTTTCCGGTGACCATATTTATAAGATGAATTATGATAAGATGCTTGATTATCATAAAGAGACTGGAGCAGATGCAACAATCGCGGTCATTGAGGTTCCGATGAAGGAAGCAAGCCGTTTTGGCATTATGAATACGGACGATGAAGGAAGAATTGTAGAGTTTGAAGAGAAACCGGAGAATCCAAAGAGCAATCTGGCATCCATGGGTATTTACATATTCAACTGGAAGCTTTTAAGAAAGATGCTCCTTGCAGATATGAAAAATCAGGATTCCAATCATGATTTCGGAAAAGATATTATTCCGACTATGCTGAATGATGGAAGAAAGCTCTACGCATACAAGTTCAAAGGATATTGGAAAGATGTCGGAACAATCGATTCCCTGTGGGAAGCAAATATGGATCTGATCAACAATAAAAATGAACTTGATCTGAATGATGATTCATGGAAGATTTACACAGAGGATACAACTGCGCTTCCGCAGTATGTTGGTCCGACAGCAGAAATTGAAAGAGCATTTATCAACCAGGGTTGTGTGATCAATGGAAAAGTCAAGAATTCTGTATTGTTTACAGGTGCAAAAGTCGGCGAAGGCGCACAGATTATTGACAGTGTACTGATGCCGGGCGTGAAGTAGAAGAAGGTGCAGTTGTAACAAGAGCGCTTGTGGCTGATGGCGTAAAGATTGGCAAAAATGCAGTTGTCGGATCAGCAGACAGCGAACATATTGAATTAGTATCAAAACGTGTTAAGGGGGATGAGTAATATGGCACAGGCATTTGGAATCGTAAGTTGCCGGCAACAATATCCGGGTAGGAGAGATGCAGAATTACCGTCCGGTTGGTGCTGTTTCATTCCTTGGAAGATACAGAGTTATTGATTTCCAAATCTCTAATATGAGCAACAGTGAAATCGAACATATTCAGGTTTATGTAAGAAGAAAACCACGTTCTCTTACAGAACATCTTGGAACAGGCCGTCATTACAATATCAACTCAAAGAGTGGACGTCTTCATATTCTTTATTCTGATTTTGAAAATGCAGAATGGAGTGTATACAATAATGACTGGCGGCATATGAAGAAAATATGGAGTGCATTGAAGCTGTAAAATATCCATATGTAGTTATTGCGCCAAGTTATATGATTTATACACAGAATTATGATGAATTACTTAAGACACATATTGAATCCGGTGCAGATATTACCCTGTTATATCACAGTGTGGATAATGCAAAAGAATACTATCTGAACTGTTCAACACTTAATCTGAACAAGCAGAAAGGTGTTCTTTCATTAGAACCGAACCATGGAAACGCGAAAAACCGTAATATTTTCATGGATACATATGTAATGCGCAAAGATCTGTTCATGGAACTGGTCAAAAAGGGAAGAAAGATTTCTTCCATGTTCACACTTAATGATATTGTGAATATGGCTTGCAGTGAACTGGATATACGTGGAGTGTCACATCGAGGATTCTTTGCATCTATCACAGATTTCAAGAGCTACTATAATGCAAACTTATCACTGATCGATATGAAGAATGCAGTGACTTTGTTTGATAAGAGCTGGCCAATTTACACAAGAACAAATGATTCCTGCCCAACAAAGTATTACGAAGGAGCAAGTGTCAAGAAGTCAGTAATTTCCAATGGATGTCTAATCGAGGGTACTGTTGAGAATTCGGTAATCGGACGTGGCTGTGTAATTAAGAAAGGTGCAGTTGTCAAAGACAGTGTTATCCTTCCGGGAGTTGTAATTGGAGCGGATGCACGGATCGAAGCACAGGTAGTGGACAAGAGTGCAAGGATTGTCCATGCAAAGGAACTGATTGCAGATCCGGAAAAACCAGGATATGTAAGAAGAAACGATACTTTATAATCAAAAGAAATTCAACAGAGAGAAGAATGCCGGTTTGGGCAGACTTCTCTCTGTTTTTTGGTTTCATAAAAAAGAGGCTCATAACGAACCCCTTTTGCTGCTTTGTAAAATTATATATATTCGCGTCCCATTTGTAAAATCGGGCTTGATCTTTTTGTAGATCAGGAATACGATCAATGATACCAGGAAACCTTTCAGCAGATTGAAAGGTGCAACAGAAAGTAAAACAAAGTCAGAAGACTGTTGATATGACTGTTGACTGCGGTTCCCATGGCAACCAGTGCGTCGATCGGCATATGGAATGCAGCAGCGTATGCCGGAAGCAGAAGATATGCATTGATAAAACATCCGACAATTGTCATAAAAATAGTTCCTGTTACCATACCGATGATCGCACCCTTGCGAGAATGTAACTTCTGATAAATCAGGGAAGCCGGAATACACATTGCACATCCGATCAGGAAATTTCCGAGGTCTCCAACACCAGCTGTTGATGTACCTCTGATCAGGAGGTTCAACAGGATTTTGACCAGTTCGATCAAAGCGCCGGCTACAGGTCCCATGGTAAATGCTCCGACAAGGACCGGAACTTCACTGAAATCAATTTTGTAAAAGGTTGGTGCAAATGGAAGTGGAATATCAAATAACATCAGAACCATAGCAATTGCTCCGAGCACACCAATCTGTGCAATTACCTTTGTGCTGATACGTTTTTTTCTTTCGTTGTTGTTTTTGGGTTTGTCATTACATCTGTACTCATTTTTTCTCTCCTTTTCTCTTGACATAATCAGATGAATTGAGGAGGAAAATCTTCGAAAGCCTATGCAAAAAAATCCCCGACGTAATACGTCGGGGGGATTATTTGCAAAATCACTTTTTCTTCTCTCATCCAGACTTTACTGTCGGTTTTGGAATTGCACCAAATCAGCTGTCAGAAATCTGACAGGTCGCGGACTGTAACCGCCGGTTGGGAATTCTGCTTATACTATAGCGATAAGAAGTCACCCTACCCCGAAGAATTTCCTTGTTCATTTGAACACATTATAGCGCAGGCGTATATAAAATACAAGTACAAGTTAAGAAAAGACAGTGTTTTTCTAAACCCGGAGTGAGCAGTAACGACTTGTTTCCAAAGATTCGGTATGATATAATCGGTGTGACTTAATCTGATATGGAGGAAAATGAATGAATATAAAGTTTGAAGTAAAAATGACAAAAAAAGCCATGTTTGATTTTATGCTCTATACTTCCTACACAAGCCTTAGTGGAATCGTTGGTGTGATTTTCGGTGGTGTAACACTGGTGCTGGGAATCAGACAATGCATGTTTGGAAGCTACAGTACAGCAGCAACGTTCTTTTTGTTTGCCGCAATTTTTCTGATCGGAAACCCACTTCATTTAAAAGCACGTGCGGCAGAACAGGTAATGCGCTCCCCGATGTTTCAGAAACCGATTAGTTATGAACTTAACGAAGAAGGAATCCGCATTTCACAGGATGAACAAAGTGTGCTTAATGAATGGGGAGATTTCCGGAAGCAGTTTCAACCGGTCAGTCTGTAATTATATATGTAACAAAGGTAAGAGCACTGATTTTCCAAGAGAATCCCTGGGAGAACAGTATGCGGCAGCAGTGCAGATGATTTCTACACATATGCCAGCCAAGAAAGTCAATATCAGACACGTCAGTGCAAATTAGGAGGCAGACCAGAAGATGATAATTGAAACAAGAAGTGCCAAAGAAACCTATGATCTCGGTAAGAAGATCGGGAGTCATGCAAAAGCAGGAGAAGTCTATACACTGGTAGGAGATCTCGGCGTCGGAAAGACCGTATTTACCCAGGGACTGGCAAAAGGACTGGGGATTGAAGAACCGATCAGCAGTCCAACCTTTACAATAGTCCAGGTATATGATGACGGAAGACTTCCGTTCTATCATTTTGATGTGTATCGGATTGGTGACATTGAAGAGATGGACGAGATTGGTTTTGAAGACTATGTATATGGAGACGGTGTAAGCCTGATCGAATGGGCGAACCTGATCGATGAGATTCTTCCGGCGAACCGGACAGAGATCACGATAGAAAAAGATCTGGAACAGGGATTTGATTTCCGCCGGATTACGGTAGAGAAAAGAGGAGAATAATATGCGCATTTTAGCAATAGACAGTTCGGGACTTGTTGCAACTGTCGCAGTAGTTGAAGAAGAAAACGAAATTTCCAAAACGATTGCAGAGTATACGATCAATTATAAAAAGACACATTCACAGACCTTATTACCGATGTTGGATGAAATCGTGAAGATGACGGATATGAATCTGGATACGATTGATGCGATTGCGGTAGCAGGAGGACCGGGATCATTTACCGGACTCAGAATTGGTTCAGCAACTGCAAAGGGACTGGGGCTGGCACTGAAGAAGCCTTTGATTCACATTCCGACAGTAGACGGACTTGCTTATAATCTGTGTTATACAGACAGGATCATTTGTCCGATCATGGATGCAAGAAGAAATCAGGTATATACTGGTATTTATCAGATGGACGGTGATAAACTGCAGGTTTTGGAAGCACAGATGGCAGTCGAAATCGATGAACTTGCCAAAAAACTTTGTACTTATGGAAAACCAGTGATCTTTCTTGGAGACGGTGTACCGGTGCATAAAGACAGGCTGGAGAAGGAATTGATGACGAATTATGATATTGCATTTGCACCGGCACATATGAACCAGCAGAGAGCGGCAGCAGTCGGTATGCTTGGAATTCAGTATTATAAAGAAGGAAAACAGAAACCGCAATGGAGCACAAACCGGATTATCTGCGTGTATCACAGGCAGAACGGGAAAGAGAAGAACGTCTGAAAGCAGAAAAAACACATGAGTAATAGAGATAACATAGAAATTACTTTGATAACAGAAAATGACAGAGAACGAATGGAACAGGTGGCGCAGATGGAAACAGACGTATTTCCGGATCCGTGGAGTTATCATGAAGTGAGATCAACTGTCAGACAGAAGCATACTTTTTGTGCGGCAGCAATGGAAGGGGATACCCTGCTGGGATATTTTCTGTGTTATTATGTTCTGGATGAATGCGAGATTGCAAGAATTGCAGTTGCTGAATCTGAAAGACGCAGAGGAATTGGACAGATGCTGTTTGGATTTATGGAACAGATCTGCCATGAAAAGCAACTGAAAAGAATGCTTCTTGATGTCCGTAAGAGTAATCAGACAGCGATTGCTTTTTATGAAAAAAACAAATTTGGAATCGATGGAGAGCGAAAGTTCTATTATGGAGGGAAAAATCCGGAAGATGCAATCCTGATGAGCCGTATGGTTTAGAAAATGGAAGAAATCGCAAGAATATACAAGACTTCCCACTGGAAGGCGTCAGTCTGTGACGTTATAATGTACCTGAACATAGAAAGAGATGAAAAATGAAATGGCAGTCTTTTTTGCAAAGATACTCAGGAGGAAGTAAGATGCGTAATTATAAAAAAATTCAGACAGAAAAAAATACAGTCACAAAGATTGTGTGCAATAAATGTAAAAAAGAAATCACAATAAAAAATGGAATACCGGAGGAAGAGATGCTTACAGTTGAAAAAAGATGGGGATATTTTTCGCACAAAGACGGGGAACTCCATCGATTTGATATCTGTGAGGAATGCTATGATACCTGGATAGCATCTTTCCAGATTCCGGTATATGGAGAACAGGAGTTAGAATGTTAGATGTATGTTTGCTTGGGAGCGGTGGAATGATGCCGCTTCCTTATCGATGGCTGACCGCACTTATGACAAGATATAACGGCAGCCAGCTGCTGATTGACTGTGGTGAAGGCACACAGATTGCGTTAAAAGAGAAGGGATGGAGTTTTAAACCGATCGATGTAATTTGTTTCACACATTACCATGGAGATCATATCAGCGGACTTCCGGGACTTCTTCTTACAATGGGAAATGCGGACAGAAAGGAACCGCTTACTCTGATTGGACCGAAAGGTCTGGAGAGAGTGGTGAGTTCTCTGCGAGTGATCGCGCCGGAACTGCCATTTGAAATCCACTATAGAGAAATTACAGAGCCAGAACAGATTTTTGAGATGGATGGATATCGTCTGAAAGCATTTCGTGTAAAACATAATGTGATCTGTTACGGTTATACGATTGAGATCGACCGTGCCGGCAAATTTGATGTGCAGAGGGCAACAGAACAGAAAATCCCGAAGGAATACTGGAAACATCTTCAAAAAGGTGAGACAGTAGAGCTTGACGGAAGAATACTGACGCCGGGGATGGTCCTTGGACCACCTCGAAGAGGAATTAAGCTTACCTATTGTACAGATACAAGACCGACGGATTCTATCCGGAAGAATGCAAAAGGGTCAGACCTGTTTATTTGCGAAGGAATGTACGGAGAAAAAGAAAAAGCGGCAAAGGCAGTAGAATATAAGCATATGACCTTTTATGAGGCAGCAAACCTGGCAAAAGAGGCGGAGGTGGGAGAAATGTGGCTTACGCATTACAGCCCGTCCCTGCGCCATCCGGAAGAATATATGGATGAAGTGCGGGCAATCTTTCCACATGCGATCGCAGGAAAAGACCGTATGACAACAGAACTGGATTTCCCGGAATAAGCAAAGCAGTAGAGAGAAGGAAAAATATGGATACAGAGAAAAAGGATATATTAATACTGGCAATTGAAAGTTCCTGTGATGAAACGGCAGCAGCCGTTGTAAAGAACGGACGACAGGTGTTGTCAAATGTGATCTCGTCACAGATAGATCTACATAAATTATATGGTGGTGTGGTTCCGGAAATCGCATCGAGAAAGCATATTGAAAAGATTAATCAGGTAATAGAAGAGGCTCTGGAAAATGCAGAGGTTACACTGGATGATATTGATGCAATCGGTGTAACTTACGGTCCGGGGCTTGTTGGTGCGCTTCTTGTCGGTGTGGCAGAAGCAAAAGCAATCGCATATGCGAAAAAGTTACCACTTGTTGGAGTTCATCATATTGAAGGGCATATTTCTGCAAATTATATTGAGAATCTGGAACTGGAACCACCGTTCTTGTGTCTTGTTGTGTCTGGGGGACATACGCATCTCGTATGCGTCAAGGATTATGGAACTTATGAGATTCTTGGAAGAACCAGAGATGATGCGGCAGGAGAGGCTTTTGATAAAGTGGCTAGAGCAATTGGTCTGGGATATCCGGGAGGACCGAAGATTGATAAGCTTTCAAAAGAGGGGGATCCAGATGCAATCCCATTTCCACGTGCGCATATCGAAGATTCCCCATATGATTTCAGCTTCAGTGGCGTGAAGTCAGCAGTTTTAAACTATATTAACGGCTGCAAGATGAAAGGGATTGAATACAACCGTGCTGATATTGCTGCATCCTTCCAGAAAGCAGTTACTGATGTGCTGGTAGACAATGCAATGCATGCAGTAAAAGAATATGGACTTAATAAGTTTGCAATTGCGGGAGGCGTGGCATCAAACAGTAGTCTTCGTGCAGCAATGAAACAGGCATGTGAAAAGAATGAAATAGAATTTTACTATCCGTCACCGATTTTTTGTACAGATAATGCAGCAATGATCGGTGTGGCGGCTTATTATGAATACATAAATGGAACCAGACATGGATGGGATCTGAATGCAGTCCCGAATCTGAAACTTGGCGAAAGATAGAGTGGCGAACCACGAAATGCAGGTAAAAAGGAGAGAGTAATATGAACAGGGAAAAATGTACAGCAGTAGTCCTGGCAGCAGGAAAAGGAAGCCGGATGGGTACAAAAATACAGAAGCAGTATCTGGAAATATGCGGAAAGCCTGTACTTTACTATTCTCTTGCTGCATTTGCAGCATCTCCGATTATTGATGAAATTGTTCTTGTGACAGGAGAAGGTAAGACTGATTATTGCCGGAAAAATATTATAGAAGCTTATGGAATCACAAAAGTTAATAAAATTGTGGTTGGTGGAAAAGAACGGTATGAATCTGTATATAAAGCACTAAGAGAAATAGAACCGGAAGGTTATGTCTTTATTCATGATGGAGCGCGTCCGTTTGTTGATGAATCGATCATAGAACGAACTTACCAGGCGGTAAAAGAATACCGGGCATGTGTGGCAGGAATGCCATCGAAAGATACGGTAAAGATTGTAGATGAGAATGATTTCGCAGTAAATACACCGGAACGAAGATTTGTGTGGTGTATTCAGACTCCGCAGGTATTTGAGACTGCATTGATTCGTCATGCATATTTTAAATTGATGGAAAATGAAGAAAATGAAACAGGGATAACAGACGATGCGATGGTTGTAGAGCGTATGGAAAACTGTGCAGTAAGTTGGTAGAAGGTTCGTATGAGAATATAAAGATTACAACGCCAGAAGATCTGATATTAG
>ENA-OQCS01001238-OQCS01001238.1-human-gut-metagenome-genome-assembly--contig:-NODE-1238-length-13406-cov-3.127419_pt1 | contig 13406 bp, 20 predicted proteins | sample MGYA00242757_ERZ504575 | MGnify/ENA primary metagenome ERZ504575 (study PRJEB26092, sample SAMD00036297) | human gut metagenome | host: Homo sapiens | study: EMG produced TPA metagenomics assembly of...
ATATTGAAAATGAAAAAGTTTATCTGGCAGTTGTAGTCGTAATGGTAGGGAATGTTGGCAGCAGGCTGATGACGAGGCTGTGGGAATCAGGAAGCATGATGCAAAAGATGCGGATAAAGGCGGAGATGCAAAATATGCAGGAGACTGGGACAGCGCAAATGACATTACAGTTGTTTCCCGTGAGGATGGTTCGGGAACAAGAGGCGCGTTTATCGAATTGTTCGGCATTCAGGAAGAAGTTGACGGAGAAAAAGTCGACATGACGACAACGGAAGCGCAGATCACAAACAATACTTCGGTTATGATGACAACAGTGGAAGGAAATGAATATGCGATCGGATATATTTCTCTTGGATCTCTTGATGAGGACGCTGTAAAAGCACTTAAGATCGACGGAGCCGAAGCAACGGCAGAAAATATTGAAAACGGAAGTTACAAAGTATCCAGACCGTTTAATGTAGCAGTAAAGAAAGATCTGGACAATGAAGCGGCAAAAGATTTTATGAGTTTTATCATGAGTACGGAAGGTCAGAAAGTTGTAGAAGAAGCAGGTTACATACCGGTATCCGATGTTCAGGCATATGCAGGAACTAAGCCGGAAGGAAGCGTAGTTGTAGGAGGATCTTCTTCTGTAGCTCCGGTAATGGAGAAACTTGTAGAGGCATACAAAAAAGTGAATCCGAATGCAAATGTTGAACTTCAGTCATCCGATTCAACGACAGGTATGACATCTGCCATCGAAGGAAGCTATGATATCGGTATGGCATCAAGAGAGCTGAAAGACGAAGAAAAAGAGAAACTGGAAGGAACAGTCATTGCGACAGACGGTATCGCAGTGATCGTAAACAAAGCGAACCCGACAGAAGAGATGACATCTGATCAGGTAAAATCCATCTACCTCGGAGACGTACTTACATGGGATGAGATCGCTGAGTAAGGCTCGGCGTGTGACAGAACTGTTCGGCAAGATCAGATAAATGAAGAGGAATTAGTATGAAATCAAAAGCATGGACTGAAAAATTCATGCAGGGAGTGTTCTTTGTTGCCGCCTGTGCCTCGGTACTGGCGGTAGCTCTCATATGTATCTTTTTATTCGCTAACGGCATCCCTGCAATTAAAGAAATCGGATTTGTGAAATTCATTACCGGAGAAATGTGGCGTCCGAGTAATGAACTGTTCGGTATCTTTCCTATGATCATCGGAAGCTTGTATGTTACGGCGGGCGCAGTTATCATCGGTGTGCCGATCGGCATTCTTACTTCTGTATTTATGGCAATGTACTGTCCGAAAAAAAATTTACAGACCTCTGAAAGCGGCAACAGAACTTCTGGCGGGAATTCCTTCTGTCGTATATGGATTTTTCGGACTTGTTGTCGTTGTTCCGATCATCCGCGATTTCGGAAGAGCATTAAAAGATGCAGGACTTATAAAAAACGCAGGTGACGGAAACAGTATTCTTACGACTTCTCTGATCCTTGCCATGATGATCCTTCCGACGATTATCGGAACAACAGAAAGCGCGATGCGGGCTGTCCCGGCTCATTACTATGAAGGAGCGCTTGCGTTGGGAGCAACAAAAGAAAGAAGTATTTTCAGAGTGATCATCCCTGCGGCAAAATCAGGTGTGATCGCAGGAATTGTTCTCGGGATCGGGCGTGCGGTCGGCGAGACGATGGCAGTGATCATGGTTGCGGGAAATCAGCCCCGTCTTGTCGGAAATCTGTTTAAAGGAATCAGAACGCTGACAGGTAATATCGTAATGGAGATGGGATACGCGACAGGACTTCACAGAGAAGCGCTGATCGCAACAGGCGTTGTTCTTTTTGTATTTATCCTGATTATTAATTTCAGCGTTGCACTGCTTAAGAGGAGGACAGATCATGAGTAATAAAATGACAGTCAAAGACAGGCTGAAAACATACAGAAAACATCCGGGATCATTTCTCGTAATGCTGCTCGTGATGTTAGGAGCGCTGCTTACGTTTTCGGTACTGTTGTTTTTGATCGCATATATTTTGATCAACGGAGTACCTCATATTAAGCTTTCGCTTTTTGAATGGAATTATACTTCGGAAAATGCTTCCGTTGTTCCGGCGCTTATCAATACGATCGTAATGACGATACTTTCTCTTTTGATCGCAGTTCCGTTCGGTATTTTTTCAGCAATCTTTCTTGTGGAATACTCGGGAAAAGGAAATAAATTCGTAGAAGTGATCCGTCTGACAACAGAGACGCTTTCGGGAATTCCGTCTATTGTATACGGATTGTTCGGAATGTTGTTTTTCGTAAATACGCTGGACTGGGGATTTTCGATTTTGGCAGGAGCGTTTACATTGTCTATTATGATCCTTCCGCTTATTATGAGAACGACGGAAGAAGCGCTTAAGTCTGTTCCGGATTCTTACAGAGAAGGCAGCTTCGGACTTGGAGCGGGAAAGCTTCGTACAGTATTTCGCATTGTGCTCCCGTCGGCTGTTCCGGGAATTCTTGCCGGAGTGATCCTTGCAATCGGAAGAATCGTCGGTGAGACGGCGGCGCTGATCTATACAGCGGGAAGCGTGGCTCAGATTCCGAAAAGTGTGATGGGATCGGGGCGTACATTGGCGGTTCATATGTATCATTTGTCAAGTGAAGGTCTTTATATGGATCAGGCATATGCAACAGCGGTTATTCTGTTGGTTTTAGTAGTAGGTATTAACACATTGTCAGGTATGATCGCGCGGAAACTGACAAAAGCATAAGGTGAATTAAGAGAGGAAACAGGTATGTCAAAGATAAGTATTAAAAATCTTGATCTGTATTATGGGGATTTTAAAGCCCTTAAAAATATAAATCTGGAAATCGAAGAAAATAAGATCACTGCGTTTATCGGACCGTCCGGCTGCGGAAAATCAACGCTGCTAAAGTCGATCAACCGAATGAATGATCTTGTAGAGGGCTGCCGTATAGAAGGCGAAATTGCGTTGGACGGACAAAATATTTTTAAAGGGATGGACGTTAATCTTCTGAGAAAGCGTGTCGGAATGGTATTTCAGAAGCCGAATCCGTTTCCGATGAGCATTTACGATAATATTGCGTTTGGACCGAGAACGCATGGAATCCGTTCCAAGTCTAAGTTGGATGATATTGTGGAGCGTTCTCTTAGAAATGCGGCGATTTGGGATGAATGTAAAGACAGGCTGAAAAAGAGCGCTCTTGGAATGTCCGGAGGACAGCAGCAAAGACTTTGCATAGCGCGAGCGCTTGCGGTTGAACCGGAAGTTCTTCTAATGGACGAAAATTATAGTACACTTAGGGCATGTGCATAGCGTGTATAGCGTAGATTTTGCTATGAATATAAGTACATGATACACGGAATATGGAAGAGTTTGGGTATCACGTTGTAATATAGAATTGACAAAAAGGAGACAGAAATGAACTCAATTATAGAAACTAAAGATCTGAAATTATGGTATGGAGATCATCAGGTGTTAAAGGGAATTACAATGGATATCCCGGAACATCAGATTACTGCATTGATTGGACCGAGTGGTTGTGGTAAATCCACGTTTTTGAAAACACTAAACCGAATGAATGACCTTGTAGAGAATGTGCGCATTACAGGAGAAGTAAAATACGATGGAAAGGATATATTTTCTTCTAATGCGAATGTAAATGAACTGCGCAAAGAGATCGGAATGGTATTTCAGAAACCGAATCCATTTCCGATGAGCATCTATGACAATGTGGCTTTTGGACCAAGAACGCATGGTATTCGTTCTAAAGTGAAACTGGATGAAATTGTGGAACGCTCTTTAAGAGATGCGGCTCTCTGGGATGAAGTGAAAGATCGGTTAAAAACATCTGCATTGGGGATGTCGGGAGGACAGCAGCAGAGACTTTGTATTGCAAGAGCGTTGGCAGTACAGCCAAAAGTAATTCTTTGTGATGAGAGTACAGCATCGCTTGATCCAATCAGTACAGGGAAAATAGAAGATTTACTTATGGAACTGAAATCAAAATATACAGTAATTATGGTCACACATAATATGCAGCAGGCAGTTCGTATCTCAGATTGCTGTGCATTTTTCCTTATGGGTGAGTTGATTGAGTTTAACTGGACAGATACATTATTTTCTACACCACAAAATAAAAAGACAGAGGATTACATTACAGGAAGATTTGGTTAATTGAATATGGGAATTTTGCATAGGTGGATATGAAAGTGGAAAACTTCTATCTGCCTTTTATTTTGTGATTATAGGGGAGGAAACAAATAAAGAGTAAAATTTAGTGGATTTGCTGAATAGCTTTTTTACGATAAGTAGGTATACTGGTGTGGTGAAGAGAAGAGGTGATGACTATGGCGTATTGCTATGATGGGAAAACATATGAAACGATAAAAGAAATGGCAGAGGAATATGGAATTGACCGTCAGAGAATATATTCCTTCCGGCGCCGAGGCTGGTCGTTAGAAGATGCAATGCAAATGTGCATCAATGATGTGCGAGGAAGAGGTCGGCTTTTTGAATACAATGGAAAGTTATATCGTTCGCCTAAAGCGTTGGCTGAAGAATATGGATTACCTTGGAATTCATTAGCACATTATATACAAAGGTGCAAAACAATAGAAGAAGCGGTAGATCGTTGCAAAGAGACACAAGAGAAGAAAATTATGCTATGGGGCAAACGATATCAGAGCAGATATGCGCTGGCAATAGCATTTGGAATTAGAGAGACTTCCATATCAGCCAGAATCCATACAAGAAACATGACATTAGAAGAAATTATTCTTGAACTATTGCAGAAAGAACCGATATGCTTCGAAGGGAAAACCTATAATACATTAGTGGAATTATGTGCGGAGTATCAAGTGCAGCCCTGTAATGTTTTTGAACGCTTGAAATATGGGAAAACATTGGAGGAAGCTATTTATTTGCCGATCAGGAATAATGGGAAAAGATATGAAATTGTGTATGAAGGGAAAGTATATCAGAACGCTGCTTTTTTATGCAGGGAATATAATATCTCCAAGCTGTTAGTATATGGACAACAGCGCTATAAACCAGAATATTCGTTTATAGAGTGCTTTCGTTTAGTAAAGCAACTGCGGGATGAATGTGGATGGCCAAACACTGAGGTATTTGCCTTTATTCCGAGATGTAAGATTCAAGGAAATTTTATAAAAGGATATCAGATTTGCATCGGCTGTCGGCATGACAGAGCAGATAGATACCTATAAATCCAGACACCATCACAAAAATATGATTGAAGCATTACAGGAAATGCAGAAAGACCGTATTCCAGCGTATAAGACGGAATACGGTCTTTTGCCATATAGCGAAGCCAGAAAGAAAAAATACACGTCTAAGCAGTTGGAACAATTAGAATATGTTTCAAGCGCATTGCCGCGATACCCCATGCTTCAGCCATTTGATTTTACACAAGACAGTATGGATATACTTCTTCGGTATGAGGAATTATTTCAAAAGAATCCTCAGTGTAAACGGGAATGGCGAGAACGGTAGAAAATAGTACCGACGAAAAGACCATAGGCTCTGATCAGTTGTATGATTAAGGTTTCTTTATTGTGTTATTGGCAATGGACCACGAGTTCCAGTTGTTTTGTATTTTTACAAGCAGGGAGTAAAAATCGTTTGGCATCGACAGGTCTTTCCCCGGTCTCAAAGTTGGTTAAAAGCTGACAAAGCTCATTATATAATTCATCACACAGCATTTTAAGGACTCCTTTCAAATTTTTAATTGTTGGTATGTTACCTTGGGACGCTGGATTCGTCAAGTGATTAAAAAAGATATAAGAGACATGAACAATCAAAGTAGACTCTTTTAATTCTATATCTGAGATATAGCGTTTATTTGTCCAAATTCTGGTAAAAATAAAAACTTAATTTAAAAATCATACAAAAAGGGAATGGAAGATCCCGCAGCGACAGACATCGTGTAGGTGCCTGTCTTTTTTCACTGAAAATTTGGAAAAGAGTTTTGAAGGGAGGTGATAGCAAACGTGAGTATCAGTATCCATGAGTTATTGGCAGTAGCCAGGGAGTCGGAGGGTGTGAAGGCAGTACAGGGAGATGCCATGCTATGTGAGAAACGGTTTGCACCGGATACCCGGTATATGGTGGAGTTTTTGGTGTTGAAGCAGACGGAGAAGTTTGGGGAAGCGGGAATATATCATCGTTACTTTTTAACAAAGAAAGCATATTACGAAATGGTGGAGCTGCAGAATAGGGGAATCCTCCGTTTTCAAAGATTGGCTCTTGTTTTGGAAGGAACATTGCATTATCTTCCCGTCCAGACATTTTTTCGAGACCGGGAGTAGGAAGAACAATGGGCTGGAAAGAAAAGAATGCCTGCCGGGGCGCGCCTCCGGGGAGCAAGGGTTCTTTCACTGGGAATTTTTTCATAGAACAGAAAAGAAGGGAGTGGTAAGTGATGATTATCGGAATTGATCATGGATATTACGCCATTAAAACAAAGCAGGTGTGTTTCCCGACAGGGATCATCCGGTATGAATACGAACTATACCATGCAGAATGTCCTGCAATACCGGGGTGAGTATTATGTGTGTGGGACTGGGAGACAGACATTGGTAAAGGACAAGACCGCCAACGACAATTATTATCTTTTGACGCTGGCAGCACTGGCACAGGAGATTCGAAAGCGAAAGGGGGAAAGGACAGCGAAAGTTGTTCTTGCAGCCGGGCTTCCCCTTACCGGGTTTGGAAGGGAAAAACAGAAATTCAAGGAGTATCTGTTTCGGAAGGAACAGCCAATCCGTTTCTTATATGAAGGGGAACGCTATGAGATCCAGATTGAGGATGTGAAACTGTTCCCCCAGGGGTACTCAGCCCTGGCTCTTTATCCGGAATACTTAAAAGATGAACCCTCTGTTCTTCTTGTGGATATCGGAGGATGGACGGTGGACTTAATGCGTCTTGATAATGCGGTTCCCAATGCAGCTACCTGCCGCAGTCTGGAACTGGGGGTCATTCGTTGCATGCCAAGGACACCATTTATTCCCCGGACGGAGCAAAGGATGAGCAGGGCAATCCGGTCATCCGTTATGAAAAAGACGATCTGGTGGCAACTTTAGTGACCGATACAGAAGGAAAGGCAGTGGTAAATAATCTTCCATTGGGTTCTTATTATATGAAAGAAACCATAGCAGGCGACCATTTCGTATTGAACCCGGAACAGAAAGAATTTACCCTAACCGCAGAGGATGATACGCAGGCAGTTGTTTATGAAGGGGTTGCTTATAAAAATGAGCGACAGAAGATTTCCATTTCTGTAGAAAAGAAGGATGCAGTCACAGAAGAGAAGCTGGAAGGCGTGATTTTTGGATTGTATGCCAAAGAAGATATCCTCTCCCAGCAGGGTGAGGTTCTTGTAGAAAAGGACACTCTGCTGGAGAAGAAAGCAACGGATGAGAAGGGACAGCTTACCTTTGACAGCGACCTCTATCATGGAAAATATTATGTGAAAGAGGAAGTGAGAAAGCCGGGGTATCTTCCGAATGAAGAAATCTGGGAGATCGATGCCTCTTACATAGACCAGAACCTTGCAGAAATCAAGCTGACAAAAGAAGTGGAAAATCAGCCAACGAAAAGCCAGTTTACAAAAACCGATGCCACAACTGGGGAAGAACTGGAAGGGGCGAAGCTTCAGATCATCGACCAGGATGGCAACATCGTGGAAGAGTGGATCAGCACAAAAGAACCGCACGTAGTTTATGGACTGCCGGAAGGAACGTATACGCTCCATGAAGAGCTGCCGCCTTATGCAGAAGGGTATGTGTCTGCGGAAGATATGGAGTTTGAAGTAAAGGAAGATGGCAGTGTGACCAAAGTGGAGATGAAAGATACCTATTCCAAAGTGGAAATCTCCAAAACAGACCTCACCACCGGAAAGGAACTGGAAGGAGCCAAGCTTCAGATCTTAAATAAAGAGGGTGAAGTTTTGGAAGAGTGGGTAACAGATGGAAAACCGCATCTGGTAGAGAAACTTCCGGTAGGGGAAGAACTGATCCTGCGTGAGATCACAGCACCGGAAGGCTATGAGATCGCAGAAGATGTGAAGTTTACACTGGAAGATACCATGGAAGTCCAGAAGGTGGAGATGAAGGATGCAAGGACACCGGAAACTCCGGGTGTACCGCAGACAGGAGATGACCACTGGAAACAAATCCTTCTGTTTGCACTTTTAGGCGTGTCAGCAGCCGGACTCATGGCAACCATGCTCTATAAGAAGAGACATAAAAAAGCAGATGAAGCGAAAAAAGAAGAATAAGCTGTGGGAATGCTGCAGGCAGTCTTGTGTGCTGTCTGTATCCTCAGTGTGGTACTGCTTTATCAGAATTATGTGGTCATTCCCCGGCAGAATCGAGAACTGGTGGAGGAGTTAAAAACCTGCTTCCCGGAGGACATCCCTCCGGGCGGGGCTCTCCAGGAGAGAAAGAGGAACAGGCTGGAAGAGAACCGGAAGTGTCTGCCGTTGACCTTCGATCCCTCCAGCGCCAGTATCCGGGTGTTCGTGGCTGGCTTACGATCCCGGAGGTTGGGATCGATTATCCGGTCATGCAGAGCAGCCGGGAAGATCCGGAGTATTATCTGCGGAGGGATTACCGGGGAAACTACGACATCAATGGAAGTTTGTTCCTCCAGGCAGACTGTATTTTGGGAGAATCAAAGAATCTGACTATCTACGGTCACAACATGAACAGCGGGGCGATGTTCGGGAATCTGGACAGGTACGCCTCCTATGATTACTGGAAAGCACATCCCAGGGTGTTCTTTCAGACGCCGGAAGGCATGGAAGAGTACAGGATAGCGGCAGTATTGAAAGCTGATGTGTCCATGTTCGACTTCCAACAGACATCTTTTCACAGTCCGCAGGAATTGGAGGCTTATGCAGCACAGGCGAAAGCGCTGTCGCTGTTTGAAACAGGGGTAGCTGGTGCAGGTTGTGAGACAACCCTGACGCTGGTAACTTGTTCTTATGAGTGGAAGGAGGCCCGGAACATCCTTGTGGCAGTAAAGCAGAACCTGAAAGGTGAAAAGTGTTCAAAGGTGGGTACTTTCTTCAGCTCTCTGGATGTATCCTGCGGTGCTCTGAATCGATCTCCTGCCGGAAGTGTTCAAAAGTACCGAAAAGTGCAGTATGTGAGACAAGCTGCAACGGGAAGTGGCGATACGGAACAAAAAGTGTTCGAAGTTAAGGGATGTGCAACAGGTTGTGGCAACTTGTGTAATCTTGTAGTATGGCGGAAGTGTTCAAAGGCAGGTGCTTTTCCAGCTCTTTGGTGGCTTTCTGGAACTGTATATTCCGGGGAGTGTTTGAAAGTATCCGAAAAGTGCAGAATGTGAGACAAAACACAGATCGGGAAAAATTATAAAACCATAAAAAAGAGGAGTTGTGTAGATTTTATATGATAAAAAAGGCATTCTATATACCATAGTTTTCTGGAAAAATCAATAGTAATTTAGAAAAAAGTGTGGTAGAATGAAGCAAGCAACAAATGAGGAGAGTGAAAGAGCATGATGAACAAAGAGGTTTATTTGAAAAATGTGGCTGAGAGTCTGGCCTTATTAAGTCGGGAAGTGTCTATCTTGAATGCGGTAAATCTCTATGATATTAACATCGTTGCAGAAGATTTCTTTCCCGGATTATTGAATCTTATCTATGGATATGAATTGAAAAATGCAAACTATTTGGAGAAAAATGCCCCGGCGATTGATTTGGTAGATCCAAAGAATAGGATAGCAGTTCAAGTCACATCAGATAATAGTAGTACAAAGATTAAGCATACGATAGAAGAATTTAATAAAAACAAAGCGTATCAGAGCTATGATAGATTGATTGTGCTGATTTGACACAGAAGAAAAAATATTCTTCCAATTTTGATACACAGGGAATGTTTTCATTTGAAAAAGAAAGAGACATTTGGGATGTAGAAAAACTGATGCAAGATGTTCGAGAGTTGGAAACAGAACAAATAAAAGCAATCAGTAATTACCTGTCAGCAGAATTGTGTAATAAATATTATTCAGTGAAAGAAACGCAGGCCAGTGAAGTGGACACGATCATAGATTTGATAGAGTATATTTCGCAACACAGAAAAGTAAAGAAGCCTTGTGAGACAACGGTAGATCCGGAGTATAAGATTTATAAAAGGTTTCGGGATTTTGCAGATAGATTGATTGCGGAATATACGACACTTTACACCATTTATGGGGAAGCGTTGAAGATTGTAAATGAAACGCTGGGGATCGATGAGGCACAAGACATTATTATTATGTTCTATCTGCAGGATATCAGCGTACAATTTTTGGAAGAAGAGCAGGATAATCCGATTGCTGCATTGAATAAACTGGTTATATATTTTGAAACAAAATTAAGCGCGAATGGTAAAAAGTATGACCGTTCTGCAATTAAATTCTATCTTGTCAACGAAATGATTAAATGTAGGGTATTCCCAAACGAAAGGAGTGAGTATGATGCTGGCAAGTAGCAATGCACTGAAATCTTCCGCAATGTATATTGGCTATCTCATACTCAAAGAGATAAAAAGCAGGAAGCTGGGAAGATTTCTATTTATGATGTATCTAAAGCATTGAAAAAGGCGGGGATCACAAGCAGCAGACAGTTGATTTTGGGTCTTTCCTTTTTATATTCTGTTAATATTGTCGAATTTGAGGAGGCGAATATATGGGTAAAGAAATAAGTCGTATTCGTCTCAATCGGCTCTATTCAGAAAGTAATATTTTGAAGAGATTTCTTTTCATGACGGAGTCAATATTATATTAGGCGAGAAATACGATGATAGTTCTGTAAAAGGTCGGAAAACAAATGGTGTTGGAAAGTCTATGAGTATTGAGTTTTTAGATTTTGGTTTCTTGAATGATTATGAAAAATCAAGAATTGCAAAAATACCGAAAGAAGTATTTCCGTTAGAAGAAAACGTAATATTAGATCTGGATATAGGGGACGAAGCGATCACGATAAAAAGAAACCGGAAACAAGCGGATCAGCCTGTAATCATAAGAGAAGGGAGAACGGTATCTTTTGATAAACTTCAGGATGCAAGAGAATATCTGACAGGGCTTATTTTCCCAAAATTAAATGGGAAGAAAGTACCTAGTTTCAGAAATCTCTTTTCAATTTTGATGCGGGATGAACGTTCGGAATTCACAGATATCATCAAATGCCATGATTTGACGAAAAAGATTCCGGATGATTTGAGCGCTCATTTGTTTTTGTTGGGATTTTCTTTAGAGGCATATAAAAACACTTTAGAAACTATAAAGGAGATAGAGGCAGTCAATACCGTTATTGCAAAAGATAAAAAAGAATTGACGCAAGAAGGAAAAAAGAAATTTCAGATGTTAAGGCAGAATTAATGCATTGGAAGATGAATTACAAAAATTGGAAGATGCGATTGAAAGTTTTAAAACGAATGAGACTTTTGATTCTATGGAGGCAGACCTTATTGAACTGGAGGATTTGCTGGATCAGTTGCGTAAACGCCAAAAGCTTTGCGATATGACTATGAAAAATCAGAAAAATGCCAAAGCCGGAGCAGATTGATGACAGAGAAATCGAATTGGTCTATAACCAATTTAAGAGCGAGTTGGGAAATGCAGTAGTAAAATCTTTAAATGAGGTCGTAGGTTTTAAGAACAAGATAGAAGAATTCCAAAGAACATTGGTAAACCAAAAGGCAAAGGAATTGGAGAGCCAATTGAAAAGTATTGCGGAACAAATTCGGGTACTGGATGATGAATATTCAGAGAAACTGAAAGTCATCGATAAAAAAGGAGTGCTAAAGAATCTAAAAGTAAGTTTAAAGATTTATGAGGCGAAGAAGGATTCCATTCTCATACGAAGTTTTTTGTTTGATCAATACGAAAAGAATGAGAAAAAGAAAAGAATGCTGAATTTACAAAAAACCCAGCAACTCATGGAAATTGATAGTGAGATTGAGCAAAACAAAGAAATCATGGATGACTTTATTGATACCATTTTGGAAATCCATGAATCCATTATGGGAAATAAGGAATGTTCGTTTAGCCTCCAGACTGTTGATAAGGCACGAAAGAAAACACCAGTTGAGTTGACGCTTCGTATTTACGATGATGGAAGCCATAGTGTAGACAGAACAAAGGTGTTCATTTATGATATGGCGTTATTATTTAATCAATACACCAGAGACAGGCATCCGTTGTTTTTGGTACATGACAACATTTTCGATGTGGATCAAGATACGTTAGTTCAATGTTTAAATTATATTTATAAGCAGGAAGAGCAGTATCAGGATTTTCAATATATCCTTACGTTGAATCGGGATAAAATCGAAAATGAAGAACAGCGGAAATTAATCCAGATGGATATTGATGAACATCAGGTAGCTGTGTTTACGAAAGAAAAGAAATTTTTAGGACGGAACTATCAGGAAAAATAGTAGCGTATGTAGAAGGAATGTTTTGTTCTAAGTTTGGAGGTATTTCATGCATTTAAGAAAAGCAGCGGAAGATGTTTCAGTTTTGAAAATGCGATGTTCTATTAATGCAGATACTATGACGAAAGCAGAACTTCACCAAAAGCTGAAAACAGGATACCGAGATATTGGGAAAGGAAGAGTGAAGAAACGCTTCGAAGGCTTTTGAAGAATGGCAGAGAAAATGTGAAACCAGTGAATAGTGAAAGGATGAAAATATGCAGATTGAGATTCAAATACCGAAAGCTGTTTTATTTGATGTCAAGTATACGGTAGAACAAGCAACCAATGCAAAGAAAAGAAGTTGCACTTGGATTCTATATGCAAAAAGGGGTGTCAGTTGCACTGTGTTCACAGATTGCAGGTATGTCGGAGAAAGAATTTCTAGTAGAAGTAAAAGATAGGAAATAGTTTTTGACAAATCTGTTAAAAAAAAGTATGATAAAAAGTAATCGCACTACAGAAACTTGCGAAGCCTGTAGTCTGGAAGGTTTCTTCGGGAACCTTTCGTTATATATGGTAAAGTCATGATTAAATTTCACAGTGAAGTAATTAAGAACTGTGAGATGTGATAAAAATGAAGCCGTAGGACCGCAAGGTATAGCTTCTGGAGGCTCCCCAGTTTAGCTGGGGAGTTTTTCTTTATCATATTTTAAAGAAAACAGAAAATGAAAACAAAATAATAAAGAGACCAGGCAGGATATGTTCCCGTGAAAAGGAAGGTATCCTGCCTTTTTTGCATGAAAGTCTAACTATTAAAAGTCAAGGTTAAAATGAAGATTTTTGAGTAAATTGCAGAAATGCTTTTCAGATATATTTGAACCTTGAAAACTGCATGACAATAAGAGCATCTTTGCAGGTGCTCTAAAAGGAGATATGAAGTTAAATTTTATGCTGCTCTATGATA
>ENA-OQCS01001239-OQCS01001239.1-human-gut-metagenome-genome-assembly--contig:-NODE-1239-length-13403-cov-1.681305_pt1 | contig 13403 bp, 11 predicted proteins | sample MGYA00242757_ERZ504575 | MGnify/ENA primary metagenome ERZ504575 (study PRJEB26092, sample SAMD00036297) | human gut metagenome | host: Homo sapiens | study: EMG produced TPA metagenomics assembly of...
CAGAGAGAAATTACTGAGCTGGCAGATGGAACTGACCGTGATATCAGTAACGTTGGTTTGTAGGGCATTCCATCAAGACACATTATGGATTGGAGAAAATCGGTATTTGGCAGCTTGACGAGGCCGCGGAAGCAGCTAAGTATGGTGAGAAGCCGGGACGTATAAAAATAAAGGACCAGAATAAGGATGGTTCAATAGACAATGATAATGACCGTATCATCTTGGGCTCGGAAACTCCCGATTTCGTAATGGGGTTGAACAATACATTCAAATACAAGAACTTTGATTTGCGCGTTTTCATGTATTGGAGACAAGGGCAAATGTTACATTCGGAAGCCAACGGTTACGGCTCATACCGTATTCAGGGAGATCCGGGTATTAAAGTAAACTATTGGACTCCGGAGAATCCTACTAACGAATTTCCCCGTCCGGAAAAAAGTTATTCGGATTCTTCCAAATTAGATGCATTGGGATACGTGGATGGTTCGTATTTGAAGATTAAAGAAATCACTTTGGGATATCAGTTGCCTAAATCATGGATCGGGAAGATTCATGCTTCTAATATCCGTATCTATTGTTCATTAAAGAATTTCTTTACTTTCAGTCATTTAGACAATTATGATCCCGAACGAGGAGGCTCCTTGAGCTATCCGATGACAAAACAAGCAGTATTTGGTATTAATGTTGATTTCTAAACAAGCGAACAGGTATGAATAAATTATATAAATGGTGTTTGCTCAGCTGTATGGCGGCAACCTTGAGCTCATGTAATGATTTCCTGACAGAGGAAAATCCCAGCGGATTGACCGCTGATACTTTTTATAAAACCGAATCGGGTGCGGAAGCTCTGATTAACTCATGTTACACACCGTTGCGTTTTTGGTATGGACAGGAATATGCCACATCAATGACAGAGTTGGGAACGGATATATTTACCCGGGGAAATGGTTGTGCCGAAGCTGAGCTTTCCGATTATAACTCGTCATTACAAGGTTCCAGCAATGCGATAACTAAAGAGTGGGAACGTTTGTATTCGGCATTGAATACTTGTAACACTGCCTTGAACCGTTTGCCTAGCTCTGAACTTTCAGCTTCGGTTAAAGATATCCGTATGGGGGAAGCCTATTTCTTGCGGGCTCTTTATCTATGGCATATTGTAGAGACATGGGGAGGTGTTTATTTAACGACAGAAGAATGTACCGAGCGTCAGGTTACGTTTACCGTTCGTCCGAAAAGGATTTTTATACTCAGATTATAGCCGATTTAAAAGAGGCGGTGGCTAAATTACCGGTTTCCACTTCCGATTACGGGCGTGCTACCAAAGGTGCGGCAGAAGCGTTTCTGGCACGCGTTTATCTGTATAATAAAAATTATGAGGAAGCGTTGAAATATGCTCGTAATGTCATTAACAATTATGGTTATAGCTTGGCAGAAGATTATTCGGACCTTTGTGATATTTATAAATGTAATGATGTAAAAGAGAATGTGTTTGTTTGTATGTACACAAAGAGTGAGATATTCGGAACTTCCATTGAAGAAGGTCCTGACGGGAACCCCATCATTTGGAGGACACCGGGTAATAACCCTTCACATCTGTTGTGGGTGATGTGTTATGATCAGGTACTCGATAAAGACGGTAAGAAACCTGTTACGCGCTCCATAGAATATGGTCGCAGTTTCAACAGATATATGCCTACGCTGTATTATCTGAACCTGTTCGATGAAAAGATGGATGCCCGTTATGATGATGTGTTCCAGCAGGCATGGATTTGTAACAATACGAACAGTACTTATATCTCACCGGGAGATACGGCTATTTTCTTTACTAAATATAGTGTGTCCGATGCAGAGGAAGCTAAACACGATTATATCACCATAGACAAGGATTTTGTTTACAATGCCGATGGCTCTGTCAAGAATAGGTTCAGAATGTGACTTTCAAAAAATTCCTTGATCCGTCTCGTGAGTCAGTGAATTATACGGGAAGTGTGAGACATGGTGTGGTCATTCGTCTTGCTGAGTTGTATCTGATAGCTGCCGAGGCTGAATTATTCTTGAACGATAATGCCTCTGGAACATCTTATATCAATGAGGTAAGGAGAAGAGCAGCTATTCCCGGCAAGGAAGCCGCCATGGAGATAAAGCCGGAACAGTTGACATTGGATTTTATTTTGGATGAACGGGCCCGTGAGTTGGGAGGAGAGCAGCAACGTTGGTTCGATTTGAAGCGTACCGGTAAGCTGCTGGAAAGAGTAAAAGCATACAATCCGGATGCGAAAGTGAATATAAAAGAGCATCATTTGCTACGTCCTATTCCTCAGACTCAACTGGATGCCATTATCAATAAAGAAGAGTTCGGGCAAAATGCCGGTTACAATTAAGTGTGCCTGTCAGGCTGAAGTTTGATTTCCGGTGAAGGTATATCTTGATGATTGGCAGAGAAGTTATTTAGCTTGCAAAAGTTGGTAATAATCATAAGTTCGTTTTTTAAAAAGGTTCTTGTTCTTTTTTTAAAATGAACTTTATGTTTATTTTATAAATCATCCTTATCTTTTTTGCATTAGGAACTTGTGTTTTTTGTACATGAAATCAATTGATGATTCCCACATATATATGTGTAACCTCACGCGGACGTATATATAGTCCTACGTGAACGTTCATGAAGTGCCGCATGAACATTCGTATAAAACAGGTTGTCTTTCCTCGGAACATTTTCCTTTCACGACGGGAGGTTTTTACAAACTGACAGCATAAGTTTAGGAAGTTTCTTCCATTGTTTCCGAAGTTATTGCCGTTACTTTCGGGACTACTCCTATCAATGCAAAAAAACACATTTTATCTCTCATGCTCTCATCTTTTATCACTTTCCCCCGATGAATAAAGCGTTTAAAGGGTGAGAGATGAGGTGAGAGATGCCCCAAAAGGTGAGAGCAACTGCTCTCACAAAGCCAAAAAATGTCTTGTTATGCAATCTGGGAACAGAACATCTCTTTCTTTTCGGCTCAGTCAAGATATATGCATGAAACTATTGAATTACAGATACCCTTATAGTCTTGAATTCAATCCCGGCTGTCATATCGTTGCTATTTTTCTCGAAAAGAAAGGAGGAAAAGACATATTGAGGTTTCCGATAAAAGGTGATGATAGTGTTAACAGAGTTAATAATTCTGTTGTGGAACTTTCCGGCAAATACAGTCTGTCAGATGATCGTTGATAAAACCTGAAGCTTGCAAATGGGCGTAGCAAATTGTAGTCCCGAAGAACTTGAAACCTCGTTTTTTCATATCTTTACTCATGGCATCGGATTCGGGAGAGGATACCGGAATCTCGCTCAATGACCGGAATGTGTTGATAATCGGCTTTTTGTCGGGAAAGAATGACAGGGTGTAATTATAAAAACTGCCGAATTCCTTTTGTACGGCAAGGAATAGTTTTGCATTCGTGATTGTCGATTTGATTTTCAGACGGTTTTTTACAATTCCTTCAAATTGCATTAGCCGCTCAACGTCTTCATCGGTCATTTGTGCTACCAGTTCGGCATCAAAATTATAGAAAGCTTTACGATACCCCTCTCTTTTTCTAAGAATCGTTATCCAGCTTAGTCCTGCTTGGGCACTTTCCAATACAAGAAACTCAAACAGCGTCTTGTCATCGGTAACTAACTTTCCCCACTCTTGGTCATGGTATTTCACATACAATTCGTCTGTTCCGCACCAACCGCAACGTCCGTTTGTTATATCTTGCATAATTCTATCATTTGTGATATGGAACAAATGTAATGGATTCATGGCATTATGCCAAATTTTTAAAAGGACTATTTTATACGCATATATAAATTATCTTACAGTGTCAGGAGCCGTTCTTGTAAAAATCTTTTGGCAGTACTCCAAATTGTTTCTGAAAACATTTGGCAAAATAGGAAGAAGAGTTGAAACCGACAATATAGCATACTTCATTGATTCTGTATTCTCCGGATTGAATCAGTTGGGCTGCCATTTTCAACCGTTCCAGTTGAATAAACTCATTGGGGGTAATTTGAGCGATTCCCTTTATTTTTCGATGCAGGCTGGAACGGCTCATATTCATTTTCTCGGCTAATATATCCACATTAAAATCGGGTTCCGAAATGTTCTTTTGAATTACTTCTATTAGTTTGTCTAAAAAGTTCTCATCTGCTTTGCTCAGTGCAATGGTTTTGGCGTTCACAAAAGGTGATGAAGTAAAAGCATGGCACAATTTGTCCTGATTGCTTAATAAGTTCGCTATGCGTGCCAATAAATACTCCGTAGAAAAAGGTTTTTCTATATAGTCGTCGGCTCCCAGTTCTATTCCTTCTATCTTGGATTGCATGGTAACTTTTGCTGTGAGCAGAATGATAGGAATATGGCTATGTTCGATATCGGTCTTTAATGTATGGCATAATTCGAAACCATCCATTTCGGGCATCATCACATCACTGACAATCAGACTGATTGTCTTTTCTGATAGCACTTGCAAGGCTTCCTTGCCATTAGATGCACGTATAACGCAATATACAGTTTCCAGTTGTGCGCAAATAAGTTCTGCATCTCGGGGTCATCCTCTACTACAAGAATACAGATGTTAGTGCTGTGTTGCCGGATGACTGTTTGCATATTGCCGGTCTGGCTGATAGTGGAATCTTTTTGTAATTGTATGGCTTTTTCTTGATCGACAGGAAGCTCGACACAGAAACAGATTTCTTCACTATCCTTTAAGTAAGTTTTCCTTTATGTAATTCTGCCAAGAACGTGCCAAGGCAGGCCGATGCCGGTACCGGCTGTGCGTTGCCCACCGGAGGTTTGTTTGATTTGCACAAAAGGCTGGAAAATTTTTTCTTGCATATCGTGGGGGATGGGATGCCCGTCATTGCTGACCATAATGGAGAAGTATCCCGGTTCTTTCATGCCGCATGGTGGTATTAAAGATACATGGATAGATGATGTGGCATATTTTACTGCATTATTGAACAGATTGCTTAGAATTTTGGTCAGGGCTTCTTTATCTACGGGTGCATTGAAATCCTGTTCGGGCAGGTCTGTTTGAAATTTCAACCCATTCTGTTGGGCGGCGGGATTGAAACGGATATAAGTGTCTCTTATTAGTTGGGAGATATTACAATCCATAAAGTTAAGACGGAACCCCTTGGTTTCTGTTTTTCGGAAGTCGAGTAACTGATTGGTCAGGTCAAGTAATCGCAGGGTATTCCGTTCCATGACGTCCAGGTTCTCACGGATGGTGTTGCGATCTATGTTTTCCTTGTGCAGGATGTTCTCTAACGGGCCTTTTATCAGGGTTAGCGGTGTGCGGATTTCATGTGCTATATTAGTGAAGAAGTCTATTTTGGCATGATAAATTTCTTTTTCCTTTTCGGCTTCTAAGATTTCCAGTTGTCGTTGTTGTTTGTCCGTGATTTGTTTTCGGAAGCGATAGAAGATATATCCGATACCGGCTGCCGAAAGTATAAAATAAAGAAGATAGGCCACGGGGATTTCCAGAAAGGAGGTGCGATATGTATGTGGATACTTTTGATGTCATTACTCCATTCTCCCCTGGCGTTAGCTGTTTTCACGCAGAAAGTATAGTCGCCTGGCCTTTAGATTTGGTATAGGAAGCGGTGGAACTTTTGTGGTACTGTACCACTCTTTATCAAATCCTTTCAATGTATAACTCAGATAATTTTCTTCAGGGGCGGCGTAACAAAGAGCTGCAAAGCGGAAGGCAAAAGAGTTTTGATTATACTTCAGGTTTATTTCCCGGGTATAAGTCACGCTTTGACTGAGGGGGAATCTTTGGTGCTATATCGGCGCTTTTGTTGAAAAGCAGGAAATCGGTGATGGCTACAGGTGGAAAATAAGTGTTTTCGGTGAAGGACTCGGGTTTGAAGGCAATGAAGCCATTGATACATCCGAAATAGATGGTACCGTTTTTGCTCTTAATTCCTGAACTATAATTGAACTGATTGGTGAGCAGTCCATTGTTGTCTGCATAAATGTTCGAGGTTTTGGTCTTCAGATCGAACCGTATCAATCCTTTGTTGGAGGTGAGCCAAAGGATGTCATTGTTGGCTTCTACAATCTTATAAATCACATCATTGGCAAGCCCTTGTGAAGAATCATAAGTAGTGAATTCCTCTGTGTCCTGGTTGAATGAGCAGAATCCTCTTCCCAGCATGGTGAACCACAAACGTTGCTTGCTGTCTTCATAAATACTTATCACCTTGTTGTAAGGGAGTCCGTGGGGAACTCCGGGAGTAGAAACATAATTTTTCCAGCTGTTATTTCTAGGATTGTATTTGAATATACCGGAATTATAGGTGGCAAACCAGATATTTCCTTTACTGTCTTCCAATATGTTGAAAACAAAGATACCATCCATTTTGTGGATACGGGTGAAATCATTTGTTTCATGGTTATAGAGATTGAGCCGGTTGTGGTACCTATGTAGAGTTGACCTGCAGAGGTACGGCACATGGAATAGATGTTGTTGTCGTTCAATGTATTTTCGGCATGTCCCATCAGGTAGTGACGGGAACGGTGGGTCTTCAGATCCAATGAGTATAATCCTTTGGAATATGTACTATCCACAGAGTGTGATTGTCCATACTTAGAGCGTGGACATTATAGTGCAGTCCTGCCAGTGGACAAGGGCTGAATTCTTTGGTCTTTGGATTGAATTTGTTCAAGCCGCCGTCTTCTGTTCCTATCCATAGATTTCCGTCTTCATCTTCGCAAAATTCACGGAACTACTTTTCCGCTGAGGCTGTTTTGTCCTATGATGGGATAGTATTTTTCGAAGGTGGCATATTGGGTGGGATAATAGTCTATGCCTCCGAAATAGCTGCCGATCCATATGCCACCTTCAGCATCCTTGTAGAGGGAATAAATGGCATTGTCCGACAAGGAATAGTCATCGTTGGGATTGTAGGTGAGGTGTTGGATTTCCCGGGTTTCCTTGTTGTAAGTGTATATTCCTCGTTCTGTGGCAACCCACAATGTTTTTTTGTCGATGGGATAGATGTTTCTTACAAAGATACTTCGGTTTGGGAAGAGTCCGGTAGCAAGTCGGTGACTGTCCGGGTAAGGATATTGATACTTTTCAGACCACCTTTTGCGGAACCAGTGTACAAGGTGTTATGCTGTTCGGGGAAAATTTTGAAAATCTGTCATCGGTGAAGAGGTTTTTCCCTCTTGTGTTTGGAATAACCGGAAGTTCTGGAATGATCATCAGTATAATAAAGCCCTTTTCCGTTATAGCCTATCCATACTGCGTTTTGCTGGTCTATACAGATAGAACTGAGTAGATGGGCATCGGGGATAGCATAGTGTGTTAATGTTTGTCGGTCGTTATCGAACAGGAAAACGCCTTGGGATTCTACTGCTATCCAGATGTTTTTTTGTGTATCGGTGGTGATTTGTACAATGGGCTGGGTGATGCACAAGCTGTCCTGACTTTTGCAGGTGAGTTTTGAGAAAGTTTCCGTCAATGGATCATAGATATAAATTCCGTCGTCTGTTCCTATCCATAATTTCCCATCCTTATTTTCGTGCAATGAGTTGACGTTGTTATTACCCAAAGAATGAGGTTGGAATGATTGTGTTTGAAAATACGGAAATTGGATCCGTCATAACGGTTTAGTCCGTCTTTGGTGCCGAACCACATGAATCCGTTCCTGTCTTGGGTGATACAAAGAACGGAACTTTGAGACAGTTTGTTTTTCAGACCCAAATGTTGGAAATAATATCTTTCAGCATGAACACAGGGGGATGACAGGCTGAAAAGGATTGATATGAGAAGGAATAAGTGCTTGTACATAGTTTGTTTTATCAAGTGGTTTACTATGTGCAAAAGTAGATATTTGGCTGAAAAACACAAGGGGAAGGCAAAATATTGTCCTGTTTTGGCAGAATATTGCTCTCTTTTCGTAAGGTGGAGGAGGTAAGGTGGTGTAAAAGGTGGGTGAAAATATTGTTTTGGCAGAAAATTCATATTATTTGGATGGATATTCTTGTGGCTTTTTATCTAATAAGTCTACTTTTGGGCTGTAATTAAATTAAAGATCAAATATGAAAACATGTTTAGTAAAGGTGCACATCCGTCTGAATTTGGACATCGACAAACAACGATGTTGATGTTGGGCTTGTTTTTACTCGTTTCCCAATGCTTGTTTGCTCAGAGCAGAATAATAAAGGGAACGGTATATGATGAACATAAGGATGCACTGATCGGTGCGTCGGTTATTCTTAAAGGTACTTCTCAGGGAACCATTACCGATATAGATGGTAATTTTAGTGTGGAGGCAAGTGATAAGAATACTGTTTTGATTGTTTCTTATATAGGTTATGATGCCCAAGAGATAAATGTGGGTAGCCAGACCTTTGTCAAGGTACAGTTGAAACCTTCTTCTCTGGCGCTGGAGGAAGTTGTAGTGGTGGGTTACGGTTCGCAAAAGAAAAGTGAGCTGACGGCTGCCATCTCAAGTGTCAAGTCTTCGGATTTTGTCCGTGGAAATGTGAGGGATGCGGGGCAATTATTGAAAGGGAAAATTGCTGGTCTTAGCATTGTGAATTCTACAGGTGACCCTACCGAGAATTCGTCTATCTTACTTCGTGGTACTAACTCCTTGCAGGGTAACAATTCGCCATTAGTGTTGATTGACGGTATTCCGGGAGATTTAAGAACGGTGGCTCCTGAGGATATTGCTCAAATCGATGTGCTGAAGGATGGTTCGTCTGCGGCTATTTATGGTACACGAGCTACCAATGGGGTGATTTTGGTTACTACCCGTAAGGCTAATTCTGATTTTTCCATAGACTATAATGGGTATGTCGGTACAGAAGAGTTTGTGAAAACGGAAAGAGTGTTGACTGGAGATGAATTTCGTTCTTTAATTCAGGATGGAACAATTTCTGCTACTGATTTTGGAGGTAATACAGATTGGCTGGAAGCCATAACTCGTACTCCGGTCAATCATGGGCATAATCTGAGTGTAAAGGGTGGTTCCGAGAAGACTAATTATTTGTTGAATGTCAATTATAAAAAGAACCAGGGAATTTTCAAAAAGTCAGATAATGAGGCGTTGATTGTACGACTGGCGGTGAATCATTCAATGTTGAATGATAAATTGCGTTTGAACGTCAGCGTTAATTCTAATACGCAGAACTATACAACGACCGGAGATGGTTCCTCTTTCAATAGAGGGGTATATAGTGCGGCATTGGTTACTAATCCTACCTTGCCTATTTATAAGCAGGATGTAAATAAGGATGTCCTGTCATCAATGCCGGAGTATGATGGTCCTTGGGCACAGCCTTCGGCTCTGGTGCTATCGCCAATCCGCTGAGTACTATCGAGACAGCTAATGGCAGACATCACAGACAGCGTACCAGATTGAATGGTAATGTTACTTTCCAACCCATCGAATCATTGAAATTCAATGCTTTGTTATCTTGGGATAGATATTACGAAACAAGGGGTTATCGTGAGACTTTTGATAATTTCAATACCACAGTGGCTCATTCCCGTGATGGTTTTGCCTCCAGAGGTACTTGTGAGACTACAGACCAGTTGTTTGAATTTACCGCTCAGTATAGTGAAGTTTTTGGCATTCATAATATTTCTGTATTGGGAGGTTATGGCTATCAGAAGAATATATGGGAGGATTATTGGATGCGGAACTGGAATTTTCCTACAGACCAGTTTGGCTGGGATAATATCGCTTTAGGACGTGGCGACAGCGATATTGCCGGTGCTGCTATTCCTATTAACAGTAATAAAACGTCAGGTAATCTTATCAGTTTTTTCGGACGTATCAATTACATATTGGCGGGCAAGTATTTGGCTACCATTAGTGTAAGGCATGAGGCAGACTCCAATTTGTGGGTTCCGATCAGGTTTGGGGTACATTTCCGGCTGTAAGTCTGGCATGGCGGATTAATGAAGAGAATTTTATGAAAAATATCAAGTGGATTAATAGCTTGAAACTTCGTGCCGGTTATGGTGTGACAGGTATTGCTCCTTCCAATCCTTATTTGGCAACCTATCGTTTGGGATATACTTCAAATAATGATACTTTTTATTATAATGGTCAATGGGTGAATAAATTGACTCCGCAGAGTAATCCGAATCCGGAATTCACATGGGAAAAGAAGAAGGAATTTAATGTGGGGCTTGATTTCTCTATTCTGAAAGATCGTATCAGTGGTAGTGTTGATGCTTATTACAGAAAAACTGTAGACTTGTTATATAATTATCCTGTTCCTGTTCCGCCCAAATGTATATGGCACTACACTGGCAAATGTGGTACTATCAGTAATAAGGGACTGGAGATATTGCTGAACGGGGTTGTCTTTAATAAAAAAGATTTTGGTTGGAATACCACACTGACTTATTCTACTAATAAGAATAAGCTTGACAAATTGAATAATAGTAAATACCAGTTGGCAAACGATTATTTTTATGTGGGTGACGCACAAGCGCCTATGTCGGGAGTCCCTACCATCGTGTAAAAGTAGGGGAGCCTATAGGGCAGATTTGGGGTTGGAAAGTATTGGAGTATTACAGAAGACGGTAAATGGATTATGAAAGATCAGAATGGTAATGCTGTAGAGTCTAAAGATGTGAAGATAGAGGATAGAAAAGTGATTGGTAATGGTTTGCCAAAGCATTATTTGGGATGGAACAATGATTTCCGTTATAAAAATTTTGATTTGAGCGTTACCATGAGAGGAGCCTTTGGATTCCAGAATATCAACTTTACTCGTCTGCATTATGAGAATTATAGAGACCAGGCAATGAATAATTTGAAAGCCGGGTATGAAAAAGTATTTGGTAAAGCGGTGCTGACGGACTCCAAGCAATTTAATAGTTACTATGTGGAGGATGGTGATTATTGGAAGATTGATAATATTGTATTGGGGTATAATTTCAAGAAAGACTTTATTAAAGGGATTAAGGGAATGCGTCTGTATTTCTCTGTTCAAAACGCTTTGACCATTACCGGATACAAAGGACTTGATCCGGAGGTAGGCGGTTCGCTTTTAACTCCGGGAACAGATGACAGAAACAAGTATCCCACTACCCGTTCATATACCTTTGGCGTTAACTTGAATTTTTAAATTATTAGATTGAAGAACATGAAAAGAAGAATAAGAATAGCATTGATGTGTCCTGCACTTTGTTGTCTGATAGGAGCATCATTGAATAGTTGTATGGAACTGGACGATAGCGTGTATACTACGATCGTATCCGATAAATATCATTATACGGAAAAGGACATGGTTGCCATATTAGGTAATGCTTATACTCCATGGCGTTCTGTTGTTATCGGTGCAATAAATGAAACGCAGACCATTTCTACAGATGAGACCATGATACCGGTACATCCTTGGGGATGGAATGGGACTACCATTAACATGCATTTACATACCTGGACTTCGGAGACAGGTGAGGCTGTTAATCGGTGGGGTGACCTGTATACTGGTATAAACAATGCCAATCAGGTAATTTACCAGATTGAATCCGGCCTGTTGCCTGTGACGGAAGGTAAGGATAATTATTTGGCGGAGTTAAAAGCGGTAAGGGCTTCTTATTATTATATGCTTTGTGATTATTACGGCAATGTACCCTATCTGACCCGTTTTGATGTCCCTCAAGGTTTTCTTCCCGAACAAATCAGTCGTAAAGCCTTGAATGATTCTATCATTGCCGAAGTGACAGCCGCCCTTCCTTATTACCGGAGAATGTTGATGAATCGACTTACGGACGTTTTACCAAATGGGCTGCTTATGCTTTATTGGCCAAGATGTATATCAATGCGGAGGTGTATACGGGAACCCCACAATGGCAAAAGTGTCTGGATGCCTGTGAGGAGATCATAAAATCTGGAAAATTCTCGTTGGCGGGAAATCAGAAAGATGTATTCAAGGCTGATAATGAGGATTGTACGGAAGCTGTTTTTGTTGTTCCTTTTGATCAAAGTTACGCCGGTGGATTGAATATATTCAATTACGCTCTAAACGGTCAGTCTCTCAGGTATATTCCACTAAGAGTTTTGGTGGTTGGGGAGGTTCGGTTGCTGTTCCGCAATTTATAAATACATTTGATCCGGATGACAGTCGTCTGACCGAGAATTATTTGATGGGACAGCAAGTGTATCCCGATGGTTCCAATGTGTTGTGCGAGATAGGCAACAGTCAGGGGATTCCTATGAATATTGTAAATGTGGTTCCGGGGGTTGATTGGGCTGAGGAATTACATGGATATCATTTGGCAAAGTATGAGTATGTTGCCGGTATGTCTCCTGGTGCTATGAGTAACGATGTTTTCCCCTTCCGCTATACAGATATATTGATGATGAAAGCTGAATGTTTGTTAAGGACTGGAAAAGCGGACGAAGCGGCACAAATTGTAACAGAAATCAGACAACGCGCATTCAAGTCTGCTCCGGAAAAAGCGGTAGTCACTGGTGCGGACTGATGGGAGGGAGTACCTATGATTATGGATTGCGCGAAACAACCTATTTGGACAAGATTAAAAGTCCTAGAACAACTCATGAAGGTGGAGCAGATATAAAATATGGTCGCTTTTTGGATGAATTGGGTTGGGAGTTTAACCAAGAAGGAAGAAGAAGGCAGGACTTGATTCGTTTTGGAGTATGGACAACTAAATCATGCTTTCTCATTCTGCTACAAATGATATAAATAAGAACTTGTATCCTATTCCAAGAGCTGAATTGGATAAGAATGGTAAGTTAAAGCAGAATCCGGGATATTAGTGGATTGGTAATGAACAGACTGTCCGAAAACCTGTTTGGCACTTTTTGTCATGTGCGGTTCCGGACAGTCTTTTTCTTTTAATATTTATTTGAAGTGATGGTATGAAAAGGTTTGCCGGTTGGTTGTTGTTTTTCTGGGGATGTATATGTTGTATATGTGCCTCTGAAATTTCTATAACAGATTCATGGAAGTATAAAGCAGAGAATGATGAACGTTTTTCCAGTATGGATTGGAATGATTCTGATTGGGTAACTGTAGATTTGCCTCATACTTGGAATGCCGGAGATGTGATTGACGAGCAACGGGATATAGGCGTGGCATATCTTGGTATAGGAAGAAGTTGTTCATTCCTTCAGAGGCACGGGATAAGAAAATAACTCTTCGTTTGATGGAGTGGCCAGCAAGGCAGACGTCTATTTAAATGGGAAATTATTGAAAACTCATTTGGGGGCATATACCGCTTTCGGAGTTGATATAACTGATATCTGTGAAGTTGGAAAGGAAAATCTGTTGGCGGTAAAAGTGGATAATAGTTCTTCTTTGGGGGAAATCCTTCCACCGGTTTCCGGAGATTTTTCTATTTTTGGGGGTATTTATCGCGAGGTGTTC
>ENA-OQCS01001240-OQCS01001240.1-human-gut-metagenome-genome-assembly--contig:-NODE-1240-length-13401-cov-1.566973_pt1 | contig 13401 bp, 22 predicted proteins | sample MGYA00242757_ERZ504575 | MGnify/ENA primary metagenome ERZ504575 (study PRJEB26092, sample SAMD00036297) | human gut metagenome | host: Homo sapiens | study: EMG produced TPA metagenomics assembly of...
AGAAGCAACCTAAATTACAGGCATCCAACCAGTTGAAGGAAGAATGCATTGCTATGTACTCTCCATTTGCTCTAACTATATCAGCCTGCTAGATGAATTCAGAGGAAAGCTCAAATGTAAGCTCAAAGTACATCAATATGAGGAGGCCTTAGCTTTAACCAGCAACCAAGCTATGACACAAAGCGAACTAAAAGAGTTCTACCGCACTTTTGATACCATTTTTCTTCATGTGTATCCTTCTTTCGTGGAGGAATTCAATCAGTTACTTGCACCGGAAGAACGGATTGTCCTGACAGAAGATGAAAAACTAAATACTACGCTACGTATTTATGCCCTTGTACGATTGGGGATTAGCGAGAGTGTAAAGATTGCAGAATTTCTCCACTGCTCAACTCAGACGGTTTACAACATACGCCTGAAAACACGTAACAAACTAATTGTTCCTAAGGACGACTTCCTAAAGTTAGTACAGAACATCGGAAAAGAGTGTTAGCACTTCGTAATATAAATAGAGAAGTTGTTCTTCCCCTGTTTCTTTATTCATTATCTTTGCACGGACTTTTAATACACGAAAAATGGTAAAAGCGATATTCTTTGATATTGATGGAACATTAGTTTCTTTCCAGACTCACACCGTGCCGGAGTCTACCCGCGAAGCCCTGCGACTTTTGAGAGAAAAAGGTATTAAGGTATTCATTGCCACCGGCCGTCCAAAGACATTGATGATGGATGCCGTAGGTGACCTGGATTTCGACGGTTATGTCACGCTGAACGGAGCACATTGCTTCACAGCAAATCATGAAGACATTTACAAGGGTTGTGTGCCGCAAGAAGACATTGAACGACTCATTCAGTACCAGCATGACCATCCGGAAATGCCGTTTGTTTTTGTACACGACAATACCTGGTTCCTGACACATGAGGATGAGGCTGTCAGAGAGATTGCCCGTCTGATTCAAATTGACATTCCGGAAATCCGTCCCATAGAAACTGCAAGAGAGAAAGAAATTCTGCAAATCATGGGATATTTCCCCGAAGAGAAAGACGAAGAAATATTTGGGAAGGTGCTGACTCATTGTGAACCCATGCGCTGGCATCCGCTCTTTGCCGACATCATTGCACGGGGAAACAGTAAAAGTCACGGTATCGACCAGATGTTGGCTTATTACGGCATTGACCTGAAAGATACCATGGCTTTCGGCGATGGCGGAAACGATATTCCGATGTTGAAACATGTAGGTATGGGAATTGCCATGGGAAACGCGGCTCCTCACATACAAGCTGCAGCCGATTATATCACCACCTCAGTGGATGAAGAGGGTATCATGCAGGCATTGAAGCACTTCCATATCCTGTAACAGTCCAAATTCTCTAACCGTAACCCGTTACATTTTATAGGACAAACTACACAATACCTACAAATAGGTATTTATACATAGTCTAAATTACCCATATTTGGCGATTGCCCCACCCGGACAATCGCCTTAATTTTGCACCCAGAAAATTAGTCCTGAACAAAAAATACGAGTTACAGTAAATGAGAAATTTATCTTTTTCGCGGGGAAGCGAATTTGAAATGGGGTGTACTTTTTATGTTATTGGGTGCTTGTGTCTTATCTCTTTCTGCACAAGGCCGTTCGTTACTATCTGGAAAAGTTCTTTCTTCGGACAAGAGTGTCATTGACTTCGCCACGGTGTACCTGAAAGGTACGCAATATGGCTGTACAACCAACGAAAAAGGCTTGTATCATCTGAAAGCACCGCCGGGAAATATATACTGACCGTTTCTGCCATCGGATTTGAGACGGTAGAAAAAGAAGTGGAAATTCTGGCAGACGGACGTAGCAAGCAAAATGTAATCTTGAAGCCTTCAGTCACCGAGCTGGATGAAGTCGTAGTCGTTTCCAACGGAGTCGGACGCATCAAGCGCTCGGCCTTTAATGCCGTAGCTGTAGATACGCGTGAACTGCAGAATTCTACCAAAAACTTGAGTGAAGCGTTACAGAAACTTCCGGGAATGAAACTGCGCGAATCTGGAGGTGTGGGATCGGACATGCAGCTGATGCTCGACGGCTTCAGCGGCAAGCATGTAAAAGTATTTATCGACGGGGTGCCACAGGAAGGGGCAGGAACAGCTTTCGACCTGAATAACATCCCGGTCAACTTTGCCGAGCGCATTGAGGTATATAAAGGTGTGGTACCCGTAGGGTTCGGTACCGATGCATTAGGTGGAGTTATCAACATTGTAACCAATAAACAGAAGCGCAACTGGTTTCTGGATGCGTCGTACTCATACGGCTCGTTCAACACGCATAAATCGTATGTAAACTTCGGGCAGAGTTTCAGAAACGGACTGACATACGAAATCAATGCGTATCAGAATTACTCAGACAATAATTACTATATCAATAACTGGGTGGAAGAGTTCAACCACGAAAACAATACGTCTGTCAGCGATGAAAGTAACATACAGCGTGTAAAACGATTCAATGATACATTCCACAACGAAGCGGTCATCGGAAAATCGGAGTTACCGGGAAAAGCTGGGCCGACCGGCTGATGTTAAATGTAGCCTACTCGCATTTCTACAAAGAAATACAGAACGGAGTGTACCAGGAAATCGTATTCGGCAAGAAACATCGTCATGGCTATTCCATCGTTCCTTCGGTAGAATATCGCAAGCAGAATCTTTTCACCAAAGGACTGGACGTGACGGTTACGGCCAATTACAACCACAACCTGACGACAAACGTGGATACAGCGATGTACAAATACAACTGGCTGGGTGACTATCCCAGATCGACTGCCGGCGAACAGAATCACCAGTCAGTGAACAAATCAATACAAACTGGAATACCACACTTACTGCGGTATACCGACTGGGCAGAATGCACTCGTTTACGTTTAATAATGTATTCAGTACTTTCGTCGTACAGGACGAAGTCTGATTGAGAAAAATTCCGTACTGGAAGATTATGATGAACCTACCAAAAGCCGAAAGAATATTGCAGGGTTATCTTATCGCCTGATGCCTTCTGAAAAATGGAATCTGTCGGTCTTCGGCAAGCACTACAACTCTTACAGTGAAGGAACGGTGCAGTTGAGCGACAACAATGTAGGAAGTGATACGAGGGTGTCACAAAGTGTCAGCTCTTTCGGATATGGAGCCGCCGGAACCTATTTCTTAGGAAAAGCCATTCAGTTGAAGCTCTCTTACGAAAAGGCGCTGCGCATGCCCAGCACACAGGAACTGTTTGGTGACGGTGACCTTGAAGCGGGAAAAGCTGACTTGAAACCGGAACGTAGTGACAACGTGAACCTGAGTGCCAGCTACAACAAGCAGTTAGGCAAACACGGGTTGTATGTGGAAGGAGGAATCATCTACCGTAACACCCAAGACTACATCAAACGTGACTTGTCGACCGTAGGAGGCACCAGCTACGGAAGCTACACTAATCATGGCCGGGTAGAGACAAAAGGATTCAATGTGTCTTTGCGATACAGTTACAGCAACTGGTTCAATATGGGAGGTACGTTCAACAACCTTGACACCCGCGACAAGGAAAAGAAACGGGCAGCAAGCAGCGGACAGAATGCACTGACATACGGACAGCGTATCCCGAACATTCCTTACCAGTATGCAAACGTAGACATGAACTTCTACTGGCATAATCTGTTTGCGAAAGGGAATACCCTCACATTCGGATGGGATTGTTTCTACCAGCATGACTTCCCTTTGTATTGGGAAAACTTTGGTGACCCGTCTACTAAGATTCGGGTACCGCAGCAGATTTCGCACAATCTCTCTTTAGGGTACAGTATCCGAAACGGACGTTACAACATTTCATTTGAATGCCGGAATCTCACCGATGAGAAACTGTATGACAACTTTAGTCTGCAAAAAGCCGGACGGGCATTTTATGGAAAATTTCGAGTGTATTTTGGAAAGTAATAAACCAATAAAAATATAAATAACAAGTATATGAATAAAAAGAACTTTAATGTTAGGACTGGGCGCTTTCTGCATGGGAGGCCTGTTCATGGGGTGTCAGAACGAAGAAAATGACCCAACCTTCAGCAATCACAACAACTTCAAAGGAAACTACGTCATTCCGGTTACCGCAGGAGGTACTTCCTATCTGCTTACGGCCGAAAGTCTGGACGAAGGCAAAATCTCAGTCATTGAAAACGGGAAAGAATTTCAGGACCAGATTTCTTACTGGATTTTCTACGACCAGAATTATTTTTTCGGAATCAAATATAACGACGGCTCACAAGGCACCGGAGGATGTTACTATCTGGATACCAACAATGTGCCGCAGAAAAAATACACTTATACATTCAACCGTTTTACGACCTACGGCACATGGGGTGACAATGTGATTACCGTATCGACCGGAGACACCAAGCAGACGGACAGTCAGGGTAATGCGGCACAAGGTTTTTATTTAACTACTTGAATGCGAAAGATGGTACTACCAGTACCAACCAGCAGGATATTTTGGCCGAGAACTTTTTAGGAAATGGTGAAAAGGTAACTATGGCCGGATTTGTGGAAGCCAACGGAAAGCTCTACACCTCTATTATTCCCATGGGTATGAGTCACTACGGAGTGAATACCTGGCCCGATAAGGTGTTGAGTCAGGATTATGTGGCAACCGGTACCGGCGGCTCAGGAAGCGGTAAGTATACTGCCGGACAGATTCCTTCTACCCAATATCCTGATAATGCTTATATTGCCATTTACAGCGGCAGCAACTTTGATGAAGAACCGGTTATTGCGACAACAGACAAGATTGGTTTTGCCTGCGGACGCATGCGTTCTCAGTACTATCAGACCATTTGGAGCGACGATGACGGAAACTTGTATGTACTTTCAGGAGGATATGGACGTACGGCTACCCAGCCTGCGGCTGATGCCAACTTAAAGACAAAGGTACAAGGTACACTTCCTTCTGGTGTCGTGCGCATCCCTGCCGGAAGTACTGCCTTCGATGAGTATTATTGCAACCTGGAAACGATGAGCGGTGCGAGCGGCCATCCGTTGTTCCGCTGCTGGCACGTAGGTGGCGATTATTTCCTGCTCAATAATTACGGATGCAGCATTGAAGAAGTAGCCACACTAGGAACTAATGCACCTAAAAATGAACTGGTGATATTCAAAGCCAGCGAAAAGAAGCTGATTCCTATTACAGGATTGCCTGACATGAACCTGATTTCTTCTTTCGGAAATTCCCCTTATTTGGAAAATCAGTATTTTTACATCCCGGTACTGACTACCGAAGAAGGAGCCACTCCCACATTCTATAAAATCAATCCTCAAACAGGAGAGGCTGTAAAAGGACTGGAAGTGGAAGCCGATGAAATTACAACAGTAGGTAAAATTGCATTAACTCAACAATAACATTTAGAAATGAGAAAATTATTCGGGAAAATACACCTCTGGCTTTCTATTCCAGTGGGAATTATTCTTTCCATTATTTGTTTCTCGGGAGCTACACTGGTATTCGAAAAGGAAATCACTCAGGCGTGTAACCCCCATCTATATAAGGTAAGCGTTCCAGAAGGGAACGCTGCCGTTCTTCCACCTTCACAACTGATTGCACGCATAAAGGAGCAGACCGCCGATTCACTCAAGCTAACCTCACTGCAATATTCAGGAAAAGCCGATGAGGCAGCTACGGTGACTTTCAAAAACGCAGGCAGAAAAAGTCTGAGTGTGAATCCGTACACGGGAGAAGTGAACGGATGGATAGAAGGAAACGCTTTTGTTCAAACCATGCGAAAACTGCATCGCTGGCTGCTGAACCCTCCACCGCAAAAAGGAGCTTCCTCTGTAGGGAAAATGATAGTCGCATCTCCACCCTGCTGATGGTCGTGATTCTTGTCAGTGGTCTTGTTATCTGGTGGCCTCGCACCCGTAAAGCGTTAAATAACCGACTGAAGGTTTCATGCCGCAAAGGATGGCGCCGTTTCTGGTATGACAGTCATGTGGCGTTGGGCTTCTATTCTACCCTCTTCCTGCTGGTCATGGCACTTACCGGGCTCACCTGGTCGTTTGGCTGGTATCGTTCGTTTGCTTACGGACTTTTGGAGGAAACACTTCGAAGCAGACCCAAACTCACGGAACCTCCCTTCCACCAAACGAAAGCAACGCACGTGCGAAGAAAGAAGGCAAGAAACAAACCGATTATACGACTTGGGACAAGGCAATCCAGGAAGTACAGGCAAAATACACCGGCTATACTTCGCTCCGTATAGAAGAGAAAAAGATACAAGTTATCCAGGGACAGCAATTACGCCGTACGGATATCCTGAAATTCAATCCGAAGAACGGAGAGATTACAGAAACCACAACCTATGCGGAAGTGCCTCGCGCACAGAAACTGAAAGGCTGGTTCTATGCCTTCCACACCGGAAGCTGGGGAGGTATCTATACAAAGATACTCTATTTCCTGGCAGCTTTTATCGGAGGCGTACTTCCACTCAGCGGGTATTATTTATGGTTGAAAAAGAAGCAAAGGGCTACAAGGTAAGTTTGGCCAAATAGTCATAATGACTGCCTTCCTTCACCAGCTCTGCTTTGAATCCATATTGAGAAGCATACAGACTCAGTGTGTTGAAATCCACATACAACCAGTCGAATGCTTCTCCTTTTATTTGTTTATATTGCATCTGGAAATCCAGTTGACCGTAATAATCGCCCGCCAAATCAACGACAAAACTTCCGTCTTCCTCCTCAAACAGGTATCTCAAATCGCTTGAATCCATTAAGATACAGCCACCAGGATTCAACAACAGCTTCATCCGCTGGAAGAAATCACCGAAATTCTCTACCCGACCGATAATTCCCGAGCCGTTCATCAGCATCAGAATGGTATCGAAGCGTTCGACGAAATGCGTGTCGAACAGATTAACCAGACGGGCATCCAGTCCACGTGCCTGCATGACTTCTACCGACAGAGGAGAAATATCAATGGCCACAGACTTTTTTCCCATTTGCTTTAAAGCCAAGGAATGACAGCCACTGCCTGCTCCTACATCTAAAATCTTTCCCTGAGCCATATCCAATGCAGTCTGTTCCAGCAAGGGCATGTGTTCATACGTACGGAATAATTCACTCACTGGAATTTCATCTTCCTCAAACTGCGAAGAAAAAACTCTTAACTTTCCAGCTTTTCCATTCTTGAAGTAATCGTATATGGCAGCTCCCATCGGATCCTTTTCTGCCTGTAGCCATGTGGTCTTCATGATTCTTTGTCTCTGTAATTAACGTGCACAAAAATACAAAATAAAATTCACAATGGTTATTTATTCATTATATTCATGCATTTTTCAGAATAAACACACAAAAAAGTAAGAATTTATGCATGATATTCAAAATATATCCGTATTTTTTGCAGACCGTAAAAGAATAATTATACAATGAAGAACAAGAATAGCAGACTTGATTCAATCAAAATGATTATCTCCAGCAAGGAGATTGGAAGTCAGGACGAACTCTTGCAGGAGTTGACAAAAGAAGGATTCCAATTGACACAAGCCACCCTGTCGCGCGACTTGAAGCAACTGAAGGTAGCCAAAGCTGCCAGCATGAACGGGAACTATGTATATGTACTCCCCAACAATACCATGTACAAGCGCATGACAGAGCCGCAAAAAGCTAGCGAAATGCTGCGTCACAACGGATTCATCTCCATTGAATTCTCCCACAACATCGCTGTGATCAAGACTCGCCCGGGATATGCCAGCAGTCTGGCATACGACATTGACATGCACAATTTCCATGAAATCATCGGTACCATTGCCGGCGACGACACCATCATGCTGGTGATTCGCGAAATGTACGCGTACAGAAATCACGCATGCTCTTGCCAACAATTATACCGAATATAAACCAACTCTAACTGATAAGAATAAAAAATGGAACCTACTAAACAAATTGATGTAATGGTAGCCGACGCCTCACACGAGGTTTACGTTGACACAATATTGGACACGATTAGAGAAGCAGCCAAAGTTCGCGGTACGGGTATTGCCGAACGTACACACGAATACGTAGCTACCAAGATGAAAGAAGGAAAAGCCATCATGCACTGTGCGGAGATGATTTTGCCGGATTTACTTACATCGAATCATGGGGAAACAAGCAGTACGTAGCTACTTCCGGACTGATTGTTCATCCGAAATACAGAGGATGCGGACTGGCTAAGCGTATCAAGCATGCCTCTTTTACTTTGGCTCGTCTGCGATGGCCGAAAGCCAAAATCTTCAGTCTGACTTCAGGAGCTGCGGTCATGAAAATGAATACAGAGCTGGGATACGTACCTGTCACTTTCAACGAGTTGACCGACGATGACTCATTCTGGAAAGGATGTGAAGGATGTATCAACCACGAAATCCTGATGGCGAAAAACCGTAAATTCTGTATCTGCACAGCCATGCTTTATGATCCGGCTTTGCACACAGACGATAAAATAAACAATTTCTAAATACAAAAATATCTCAAGCGAGGTTCTCCTGAACTCATACAGGCGAAAAGCTTCACGATATAAAGATAAGCACCATGGAAGAAAAGAAAAAAGTTGTCGTTGCTTTCAGCGGCGGATTGGACACTTCCTTTACCGTAATGTATCTGGCAAAGGAAAAGGATATGAAGTATATGCAGCATGCGCCAATACCGGTGGTTTCAGCCCGGAACAGTTAAAAAAGAACGAAGAAAATGCGTATAAACTGGGAGCTGTGAAATATGTGACTCTTGACGTAACACAGGAATACTACGAAAAGAGCCTGAAATACATGGTATTCGGAAACGTACTGCGTAACGGTACTTACCCTATTTCTGTAAGTTCTGAACGTATCTTCCAGGCATTGGCCATCGCCCGTTATGCCAACGAAATCGGAGCTCATGCCATTGCTCACGGTTCTACTGGTGCCGGCAAGACCAGGTGCGTTTTGACATGACTTTCCTGGTAATGGCTCCGGGAGTGGAAATCATTACCCTGACACGTGACATGGCGTTGAGCCGTGAATATGAAATCAACTACCTGAAGGAAAATGGTTTTGAAGCAGATTTCACTAAACTGAAATACTCATACAACGTAGGTATCTGGGGAACTTCTATCTGCGGTGGTGAAATCCTGGATTCTGCACAGGGATTGCCGGAAAGTGCTTACCTGAAACAGATAACCAAAACTGGCAGCGAACAACTGAAACTGGAATTCAAGAAAGGTGAGTTGTATGCCGTAAACGGTGAAGTGTTCGACGATAAGATTAAAGCCATCCAGAAGTAGAAGAGATTGGTGCAGCTACGGTATCGGTCGTGATATGCATGTGGGTGATACGATCATCGGTATCAAAGGCCGTGTAGGATTCGAAGCTGCAGCTCCGATGCTGATTATCGGTGCTCACCGCTTCCTGGAAAAATATACCCTGAGTAAATGGCAGCAATACTGGAAAGACCAGGTAGCCAACTGGTACGGTATGTTCCTTCACGAAAGCCAGTACCTGGAACCGGTAATGCGCGACATCGAAGCCATGCTGACCGAATCACAGCGTAACGTCAATGGAACTGCTATTCTGGAACTTCGTCCGTACGGATTCTCTACTGTAGGAGTTGAATCAAAAGATGACCTCGTGAAGAACAAGTTCGGCGAATACGGAGAAATGCAGAAAGGATGGACTGCAGAAGACGCTAAAGGCTTCATCAAGGTGTTGTCCACTCCGCTTCGTGCCTATTATGCAAACCATAAAGACGAAGCTGACGTATGATAAAAGCAGGAATTATAGGAGGCGCAGGATATACGGCAGGCGAACTGATTCGCCTGCTGCTTAATCATCCGGATGTAGAGATTGCATTTATCAACAGCTCCAGCAATGCGGGCAACAAGATTACTGATGTACACGAAGGCCTGTATGGAGAAACCGATTTAGTGTTTACAGATGAGCTTCCACTCGATACCATCGATGTATTGTTCTTCTGTACAGCTCACGGCGATACAAAGAAATTCATGGAAAGTCATAATGTACCGGAAGATTTGAAAATCATCGACCTGTCCATGGACTACCGCATCAAATCGGACGACCATGACTTTGTATACGGTCTGCCAGAACTGAACCGCCGCACTATCTGCCAAGCAAGCACGTGGCTAACCCGGGATGCTTTGCTACATGCATTCAGCTCGGACTTCTGCCATTGGCCAAGCATTTGCTGTTGAACGACGACGTAATGGTAAACGCCATTACCGGAAGTACCGGAGCAGGTGTAAAACCAGGTGCTACGAGTCATTTCAGCTGGCGTAACAACAACCTCAGCATCTACAAACCGTTCTCACACCAGCATGTGCCAGAAATCAAACAGTCACTGAAACAGCTGCAGAACAGCTTCCATTCAGAAATCGATTTCATTCCTTACCGAGGTGACTTTGCCCGTGGTATTTTTGCCACTATCGTAGTAAAGACCAAGGTAGAGCTGGAAGAGATTGTGAAAATGTACGAAGAGTACTATGCAGAAGATTCTTTCACCCACATCGTGGACAAGAATATCGACCTGAAGCAGGTAGTCAACACCAACAAATGCTTGATTCACCTGGAAAAGCATGGTGACAAGCTACTCATCATTTCTTGCATTGACAACCTGCTGAAAGGAGCCAGCGGTCAGGCTGTACACAATATGAACCTGATGTTCAATCTGGAAGAAACAGTAGGACTGAAACTGAAACCGAGCGCATTTTAATTAATGAAAAATGAAGAACGAAGAATGAAGAATTCACGCCAGAGAGAAGATTCATTGTTACATACTAGAAGCTATGATTTTGCATTACGTATCGTAGGCATGAATAAATATCTCAGAGAGCAAAAAGGAGAATTCGTGTTAAGCAAACAAATTCTTCGTTCTGGAACAGCTATCGGAGCATTAATACGCGAATCGGAATTTGCACAAAGCCAAGCCGACTTTGTCAATAAATTAAGTGTGGCATTAAAGGAAGCAAACGAAACAGATTACTGGCTCAATTTGCTTCACGACTCGCACTATTTAAATGAAGTGTCCTTTATCAGTATGGAGAACGATTGCGGTGAACTTATAGCCCTACTTGTATCTTCCATCAGGACTGTAAAAAACAAATTAATGAAGAAAAGTGAAGAAATAAGAAGCGAAAAAGACTTCAGCTCCAATTCTTCATTCTTAATTCTTAATTCTTAATTAATATGAAGTTATTCGACGTATATCCTTTGTTCGATGTAAACATCGTAAAAGGAAAAGGCTGCCACGTATGGGACGACAAAGGTCAGGAATACCTTGACCTCTATGGAGGACATGCCGTTATCTCCATCGGTCACGCACATCCTCACTATGTGGAAACCATCAGCAAACAAGTAGCTACATTGGGATTCTATTCCAACTCTGTAATCAACAAATTACAGCAGGAAGTAGCCGACCGTCTGGGAGCCATCAGCGGTTATGATGACTATCAGCTTTTCTTAATCAACTCTGGAGCAGAAGCCAACGAAAATGCATTGAAACTGGCATCTTTCTATAACGGACGTACACGTGTGATTTCTTTCGCCAAAGCTTTCCACGGACGTACTTCACTGGCAGTAGAAGTAACCAACAATCCCGAAAATCATTGCTCCCATAAATGACAACGGACACGTGACATACCTGCCGCTGAACGACACAGAAGCGCTGAAAGCCGAACTGGCCAAAGGCGATGTATGTGCAGTCATCATTGAAGGCATCCAAGGCGTAGGAGGAATTCAGCTCCCTACTACTGAGTTCATGAAAGCCATTCGCCAGACGTGTGACGAAACCAATACCGTCATGATTCTGGATGAAATCCAGTCGGGTTACGGAAGAAGCGGTAAATTCTTTGCTCACCAGTACAATGACGTACGCCCTGACATGATTACCGTAGCTAAAGGCATTGGCAACGGATTCCCGATGGCCGGTGTACTGATTAGTCCAAAATTCACCCCGGTATATGGACAGTTAGGAACCACTTTCGGTGGAAATCATCTGGCATGTGCAGCAGCTATCGCTATACTAGATGTGATGAAAGCAGAAAATCTGGTTGAAAATGCGGCCAAAGTAGGTACTCACCTATTGGAAGAATTGAAAGGCTTCAAAGGAATCAAAGAAGTACGCGGTCGCGGTTTGATGATTGGAATGGAATTTGAAGAGCCCATCAAGGAACTCCGCCAAAAATTACTTTTCGAAGAAAAAGTATTTACCGGTGTTAGCGGTACCAACGTCATCCGTTTGCTTCCGCCGCTCTGCCTGAGCATGAACGAAGCAGATGAATTCCTGACTCGCTTACATAGGCTTATCAAATAATAAAACGTATCACGTTTTTTACATTTACGCTTGATGCATTTCTACATCAAGGCGTTTTTTTGTTATCCTTCTTATTACCCATAAGTTGTCTCCATTAAAGGAGATTCTATTTTTCCAGCTCAGGAGAAACGTTCCAGAATCTCCATGCACATACGGCCGTTATGATAAGGCATTTCCAGAAGCCAGCCTTATCATCCTTCATATTAATGGTACCATCCGCATACAAACTCCAATGCCATTCACCATGCAACTTATCCACTAATTTCGTTTGAATGAAATTCCAGCATCGCAATGCGATTTGCAATGCTTCTTCATCGCCAAAATGCTGAAAAAGATTCACATGTCCTACCACATTTTCAGCTTGAACCCACCAGTGCAGCTCACGGTCAATTTTTCCTTTGCTGACAAAGTCCTCGTAAATCATACTGCCATCCGGATTCAGCCCTCATCTGCCGCCTCAGCAATTTTCACAATAGCCGGTTCCACCTTTCTCAACAAATCCTGATCACCTACTACCAGTGCCGCCTCATGTATCAGCCACGAAGCTTCAATATCATGTCCGTAAGATACTATCTGACACTTATTAGTCCAGTCATCTTCAAAGAACAGATTCAGATGATACGTTTTGGCATCCAATATCTTCTCTAAAAACAAATTGACCAGATTGACAATTTGCTTCTTCAGGCGTTCATCTTTCCATACACGATAAAGATTTGTATAAGGCTCCAGAATATGCAAGTGCGTATTCATCGTCTTCTTCTCATTCTCGTCCTTATCGCTCAAACGCATATCTTCTATCGGACGCCAGTCGCGCGTCAAAGCTTCCAGATAGCCGTTTTTTTCTGCATCAAAACTATATTTTTCAATTACCTCAAAACAACCGGCAAGCATAATCCAAGGCTTCCGCATCTCCCGTCGCACGCGCGTACTCACTCAACCCGTAAATGGCAAAGCCAATGGCATAAATCTGCTTCTTGGTATCAAGTGGATTCCCTTCACAATCCAGTTCCCAATAAATACCCCCAAACTCTGTGTCATAGAAATGATCAATCAAATAACGTTTGGCA
>ENA-OQCS01001242-OQCS01001242.1-human-gut-metagenome-genome-assembly--contig:-NODE-1242-length-13381-cov-4.265354_pt1 | contig 13381 bp, 12 predicted proteins | sample MGYA00242757_ERZ504575 | MGnify/ENA primary metagenome ERZ504575 (study PRJEB26092, sample SAMD00036297) | human gut metagenome | host: Homo sapiens | study: EMG produced TPA metagenomics assembly of...
ATCGCAAAACATTGTCAAGACCACTGTATGAATTAAGAGATAAGATCTTTGCAAAAGTATCCAGAGAACTAGCAGACAAGAAGATCAAACGCTGTCAGATCGAGGAATTAGAAAAAGAGGAAAAGAAAAAATTAAAGACATATTATGAGGCGATGATACTGCCAGTACTTTCTCCGATCGTGATCGGGAAACAGCATCCATTTCCTCATATTCCGAATAAAGTATTGCAGATCGGATTGATCTTAAAGAAGAAAGAAAAGATCTCTTTTGGGATCATTGGACTTCCAAAAGATGTGGAGCGTATGATCTTTCTATCAGGGGAAGGAAGAAGATATGTACTTTTAGAAGACATCATTTTGTATTTCTGCGATGAATTATTTGAGAATTATACGGTAGAAGAAAAGGCAGTTTTATGTATTACAAGAAGTGCTGATATCAATCCAGATGATGAGATTTATGAATCAACGGATGATTATCGTACACATATGAAGAAGATCATTAAGATGAGGGCCAGATTAAAACCAGTTCGCTTAGAAATTGAGGGCAATCGTCATAAAGAGATTAAAAAATACCTCTCAGAACGTTTAAATATTTCAGAACAGGACATCTTTAAAAGCCAGGCGCCGTTGGATTTAAAATATGTTTACAAGCTGACAGATAAAGTGTCAAAAGAAGAGAGAAAAAATGGATGCTATCGTCCATTTGTACCAGCGTTAAACAGAGATTTTATTCCAGGAGTCAGTGTGACAAAACAGATTCTTGAGGAAGATAAATTATTATTCTTTCCGTTTGACAGTATGGATACATTTATTGAATTATTGAAAGAAAGTGCAAAGGATAAAGAAACTCTTTCTATCAAGATCACCATTTATCGTTTGGCAAGGCAGGCAAGGATCGTCAAATATCTATGTGAGGCAGCGGAAAATGGAAAAGAAGTTCTTGTATTGATGGAACTTAGGGCAAGATTTGATGAAGAAAATAACATCAATTATTCTGAAATCTTAGAAGAAGCTGGTTGTAAGGTTATGTATGGAATGGAAGATTACAAAGTTCATTCTAAAGTTTGTCTGATCACGAAGAAAAACAGTCGTGGAATTTATTACATCACACAGATCGGAACAGGAAATTACAATGAAAGTACATCGAAATTATATACAGATTTAAGCCTTATGACAGCATCCGAAGAAATTGGACATGATGCATCTGTTTTCTTTCACAATATGGCAACATTTAATCTTCAAGGAACGTATAAACATCTTCTTGTGGCACCATCAAGTCTTCAGGATGGGATCATAAAAAGGATTGAACGTGAAAAAATGAAAGCAGAAAGCTTTCAGCCATGTGGGATCTTTATGAAAATGAACTCTTTAACAGATCGTAAGATCATCGATGAGTTATCGAAGGCGTCAAATGCAGGAGTTCCGATATTTCTGCTGATTCGTGGAATCTGCTGTATTCGTCCTGGAATCCCAGGGAAGACAGAGAATATCCGTGTAGAAAGCATTGTCGGAAGATTTCTGGAACATTCAAGGATTTATGCATTTGGAGTTGGAGATGATACAGAGATTTATATTTCATCTGCGGATATGATGACAAGGAATACAAGAAGAAGAGTTGAAGTCGCAGCACCAATCTATGATCCAAGGTTAAAACAAAGAATCCTGAAGATGATCAATGTGATGAAGCAGGATAACATTCAGGCACAGGTACTGCTTTCCAACGGAGAATATACAACTAAGAAAAAACGTGAAGATAATATGAATTCACAGATCCACTTTTTAAATGAAGCAAAAAGACTTGCTCCAAAAGAGAAGACACAAAAACAAAATCTTTTCTATCAGGTAAAGGGAATATTTTTTGGAAAGAAAAAATTAAGAAAAAAATAGCTCGCAATTTATCTATAAAATAGGGTATACTATATCTGACTAAAATGCCAGCATTCAAGGAGGGATAGAACCATGAGAAAAATTATTTTTAACAAAAAGTTTTTAGCCATTGTAGGAATCTGCTTATCTGTAGCAGGAGGATTTGCGATCAAACAGAAGATCACGACCAAAGCCTCTGATCACAGTTTTGAAGTCAATGGAATGAATGTCAGCATTCAGCAGTGTGAAGGAAAATCTGAGGAGATCATGGAAGAAGATCTAGATGAAACAATCTCTAATGAGGTAATGGCACTGGAAGAAAAAGGACATAATTACGAGATCGGAGATACGATCGAGACAGAAGAAGTAGCGTTTGTACCAATGACAAAAGAAATTGATGATGAGACAGCATACAATGCATTTGGGACGATCACATCAAAGAGCGGAAATAACTATGTTATTGTCGTGAAATCAGAAAAAGAACTGACACAAGATAATTTAGAAACTGTCGCTGAAGCAGTGAAAGAACAGGTAAAATAAAACATATGATCGTGGAGGCAGAGATGATTTTAATTAAGAATGCAAGAGTGATGGATCCAGAAAGCGGATTCGATCAGGTAACAGATATTTTATTAGACGGGAAGAGGATCAGACAGATCGGTAAGGTAGATGATGTCTCTGGCATTGAACAGGTCATTGATGCTTCCGGGATGATCGCAGCCCCTGGATTGATCGATGTACATGTACATTTCCGCGATCCGGGATTTACATATAAGGAAGATTTACAGACAGGTTCTGCTGCGGCAGCAGCTGGTGGATTTACGACGGTAGTATGTATGGCAAATACAAAGCCTGTCGTGGATTCTGTGGATATTTACAAAGAGATTGAAGACAGATGTGAACAACTTCCGATCAAAGTATGGCAGGCAGCAGCTGTGTCCAAAGGATTTGAAGGAAAAGAATTAACAGACATGGATGCACTCTATGAAGCAGGGGTTCGTGGATTTACAGACGATGGAATTCCACTGATGGATGAGAAGCTCGTAGAAGAAGCCATGAAGAAAGCCAAAGAATTAGATGTACCGATCAGTCTTCATGAAGAAGATCCTGCATATATTAAACAGCCAGGAGTGAACCAGGGAAAAGTATCCGAACAGTTAAATTATGGTGGAGCTTCTTACCTGGCAGAAGCGTGATGGTAAAGAGAGACTGTGAATTAGCAGTCAAAACAGGAGCGAAAGTCGATATTCAGCATATCAGCTCTGGTGTTGCGGTAGATTACGTGAAAGAAGCCAAAGAAAAAGGTGCGAATGTTTACGCAGAGGCGTCTCCACACCATTTCACGTTGACAGAAGAGGCCGTATTAAAATACGGAACACTGGCAAGAATGAACCCGCCACTTCGAACAGAAGAAGACCGTCAGAGGATCATCAAAGGATTACAGGAAGGTACGATCGAGATCATTGCGACAGACCACGCCCCACACTCCAAAGAAGAGAAAGACAAACCATTAGATCAGGCACCAAGTGCATTACAGGAATCGAGACATCGCTGGCACTTGGAGTCACAGAACTTGTGGAGAAAGGATATCTTTCTATGATGCAGCTTCTGGAGAAGATGACGATCAATCCAGCAAAACTATATAATATGGAACAAGGAAGATTGCAGGAAGGGAAACCTGCGGATGTTGTCTTGTTTGATCCAGAGGAAGAATGGGAAGTCAAGGAATATAAATCCAAAGCAACGAACTCTCCATTTACAGGATGGAAATTAAAAGGAAAAGTAAAATATACGATCTGTGATGGCAAGATCATAGAATTATAATGTATACAAGAAGAAAACAAAATCATTAAGAATTATGTAGAAGAATCTTAAGATTTGTTTTCTTTTTTGATGCTTTTTCTTTGTATAATAAAGTTGAAAACAATAAGATAGGAGACAATAAGAGAATAAGGAGGAACAAAGATGAGAAAGTGTGGAAAAGGTACTTTACTATTGATGAGTGCTGTTATGGCAACATCGTTGTTTACAGGGTGTGGGAAGGGTAAGAGTAGTCAGGCACAGAAAAATGAAGTCTATGCAACGATCAAAAAAAGCGATCAGTCAGTATCTGCAGCACAGATCTGTGCCTGGCTTTCTTACAGGGCAAAAAATAATAGGTTGTTTCAGAATGAAGGAATAGAATTGTCGTATTGCTCAGATAACCTTGCCGTATTTTCAGACTCTGTTGGAAGTGTGATCTATGATAGAACAAAGAAGAAAGTCATTGCTGCGGTAGATCTTGACAAAATCGGATGTGATCATTCTACAGTGAAGGAGATGAAGAAAATCCAGGACTTGAGACGGCTATAAAGGTGTCAAAAGATCAGAAATGGATGATCATTTACAATCAATTACAAGGAAAAGTAAACGGAAATATTTATGCATATTCGCTCAAACGGTGTGATAACATGAAATTTGCAAAAATCACGCCATCCAAACAGATCAGTGAAAAAGACAAATTGTATCAGACGATCATCAAAGATCATAAACATACACAAAAAGAATCGGACAGCATACCTGGAAAGATCGGAGATAAGATCCGTGCAATGGATGTCTCATCAAGTAAGTATGCATATCAGTGGAAAGATTCCAAAGGAATCAGAAAACAATCGGTGTTAGTGGTAGACAAAGACGGCCTAAAACTATATACTTTATCAGGAAAAGAAAACCAGCCAGACATACAAAGTGAAATGGTAGATCTTAAAACATCCGACAAAATAAAACTTAATACCAAACTTCCAGAATATGAATATACAGGGAAAGACTTAAGGATCAAGGCAGTCTTTGATGAGACAAAAAAGAAATCTGACGAAGATAAAGAAGAAGGACTTGTTACAATCCCAATGCTGAATATTTATAAGATCGTTGAAACAAAATCCGGAGCAGAAGTTTATGCGAACTTCTGGAGTGAAACATATTATCGTTATGGAAGTCTGTTAAAGAACTACTCTGGTGGAAGTTATCCAGGGGTCATGTATCTGAAGAAAACAAAAGACGGCTATCGAGTAACCAAGACAAGATACGCAGAAGATGGAGAATCTCAGGAGAGATCGATCTGGAAGTTATGTAAAGGATATCCTGATGTTGCAATAAGGATGATGAAGGATTCTGTCACACAAAATCAGAGAAAGAAAGTCTTACAAGAATATGTTAGTCAGAATAAATTAAAGATCAAAGCTTACAAAGAGTATGGATGGCAGTATGTAAATTTATAAAGAAGGGGTAAGTAAAGAATATGAGACTTACATTGAAAAAAACGATCGCAAGTATCTTGTGCATCAGCATGATCCCATCTATGATGACAGGATGCAAAAAGGAATCGACATCATACAGCCATACAGATTTTGCAATGGGAACTGTAACGAACATTACACTCTATGGAACAAGCGATAATCTGGAACAGACAGAACAAAAGATCATCGACATGGAAAAGAAACTTGAAAAACAACAATTGTCATGGAGATTAAAAAGTTCCCAGGTTTCAAAAATCAATCAAGAATTAGAACAAAACAACGGAAAAACAAAAGTCACAGGGAATCTTAAAAACTGGTTACAACAAGCGATCAAGATCAGCCAGGACTCCTATACAGACGGAAGAAACACGGTAGATCCAACGATTGGAGCATTAACAAAACTTTGGGATTTTGAATCAAGCGATCCCAAAGTACCAGATGCAAATAAGATCAAGAAAGCGATTAGCGGAGATCTGTCAGAAAACAGCCAGCATGTCACAGTCAAAGACAACGGAGAAATCCTTGCATGCGACAAAAATACAAGATAGACCTTGGAGCCTATGGAAAGGAATCGGAACCGACGAAGCCATTAAGATGATCAAAAAGACAAAGAAATCACAGGAGCCATGGTAGCCCTAGGAGGAAGCATTGTAGTTTATGGAGAAAAATCTGACGGCTCCGACTGGAACGTAGGGATCCAAGATCCAAACGGCAAAGACGGAGAAGTCCTAGGAGGGATCAAAGTCAAAAGTGGCACAAGCATTTCAACATCTGGAGATTATGAAAAAACATTTACAGATAAAAAGACAGGCAAACGCTACTTCCATATCTTAGATTCCAAAACAGGATACAGTGTAAAAACAGACATCAGATCTTGCACGATCATCTGCGATTCAGGAATCAACGCAGACGGACTATCTACAGCATGTTTCAGTTTAGGAGTAAAGAAAAGCCAGAAATTGTTAAAGAAATATAATGCAAAGGCTGTTTTTGTAGATAAAAACAATAAGTATATGTAAGCGATGGAGTGGAATTTACATTAACAGCAAAAAATTATAAAATTGTATGAGTTGAAGGTCGTCGAGTATTTAGAGAAAAAATAAAAGATAGCATGTGTGCAACACGAATTCCATTGACGGAGTTTTGACAGAACGCTTATCCGCTGGATCTCCTGCGATAACTCGCGTTGAAAATTACTGAAACCAGTAGTCTTTGACGCTCAAACAATCGCCCGATCCAGCTGCGATTCTATCAAAACTCCTATGGAATTCGATCGTTGCTCACATGCTATCTTTTATTTTTTCTCTAAATACCTGAAGACTTTCAATCATAAAATTAAAAGAATCCAAGATGGTGGATCTATGTTAAACGTTATTGTTTTTTATTTATGTAGCGGCAGACAGAGTGTTTATTATAAATACCAATACAGTAAAACATACACACTCCGTAGAAGTTTGAATAACGTAAATTATTTGAATATTATAAAAAGAGATCATGTGTCGGCAACCGTACGAACACGTCTGCACTTAGCGATGGATGGTCGAATGACCATTCAGATTAGTACAGCTACGTGAGAGTCCGAACGAAAGTGCGTTGCAGACACATGATCTCTTTTTATAATATTCCACCAATAATTTCCGCTATTCAAAATTTTACATTTAACAAAAACTTTACACAACTCTTCTTTTTGATTTTACATTTCCCAAGTAACATAATATCTGTAATTGATACGAACACAAAGTTCAAAAGGAGAGAAAGAACTATGAGAAAGAAATTATTAACATTAGCAGTAGCAACAGTAGCAGCATCTAGTCTTTTAACAGGATGTGGCGGAAGCTCAAGTAATGATAAGAAAGCAGCATCTGATGAAAATATCACAGCAGTATCCAGAGAAGATGGATCAGGAACAAGAGGAGCTTTCATCGAATTATTCGGAATTGAGCAGAAAGATAAGGATGGAAATAAAGTAGATAAAACAACATCAAGTGTACAGATCACAAATTCAACATCTGTCATGATGACAACAGTTGCAGAAAACAAAGCAGCTATCGGATACATATCTTTAGGATCTTTAAATGACACAGTAAAAGCAGTTAAGATCGACGGAGCTGAGGCAAGTGTTGATACTGTAAAAGATGGGTCATACAAGATCGTTCGTCCATTTAATATCGTAACAAAAGATAAATTAAGCAAACAGGCTCAGGACTTTGAAAACTACATCATGAGTGCAGATGGACAGAAGATCATTCAGGATAATGGATATATCAAAGCAGACGAGAAAGCACCAGCTTACAAATCAAACGGTGCAAAAGGTAAAGTTGTTGTTGGTGGATCTTCTTCAGTAACACCAGTTATGGAAAAATTAAAAGAAGCATATGCAAAAGCAAACAAAGATGTAACAGTTGAAGTACAGCAGAGCGATTCAACAACAGGTGTTACAAATGCGATCGAAGGAACATGCGATATTGGTATGGCATCTCGTGATCTTGCAGACAGCGAAGTTAAAAAAGGTGCAAAAGCAACAGTTATCGCAAAAGATGGTATCGCAGTTATCGTAAATAAAGACAGTAAAGTTGATGAATTAACAAGTGCGCAGGTAAAAGACATCTACACAGGAAAAACAACAAAATGGGCAGACATTAAATAAAAAAGAATCATCGATATAAAGGAATGGTAATAATGAAGAAATATTCAGAAAAAATCATGCATGTCGTATTTTTGATCGCAGCATGTGCCTCAATTTTGGCAGTAATTTTAATCTGTGCATTTCTGTTCGTAAATGGTATTCCTACAATCGGGAAAATTGGACTTGGAAATTTTGTTTTAGGTAAGATCTGGATGCCAAAGAGTGGAATCTTTGGCATTTTCCCGATGATCATAGGAAGTATTTATGTAACAGCAGGAGCGATTTTGGTTGGAGTTCCAGTTGGAATTCTTGCTGCGATCTATATGGCAAAGTTTTGTAATGAAAAAGTGTATAAAATAGTAAAACCAGCAGTTGATCTTCTGGCAGGAATTCATCTGTTGTTTATGGATTCTTTGGAATGGTAGTGTTAGTACCAGCTTTCCGTAATATATTTGGAATGGTAACTGTGTATTTACAGCATCTATCTTGCTTGGGATCATGATCTGCCAACGATCATCGGAGTATCTGAAAGTGCGATCCGAGCAGTCCCAGATAGTTATTATGAAGGTCCTTAGGACTTGGAGCAAGTCATGAGCGAAGCGTATTCTTCGCAGTGTTACCTGCAGCAAAATCAGGTATTCTTGCAGGGATCGTTTTAGGGATCGGACGTGCGATTGGTGAGACAATGGCGGTAGTAATGGTAGCTGGAAATCAGGCGATCATCCCAGATGGAATGTTCTCAGGAGTTCGTACTTTGACATCCAATATCGTCCTTGAAATGGGATATGCGACAGACCTTCACAGAGAAGCACTGATCGCAACAGCAGTTGTATTATTTGTATTTATCTTAATGATCAACCTGTGCTTTGCAGTATTAAAGAGCAAGGAGGAACGTTAAAATGGAAGCGGTGAAAGAAATGGAATCAGTAGAAAAGATCCAAGCGATCAATAAAAACGTCTTGGATACAAAGAATGAAATCATATAAAAGAACGCCGTTATCCTTTGTATTATGGCTTCTTGTAAATGTTGCGATGATCGCAACTGTCGCAGTACTTGCATATTTGATCGTTTATATTCTTGTAAATGGAGTACCATACTTAAATTCACAATTATTTGAATTAAAATATACAAGTGAAAATGCATCGGTATTCCCAGCAATCATTAATACCTTGATCATGACAGTATTATCTTTGGTATTAGCAGTACCACTTGGAATTTTTGCAGCAATTTATTTAGTAGAGTATGCAAAACGTGGAAATAAATTAGTTGAGGTTGTTCGTTTAACAGCAGAAACATTATCAGGAATTCCATCAATCGTGTATGGATTATTCGGTATGTTATTTTTCGTAAAAGCTTTGGGATGGGGATTATGTCTGCTATCTGGAGCAGCAACAATGGCGATCATGATCTTACCATTGATCATGAGAACAACCGAAGAAGCATTAAAGTCTGTGCCTGATTCTTTTAGAGAAGGAAGCTTTGGACTTGGAGCAGGAAAACTAAGAACAGTATTTTGTATTATCCTGCCATCAGCAGTTCCAGGAATCTTATCTGGAGTTATTTTAGGAATCGGACGTATCGTCGGTGAGACGGCAGCATTAATGTATACAGCAGGTACGATCGCAGAAATCCCTGCAAATGTTATGGGATCAGGACGTACACTGGCACTTCATATGTATGTATTATCATGCGAAGGATTACATATCAATCAGGCATATGCAACAGCAGTTGTGTTACTTCTGATCGTGCTTGTGATCAACGCCGTATCTTCATTTATCGCAAAACGAATTACGAAAGGGTAACCAATTATGGATAGTAAAATGAAAGTTGAAAACCTTGACCTGTATTATGGAAAATTCAAGGCTTTAAAAAATATTAATCTGGATCTTCCTAAAAATGAGATCACAGCATTTATCGGACCATCTGGATGTGGTAAATCTACACTTTTAAAATCATTAAATCGAATGAATGATCTTGTAGAAGGTTGTAAGATCACAGGTAAAGTGACATTAGACGGAGATGACATTTATGGGGACATGGATGTTAACTTATTAAGAAAACGAGTTGGAATGGTATTCCAGAAACCAAATCCATTCCCAATGAGTATTTATGACAACATTGCATACGGACCAAGAACTCATGGAATCCGAAGCAAAGCAAAATTAGATGATATCGTAGAAAAATCTTTAAGAAATGCAGCAATCTGGGATGAATTAAAAGATCGCTTAAAGAAAAGCGCTTTAGGGCTTTCTGGAGGTCAGCAGCAGAGACTTTGTATCGCGAGAGCGTTAGCTGTAGAACCTGAAGTTTTACTAATGGATGAACCAACTTCAGCTCTTGATCCAATTTCTACTTCCAAAATTGAAGATCTTGCGGTAGAATTAAAATCAAAGTATACGATCATCATGGTAACACATAATATGCAGCAGGCAGTCAGAATTTCTGATAATACAGCATTCTTCTTATTAGGAGAGATGGTAGAGTACGGAAAATCAGATCAGCTATTTTCTATGCCACAGGATAAGAGAACAGAAGATTATATTACAGGAAGGTTTGGGTGATTTAGATGAGAAATCGATTCGACAGACAGCTGCTTAGGTTAAATCAAGAGATGATCGACATGGGTTCTTTATGTGAAGAGATGATCACAGCTGCGGCCAAGATCGTTGCGACAAGAGATAAAGAACTGATGGATGATATTGTAACAATGGAAGAAGAAATCAATCAGAAGGAAAGGGATATCGAACGTATCTGTATGAAACTTCTGATGCAGCAACAGCCAGTGGCAAGCGATCTGCGTGTTATCTCAGCAGCTATGAAGATGGTATCTGATATGGAACGTATCGGAGACCAGGCATGTGATATTACTGGAATCGTTAAAAAAGATGCAGAAGTTCTTACGATCAGAGAGAACACACATCTTGATAAGATGGCAAAAGCTACGATCAGTATGGTAAGCAAGAGCATACAATCTTTTATTAAACAGAATCTGGTGATCGCTCATGAAGTGATCGAACAAGATGACATTGTTGATGAATTATTTAACAGAGTCAAGAAAGAAACAATCTCATTGATTCATGAAGATCCTGGGAAAGGAGAAGAGTGTGTAGCCATCGTCATGATCGCCAAGTATTTTGAGCGAATCGGAGATCATGCAAGTAATATCGCGGAATGGGTCGAATTTGCGATCACTGGGGAATATAAAGGAGGAAGCTTGTGATTTTTGTTGTAGAAGACGATCCGAATATCAGAGAACTGGTGACATATACCTTACAAAGTACCGGATTTGATGCCTGTGGATTTGAAAATGGATCAGAGTTTTTAAAAGCTTTAGGTGATGGAGAGAAGCCAGAACTGGTATTATTAGATATTATGCTTCCAGGAGAAGACGGAATATCGATTTTAGGAAAACTTCGTAAAAAATCAGCGACCAGAGATCTGCCGATCATTATGATGACAGCAAAGGGAACAGAGTATGATAAAGTACTCGGACTTGATAGTGGGGCAGATGATTATATTACAAAACCATTCGGAATGATGGAACTTGTATCCAGAGTCAAAGCGGTATTGAGACGTTCCAGCAGAAATGAAAAAAAAGACGAGATCGTTGTTGGACAATTAAAGATTTATCCAAATAAACATAAAGTAAAATCCTGTGGGAATGAAGTGACATTAACCAATAAGGAATTTAAACTATTATGTTTATTGGTAGAGAGTAAAGGAAATGTATTAAACAGAGATCAGCTACTTACAAATATCTGGGGATATGATTTTGATGGTGAGACAAGAACTGTCGATGTTCATATTCGTTCATTGAGGCAGAAGCTTGGAGAATGTGGAAAGCTTATCGAGACGGTCAGAGGAATCGGTTACCGGATCGGAGGCAACGAATCATGAAAATGAAACAAAAGATATTAAACAACATGGTATACATCGCAGTTGTAGCTGTGCTGATCACGACAACGCTTATTGGAATGTTTACATATTATCGTTATATGGAACAGATAAAAACAGGAATGAAAGATGAGGCGGCCTATTTGGCGGCTTCACTTAATTTTGAGGATCAGCAAAATCTCGATAAATATAAAAATATTACAATCACAAGGATTACAAGGATCGCTAAGGATGGAACGGTTATTTATGACAGCAGCGGGAAAGAAAAATCCATGGGAAACCATAAGAATCGTACAGAAGTCAAAGAAGCATTTAAACATGGACATGGGGAAGATACTCGTATGTCAATGACATTACGAAAACAGACTTATTATTATGCGCTGAAGTTAAAAGATGGAACGATTCTTCGGATGAGCCGGGAGACCCAGACGATCGTAAGACAGATGGAAGATATCATTCCGATCATCGCCTTGATTCTTGCAGTTGTAACGATATTATCTGTGATATTATCAAGAATGTCGACAGATCGTATCGTAGAACCAATCAACCAGATAAATTTGATACATCCAAAACAGAACAAAACATATAGTGAGTTGACGCCATTGCTTGATAAGATTGAAAAACAGAATATGGATATAGAAAGACAGATCAAAGAGATCAAAGAAGCAGAAAATATGCGCAAAGAATTTTCAGCCAATGTATCCCATGAACTAAAAACTCCATTGACTACGATTTCAGGATACGCTGAATTAATGAAAGATGGGCTGGTGAAACCAGAAGACATGCCAAGATTCTCTGCAACGATCTATGATGAAGCAAGAAGATTGATTTCGATGATCGAAGGAATCATCAAACTCTCAAGACTCGATGAAAATAGAGTGGAATTAGACTGGAAAGATGTCGATCTCTATGAATTAGCATTCAGTATCAAGAATGATCTGAAGCGAAGAAGTGAAGAAGAAAATGTAGCTATTCATATCCGCGGAATTCATACGAAGATCCGAGGAGTTACACAGATCCTTTACGAAATGTTTTTTAATGTATGCGAGAATGCTATTAAATACAATCATCCTGGCGGAGAAGTCGTATTCACGATTTCAAAAATGGGCGATTACCCAACAGTTATTGTAGAAGATACCGGAATTGGTATTCCAAAAGAAGACATTGATCGTATATTTGAACGTTTTTATCGTGTAGATAAGAGCCATTCAAACCAAAAAGAAGGCTCAGGACTCGGATTATCCATTGTAAAACACGGAGCAAAATTCCATCATGCAGAGATGGAAGTAGAAAGTGAAGTGGGAAAAGGAACAAAGATCACGGTTGTATTTCCACGGCAAAATTCTGATTTGTAGGTAGTGTTGCATGTATGAGTCAGAAAGAACAAGAGAAGAAATATTTATAAGAATAAAGGGTGACACTCCGCATTCAAAAAGTGCTCATGTTGTCACCCTTTATTCTTATAAATATTTCTTCTCTTGTTCTTTCTAACTCATACAACGAAACGCTATTCAAATTACTATACAGTAAAGTATAATAACATTATCTTTTGTTTGAAAATTTCCTATTTTACAACCAATGCTGTCCTCCATAACACACCCTCTTAAATTTTTCAATCTTGTAATTGTCCGCACTTTAGACTTCTGGTATATGATAAAAATAAATAAACGATCGGAAGAGCAGCATTAGAATTTTGCCATGTTTTTACGGATTCGCAGCC
>ENA-OQCS01001243-OQCS01001243.1-human-gut-metagenome-genome-assembly--contig:-NODE-1243-length-13377-cov-2.065132_pt1 | contig 13377 bp, 22 predicted proteins | sample MGYA00242757_ERZ504575 | MGnify/ENA primary metagenome ERZ504575 (study PRJEB26092, sample SAMD00036297) | human gut metagenome | host: Homo sapiens | study: EMG produced TPA metagenomics assembly of...
TTTTCTAGTGTTATTTTAAGTTGTTGTTTTCATCAATAAGCTCATTTTGCCTATAGCCAATTTCAACGTATAACTCAATTCGATTCGAATTTAAGATGTTATTGTAGAATCCAACTCTGTAAAAATTAATTCTCTTATCGGGAAAATAAGTCCAATGTATTTTAGAATTTACCGCTTTTCTTATCGAATCCCAAATTGAATACAAGTACTTTATTCGAACCAAGATCTTTTATATACGGTTCATCTAGTGAACATAATTTTAAAAATTCATTTAGCGGAATTGTATTTACTAATTTTTCATACTTATATTCTTCACCATTCACAATTGCGACCTTAGTATCAAGATTGATTTTCTGCACAGTTGCATTAGTTAAAATCTTATCTGTTGGAATTCTATTTAACAAAACATCTACAAAAAATTGTGCACCCTTCTTTGGATACTCGAATGTACTATTATATGTTTCCGTGCAACTCCGCTTCATGTTATTTATAATCTGTGTTGGATTAGCATACGGAAAGAAACGTCCCATGGCCTTTGGATCCAAATCGTTCAGCTTACAAGCGTACAATTTTTCATTATAGGGCTTCAAAAATTTCTCAGTAATTCCTTTTCCAAATTTTCCATACAACATCTCTTCAAAATTCTCATATTGCTCTTTTTCGCAACGATTAAAGAGGTCGTACAAGCAATCAATAAATTCATCTTTAGGCAACTGATGGATATTCATTTGGAAAGGATAGTCAATAACAGTTCCCTCATAATTAATATTTGTACATTTATTGCACTTTACAAGGTCATCCGTTCCTACTTGTTGCTCAAATAGCTGCTTGATTTCCGGGTGCGCAAAATGAAAAAATGCCCAGCATAATCCCAGATAAATCCATCTTTATAGAAGGTTCTGCATAGACCCCCGCATTTTTCTTCCTTTTCAACAATGAGAAAGTCCTCTTTTGTATATGCTCCATATGTTAATCCACTAATTCCGGCACCTATTATTAATGTATGAACTGACTTCATTCTTTTCTCCTCATCTTATTTTTCAGAATACCTATGCACTCGAAAGCAATATTTCTTTGAGTATAATCATGGCAATTATATATACCGCAAAGAAAACAGTTGCTGAGACCAATAGCTTCGTAAAAACTACCGAAGCATAATTTTCATCCACATTGTACTAATGACGGCAAAAAATGTTCCAAGTAAAATATTTTTTCCAGAGATTTTCGACATAAAGAACGCTGCCATATCTCTTATAAATATTATCTGTACTAAGAGCACAACAATCTCAGCTAAAGTTGTCCCTATTGCTGCTCCAATACATCCATATCGTGGAATCATAATTGCATTAATCCCAAAATCCAGTACAGCACCAAAGATTTCAGAAATCAGCACGTATTTTTCTTTTCCCATCGGAACTAATACTTCAAGCCCCGTAATATTGGATACCCCCGCAAAAATTACTGTTGGCATAATAATCTGCATCGGTAATATCGAGTCTATATACGATGCACCAGACAAAAAAAAGGATTCCTTCTTCTGCGAAAAGAATAAAATAGACTGTAACTGGAACAGCAAATTAAAAGTGTGAGATTCATCGCCTTAGCATTGATTCGTCTGAATTCGTCAACCATTCCAGCCTTTATATAATAGGATGCCCTCGGAAGCAGAACGGCCCCCAACGATGTTACTACACTCAATAACAGAGTTCTGATCTTTATAGCAACATTGTAATATCCTACTTCCGCATCTGTTTTTAGCCACCCTATCATTACCGTATCCAGGTTCACATATATGGTTGTTGCACAAGACATCGCAAAAAAGATTCCAATCGGCTTTAGGTGCCGTCCAAGATTATATTTTCCGACTGCCCTGAAATCAACATAGTGTCGTGCATGGATTAAATTAAATATGTTTGCTGCAGATGCCGCAAATACTGTAATTCCTCCATAAATCACATAATCGTTTTTCACTATGAACTAACGCAAACATTGCAATAACTGAAACAATTTTAGCAACAATTGACCTGATTGTAATATACGAATATTGCTCAAGTCCTTTATATAACCATTCCATTCCTATCGTGTTGAATAAAATAGTTATGGCACTGATAACATAAAGGGTTTTCTCTCTGCCATTTTTGGAACATAAATAAGTGCTACGAAAAACGCAAGAATATGATATCGTACAAGTAATCAAATTAATAATTAAGATTTCCTGCACCGTTCTACTGAGTTCTTCTTTATTGTCCCGGGCCTGTGCGCATACTCTAATCCCATAGGTTGGTATGCCAAGCTGAGCAAACATTGAGAAGTATGTAACTACTGATGTTGCTAAACTTATTTTTCCGATGCCCACGGGAGAGAGGACACGCGATATATAAGGGAATGTAACCAAAGGAATATAAACGATGACATCGTGAGCACGATGTTCATTAGAAAATTTATCTTTAAAGATGATTTTACATTCATTTATTTCTTCGTACTCTCCTGTATCAGAACATCTGCAATCCGCTCACAGGCATGTCCATCGCCATAAGGATTGCTTGCCTTGCTCATAGCATCATACTCTGCTTGTCAGACAGCAAACGGCTGAACTCCCGATAAATGGTCTCCTCCTCGGTTCCGACCAGCTTCAATGTGCCAGCAGCAATTCCTTCCGGACGCTCTGTTGTGTCCCGCATAACCAGAACCGGCTTGCCCAAAGAAGGTGCCTCCTCCTGAATGCCGCCAGAATCAGTCAGGATCAAATAGCTACGGCTCAGGAAGTTATGGAAATCCAGCACGTCCAGCGGCTCAATGATGTGGATTCGGTCATCGTCGCCCAGATACTCATTGGCAATTTCTCGCACCACCGGGTTCATGTGAATGGGATAAATTGCCTTCACGTCCGGATGCTCGTCCATCACGCGGCGGATTGCTTTAAACATATGCCGCATCGGCTCACCTAGATTCTCTCGGCGGTGGGCTGTGATCATAATCAAGCGGCTGCCATTGGCCCAATCCAGTTCGGGGTGCGTATAATCTGCCCGCACCGTTGTTTTCAGTGCATCAATGGCAGTGTTTCCTGTCACATAGATACTTTCGGGGTTCTTGCCCTCTTTCAGCAGATTCTGCTTCGACAACTCTGTCGGGGCAAAATTGTATTGACTGATGATCGAACCGCCTGCCGGTTGAACTCTTCCGGGTAGGGGCTGTAAATGTTATAGGTACGCAGTCCGGCTTCCACATGTCCGACCGGAATCTGCAAATAGAAACAGGCCAATGCCGTCACAAAGGTGGTAGACGTATCACCATGCACTAATACAACATCCGGCTTTACTTCTTCCAGAACTGTTTTGATTCGTTCCAGAATATTCACCGTTACATCAAACAGCGTCTGCTTATCCTTCATGATAGAAAGGTCGTAATCCGGCACAACAGAAAACGCTTCCAGCACCTGATCCAACATCTGCCGGTGTTGGCCGGTTACGCAGACAATCGTCTCAATACTTTGATGTTTCTTTAATTCATTGACCAGCGGGCACATTTTAATTGCTTCGGGGCGAGTACCGAACACCAGCATTATTTTTTCATAATTGCTCAAGCTCCTCACAAATCTGTTTCATTATTTTCATATTATCTGTAGCCGCATAGAATTTTCGGCCATTTTCTCTGTAAAGCTGCTCGTTCTCTAAAATTTTCTTTATCCCACGAACAATATCATCGATGCATGTAAAATCTACGCACGAGGCCGCACATGCAGCACCTACTGTTTCTACAAGTCCAACATTATCCGAAGTCAACATCGGCAAACCAAATTTTGCATACTCATAGATTTTATTCGGTGCACAAAACACATTATTTAAATTTGAAAAGTCATAGTTGGCAATTCCGATATGCGCCGCTTGTGTCACAATCAAATGTTGCGGGCTCGGGACATAACCAAGATATATGGTGTTTTTATAAATACCCTTTGCTTCATCAACAACCTGCTCGTCACCTTTTCCCATAATCCAAAAGATAACATTCCCATCATTGATTTCTGCCAATGCCCTTGCAATATTAGAAAGTGGACGATCTTTTGATATAATTCCCTGATACAAAACAATGCTTTTATTCTTGCATTCATCCATTATCTTATATATCTCAGGATCAACGTTAGAGTATTCTCCTTGTTTTTTTCAGACTCTTCTATTTCATACGGCTTGTTGGGCATAACATAGGGTTGCTTTTTCAGATGGTAGCGGCTTTTCATAATAGCCGCTCTATGTTTCTCGCAGCAGATGATAGCTTCCGCCTTGGGCAATATATTCAAAAGCAGATGGTCGATCCATTTTGATCATCGTACAGTTCCAAATAGATGCAACAAATCTACGTCCATCCAAAATATTTCCTAACGTCATTACAGATTCACAATTTCCAAACCAAAGAATCTCCGAATCCGGGATATTTCTAATGATTTGTTTTGCTTCTTGACGGTAGTCCAATATTTTTTGACAGATTGAAATTTTCCATTTTTTAAATTATCGGAAGACAATTCGTGATGCCTTATTTCTCTCTTATCAAGCAATTGATTTATAAAATCCGAATTTTTCATGATAAACTTCCAACTCTACACCCAAATCATTTAGCAATAGAATCTGAGCCAGACAAGGCGGGTAAAATTGAAATCCTTTTTTTAAAAAATAAAATATCCTCATAACACACTTCTCCATCTAGTACGCTATATTACTGCCAAAAGAAACGGTATGGTGTAATTCCCTGTGCTCCTCGTAAGACCAAAAGTAATTGATACAGGCTAATTCCTAAGTAGGAAATGACTTCGACACTTTCCTATTATCTGGTTGAAGCGACTCAATTATATTTGGTAACAGGATAATCAACGGCATTGTAAAATAATATGTCAACCGGTTAACAATTTGAATTCTTACAGAAATAAAATAGAGAAACAACCCCGACGCCAAGCATTGTCAGATACAGACGATTTGCATCGCTCATTTCACTCTTTATCAAAAGTAAAAACAGGAAAATCATCATAAAAAGAATCGGATGGAAAAGATTTCCGGCTCCTGCGAAACCGCTATCCAAATATTCTGCGTACGATTTCATCAAAAGCAGCCCGACTGAAATAATTTCAGGACCCGCAAGAACGCCAATTCCTGATAAGGCTATAATCAGTATCGCCCAATTTTTATTCACTCGAATTTTCAACTTCTTTACCAGCCAAAATGCCAGAATAATCAAAGCACTTTTATGTAATGATGCAGACAAAATGGTAAAAATCAAAAATTGTTTATCTTTTCCACACTGTAAGTAATGCACTGCCACCAACGCAATGCTCATGCTGCCGCCTGACGCATCCCATTAAAGGCCCAATAGTAATACATAAAACCCGCATAAATAATAATCGAAAAGAATACATTATCTGATTCTTTCCGTATTACCCAAAAAACTGGCCATACCGTAATTATTGCATACATAGTCAGCATTACTGTATACGAATGGAAAAGATGAGCAGCAAGCCACAATAGAACTTGATTTCCGATTTCAAGATAGGTAATATTTGCGCCTTCTTCAACATAAGAAAAAAGTGTCACATATGTCTCTGTGTCAATTCCCACTGAATTACCACGAAAACCTAACAGCAGAATAAGTTGTAAGCTAACGATCATTAGGAGAGATCTGTTTTTCTTTTTGAACTCCGAAGAAAAAAGTATGCCTTCCGCAAATATTATCAGATAGTTCAGATTTGTTATTTCGAGCACAATGTCAGCCTGCCTTTTTCAAAAAATACACTCCCATACCAATAATACCTTTCTGCTTATCGGCATTTTCCACTTCATCAACGGCCAAAACGATTGGCGAACTTCTTTTTTTTAGCTGTTGTTTTGTTTTCTTCATCAGCGAATCATCGTGGTCATACCCATTTAAACTCATTTGTGTCAAAAGGGTAAACCTTGCACGTTTGCAGTTCATCTCACAGGCATAGCTATATTCCGGCGTAAACTGTTCTACCTGCTTTTGAACAATATCCCAAATATCCAATAAATCCAATTTCTTTTTACTAAACCGCTGTTTGTTACACCCTCAATATTTTTGAAATAATTATAGAGCGGTGCATCTGTATAGACGGCTGCTTCGCATTTTCTCGCCAGATAGTAGCACGTCTCTACATCTTCGTTCATCCTACCCTCGATAAAGGAATAATCTTCCAAAATATCACGCCGGATAATAGCCCCCCACACACTATGGGTATCAGGTTCTCCATTTAGTCGGAAGAAGCGGCTCATTAAATCCGCATTGGATAGCACCTTAGCATTCTGTTTCATCACGATCGATGCATCCGTGTATTTCTGAACCACTCTCATACCGCCAATCGCCATCGGAACATTATATTGATTTGCCAAATCATACAGTGTTTTCAGCGCGGTCCTATCCAGCCAATCGTCACTGTCTGCAAAGCAATCCATCTTCCTTTTGCAATTTTCAGTCCTGCATTTCTCGCAGAACTTGCGCCGCCGTTTTCTTTGTGGATTACATAGATGTGATTATCATTTTTCGCCCATTCGTCACAAAGGCTCGGGCTGTTATCAGGAGAGCCATCATCCACTAATATTAATTCAAAATTCTGATATGTCTGTTCTAAGATAGATTTCACACATCGATCCAAATATTGTTCTGCTTTGTAAACCGGAACAATCACACTAATTTCAGGCATAACATTCCTTCCTTGCGTCCTCAGTATTTCGAAACAAACCATTGTAACCTATTTCGTGCCATTGGCGATTCACTATGAGTCACTTAACGATTTATGCTCTATCTACGTAAGGCTATGCCCATAATCAGTGTTATTTCTTGGTACACAAAATAACAAAACTTCAGCATAGAACTTTCCTCTTTTCATTTTCCAGATTGCGTGTTCTCATTTTATGAATGCAATACCTGATAAATCATTTTGCGCAACTTGTTAGGCATTACGCACACCAGTGCATGCGGCACTGCACCCGTACAGAAATCTACTAAGTTTGTCCATCCACTCTTATGTATCCACCAATGGAACCGAAGCATCGCTTTTGCATATGCAGTTCCACCACGGCGGAAATACATATCGGTCGGTGTCCGCATATAAAGCAACACATCCGGCAGATTTTGCGCCTTACAACCGTTTTGCAGCATCCGAATCCATAAATAGTAATCTTCAAACAGGTGATATTTTTCCTGATAACCACCTGCGCGCTCAACCGCGCTTTTTTTGAACATCACACATGGATGATTGAAGGGCATCTTTTCCGAGAATAACGTATAATTTCATCGTTGTTACATGGGATCGTACGTCCACCTGTTATTTGGTCTAGACTGGTTACAAATTCCAAAAGCGCCCCGCTTGTTATATCCAGTTCTGGATTTTTCACGAATAACTCAACTTGCTTCTGGCATCGGTCCATTACGCTGATATCATCACTGTCCATCCGCGCAACCAGTTCGTTTTTGCAATGTTTGATTCCCTTGTTCAACGCATTGCCAAGTCCACCGTTCCTTGCAAGACGAACAACATTCAAAGCCGAACCCATCTCCTGTTGTTTTGCCGCAATTACTGCATCTAAAGCGTCATTCAAAGGGCCATCGCAAACCAGTACAAAGTCATCTGTTGGAACTGTCTGTATCTGAATACTTTCAATGGCCTGTTTTAAATACTCTGGCGACTCCTTAAAATAAACCGACATCAAAACACTATAATTTTGCATCCTTACACCATCTGTATGTTACTTTCACATTCAGTTTCTTCTTGAGACACCACTTTGCTCTCACGCAACAACACGATGCTCTCCTGCCGGAACTTCGGGTCAACCTTTCCATCAACCACGCCATGTCGCCCTAGAACCACCAGAACGCTCTTCCAGAGCACCTTCAGGTCAAATTTCAGGCTGACATTCTGGACATATTCACGGTCATAATAGACTTTATCGTAGATATCCACAGTATCCCGTCCATTTACCTGTGCCCAACCGGTAATACCAGGCCGCACCTGATATACACCGTACCATCGCCGAAGAAACCGAATCTCACGCTCAGTGTACACCAGCGGACGGGGGCCAATGAGCTCATTCGCCTCGGACCACATTCCAGAGCTGCGGAAGTTCATCTATACTAGTATCACGTAGAATACGGCCAAGCTTTGAAATATATATTTCGGGGCTTTCCAAATCACCCGTAGCTACATTTTTAGGTGCTGTGCTCTTCATGGTTCGGAATTTTATAATGTTAAAGCAATGTGCATCTTTGCCTACACGCTTCTGTAAAAAGAAGATTGGCTCATACGGCGCATTGATTTTCTGCGCAACACTCACCACCAAAAGCAAAGGTGATAGCACAATCAGTGCTGCCGCTGCAAGAACCCGATCTACTACTGACCGCATCTCCAAGTAGTGCTTTTGTCTTTCTGTTATGTGGACATAATGTTCTCCAAACTCCACAAAATAATTCAGATTTTCCTTCTCCAAAGTTGTTTTCTCCCCGTTCAGATATCATTCTGCCTTCGCAGCACTTACTTATTCTCCAAATTTTATCGCTGAACCGTTCAGCAGTTTCTCCAATTGTTCTTTTTGTTTTTTACTTAACTTTTCCGGCTCGTCTTGCAGCAGCCGTTTCTGGTTGTACACCCATCGGCTCAGCCAAATGCCATCCGCAGTCTTATATTTCGCCGGAATCTCCAGATTTCCATATTGCTTTTTATATTCCTGCGCCAGTTCGTACCGGTGCTGCCACGAGTCCGGTCTCTCCCACTGCATTCCAACGGCATCCAGCAACTCAATGCGCTCTTGTGATAAAATTGCATTGCTCTTCTCCGGATTCCGATATGCATACTGCTGCCGCCGCACCCATTTTCCAAGAGCATAGCCCTCCGGTGAAACATAGGCCACCGGGACACCAAGGTTTCCATTTGCCTCAAAATACCGTTTCGCTGCCTGATAAACCTCATTCCACTGTCGGTCATAGCGACTGCCCCACTGCATTCCTATGGTTTCCAGTCGTTTGATCTGATCCGCAGACAACTTTTTCTGCTCATAGGCTAGTTCTTGATTTTGAATCCAGCGACCAAGCGTTTTTCCATCTGCTGTTTTATAATCTCGTGGAACATCCAGATTTCCATACTCCTGCGCATAGATTGCCGCAAGTGCATATCCCTGCTCCCATTTGGCATCAAATACGCTCCATGTCATTCCCAACTGATCCAGTTGTCGAATGCGTTCTTCCGTCAGCTTTCCATCGTTTCGGCGTTTCCGCGCATTGTTGATCCACTTTCCCAGAGGATAGTCATCTTTCGTTTTGTATTTCGCCGGGACCTGCAAATTCCCAAACTGTTCCCGAAATTTTCTCGCTTCTTCCAGGCCGTGCTCCCATGCGGCATCGTTGCGGTTGCCCCACTTCATGCCGATGCTGTCCAGCCGTGCGATCTGCTGTTCGGACAGGTTCCCCGGAATCTGTCCCGCACGAACACGGCGCTGGGTCGTCAGCCATTCGCCAAGGCTCAATCCCGCCGGTGTGGTATAACGCTTTGGAATATTCAGGCTGCCATGCTCCGCATAGTAAATGCTTGCTTCCGAAAAATAATGATCCCAACTGGAAGAAAGGCTTGCCTGCAACTGCTCAAACAGTACCCGGCAGTCGTGTACCTGTTCGATGACCTCAAATCGCTCGGTGATGATCCTATCGCCCTCACCGTTGGCATTCAGGCGGTAGATTGCTCCTGCATCTCGCCCTGTAACCCAGCAATGCTGCACAGACCCTCGAAGTTGTTGACCACATCGAGGATAAGCGGTGTAGAATTTTCCCCAGCGGTCAAAGCGCGTCCAATCTGCTGCTTGTAGATGATGGGTGAAATGGTGGGCCGGAACAGGATGACACCTGAAATGCCTTCTACATGAACTCCCTCGTTGAGCATGTCGATGCAAAATAGCAGCTTCAGGCGGTCACTTTCATCGGCCTTGAAGTCGGCAAAAGCCTTGTCTGTACCGGGGTCATCCGAGTAGCTTCGTAGACCGCCACTTCCGCATTCACCTTTGCAAACCACTCCGGCACATGGGACACCATCTCGTCCATGTGCTCCTTGTTGGCGCAGAACACGATGTACTTTCCGGACTTGTTCGTGATATGATGTTCAAAAACCTTGTCTAATCCATCTGCTTGTTCCAAGGCGCGGCGCAGGGCATCCAGATATTTTTGATTTACGTCCTGAATCCCAGCAGAACGCAGATTATCCACTCTTGTCTGATAACGTGCCAAGTCTTTCTGGTACTGATAGACGGTGGTCACATAGTTCGGAGTAGGCAAAATACCCCTGACGATTGCTTCGCCAAGGTCATGTCGCTCGCAACACGGCCATCAAAAAGCTCTTCGGCCATATCACGGTTATTATCCAGATACCGGACGTTTGTCGCCGTCAGCCCCAGCAGTTTTGCCTCCGGGCATAACTTTAACAAAGCCACCGTGCTTTCGCCCCAGCATTCCGCACCGGCACGGTGAAATTCATCGAGTATAATATAGGCAGGTTTCTGCGCTACGATATCATCCAGTTGCGCCTGGGTGCAGCACATCAGTTTGGCATAGGTATAAAAGTGAACGTTTGCCAGCGGAAAGTCCAGGTCGTTCCTTTTCAGGCTTTCCAGCTGGGTCTTGAAGATATATTCACTGGGAGAAAGCCAAAGCACGACCTTCTCCGGGTTATCCTCGATCAGTTTGAATGCAATATAGCTTTTTCCGGTGCCAGTGGGATGAACAATGGCGGCCTTGCCATACTGCTCCATCATCCGGACTGCCGCATGATATGCTTTCTCGTTGTGCTCGAACAGACGCAGTGCCACCTAGTTCACCCCTTTCCGCAATAAAGGAGTATCCTTCACATGAAAAATGGAGGGCCATGGACAAAATATGGCGCTATTCTATCAGATTTTGCGCTTCCTGCCCCTCATAGACACCTGATGGGAAAATATCCGATTCATCTCCCGGCGCTTCCGGGTCAGGTCAGAGTGCACATAGCGCTGCAAGGTGATGTTGGCGTTGGCGTGTCCCAACAGCTCGCTAAGGTCTTTACATCGCACCCAGCCTGCAGGCAGGTCGTTGCAAAGGTGTGGCGCAGTGCGTGCGGGCGCACTTGACGGACAGTCGCCTGCTTCAGATACGCTTTGATGCTTTTCCGATAGCAGCGAGGTTCGGTTGGCTTGGACTCGCTGCCTGACAGGAACCAGGCAGCATTGCTGGCGCTTCCGCGCAGCTTTTTCAGCAAAATAAGCAGTTGCTTTGGAAGTGGAATTTCCCGGCGGGAGGTGCGGGTTTTGGGTGTCTGGATGACCACCTTTGTATGACCGTTTCCACAGGAAATTCTGCAGACCGTCCGATTGATGTTCAGCGTGCCGAGTTTCAGGTCAAAATCGCCCCATTGCAGGCCGCAGATCTCACCAATTCGAAGCCCCAATTCCAGCCCCAGTAGTAAGCCGATTTTGCGAGGCGTGGGGTTCGCCTGTACATATTGATGAAGTCGCTGCTGTTCCGCCGGGGAGAGAGGCGCAGAAATTTTGTCGATGGCTTTTGGCAGCGCAACTTCCAGCTCCATTGGACGAATCAAACGTAAATGAGCGGCATATTTGCAGATACGTCGCAGCATCGAGAGGCATTCCCGGGCAGAGGAGTTTCCCAGTGGCTTGTGTGCCGCATCTGTGGGCGTGATGATTTGCTGCATGGCCTGTTCCAGAAAGCTTTCCTCAAGGGATGCAACGGGCACCTTGCTCAAAACCGGAAGAAGATATTTGTGCAGCGTGTATGAATAATGCGCATAGGTGGATTCTTTTATAGCGTTTTTCAGGGAGCACAGCCACACCTCGGACAGTACTTCAAAGGTCAGGTCGGTTTGATTCAGGTTGTAGAACCCCGCCGCCGCTTTTCTCTGGATTAGTACCCGTTTGACCTCCGCATAGGCCGTTCCGTAAACGTAACCCCACTGGATCTTCCCCTCCGGTGTGCGCGCCTTGATGTACCTGCCTTCCCACCGACCGTCCTTACGCTTGCGAATGTTTTCTCCCCGTCGCGCCATCGCTGTTTCCTCCTGCTGTTTAGACTCTCATCTGACCCCTTATTTTCTCAATCCTCGTTTACAGCTGGAATTATTATACAGAACTGGGCATGACACAAAAACAGTCCGGCCTTCGCGATGTTTTTTCAGGGTCAAATGTGATACATTTATGATGATTTCTATTGAATCCCAGATATAACCATGATAAAATAAGATGAGATTATAGACAACGATGTCAAAGGAACGGTATCCTCCATTTTTCATGTGGAGGATACATTTTTGTTAAATATATTCTTTGTCGTTACGCAGCCACATATTCTCTACAACATAAAATACTTTCACGATATACGCAACTGCTACGTAAAACCGCACGAATTTCTGTACTATCATGTTGAGGTGAACTTCATCATGACTGTAAAAGATGCCGTTGCCAAACGCTTTGAACAACTCTGCGACCAGCGTAGGATACGCCCCAACGAGTTAGCGACCCGTGCCGGTGTAACACCATCTACGGTATATAGTATGCTTGACCCATCCCGTCAGCGTGTGTCCATCGCCACCATTAAAAAGCTCTGTGATGGTCTTGATATCACGCTTGGTCAGTTCTTTTCCTGTGCGCTGTTCGATGAACTGGAGCAAGAGAACCAATAGCTCACCGAACGATCTGCTCGACTTTCCCTGCAACGCGTACTCTCTTTTCTAAGTGAATTTTAGAATTTCATATCCATTGTCAGCCTGATTTGTGCTCTTTTGCATGGGTCAGCTTTTTTTTACGCTAAAAGGCCCCTGTCCATCACATTTCTGTGAAAGGCAGAGGCCTTTTGCTGCTAGATTCTAATTCGGTCTGGGGAGATGGAACAACTATCTCATTCTACCGGGTCAGTGTCCCCTTCCAGATTTTTAACTACCCCCGGAGTGCTGGTGATCCGCACCACCGGGGTTTTGCTTCATGAATCATGTGGTTCATACGGTTGTGGACGCAGGAATCTCACGTTGTCAGTAAAAAATCAACCAGAGGAACGACCGAACATTTTCTGATAATTTTCGCCGCGCTTTCTATCTCTGTCACTTACAATCTTGACTCCATACCCTTGAAGCCAGTCATTCAACTTCACTTGTCCCGTTATTCTATCGTAATAGCGTTCAATATATCCAAACTCCATGATTTCTGCTGTCATCTTCTCTGGATTCATCGGCTGATTCAGGTGCGCATAAACAGTGCAGATATCGTCCGCATCCAAAGCTCGCTTGCGTCCAAGGGACTGGGGTATTCCTTTAAATAGGCATCCCGTATACGATACTTCATCAGCTGCTTGGACATCGCAGGCGAC
>ENA-OQCS01001244-OQCS01001244.1-human-gut-metagenome-genome-assembly--contig:-NODE-1244-length-13376-cov-2.193298_pt1 | contig 13376 bp, 24 predicted proteins | sample MGYA00242757_ERZ504575 | MGnify/ENA primary metagenome ERZ504575 (study PRJEB26092, sample SAMD00036297) | human gut metagenome | host: Homo sapiens | study: EMG produced TPA metagenomics assembly of...
CGCGAAATCATCGTACCTTTTGAACTGGATATGGAGATGAACAATGTATCCTTTACCGTTCCCCAACGAGGAGAAAAGAAGCATTTTGCTGGATCTTTCCGTAATGAACGTGAAACAGTATAAAGTGGACCGCTTGAAACAGGCGGAAAAGTTGAATCCTGAACAAAGAAGCGTCCGTCTGATGAAAGAAATCCAGGAGCAGCTGCACATGAAAAAACTACCGAACCACATCGAATGTTTCGATAATTCCAATATTCAAGGCTCGGACGCGGTGGCCGCCTGCGTCGTTTTCAAAAAGGCGAAACCAAGCAAGAAGGAGTACCGGAAATACATCATCAAGACTGTGACCGGACCCGACGATTACGCCTCGATGAAAGAGGTGGTACGCCGCCGGTATAGCCGTGCCATAGAGGAAGGTTCCCCCTTGCCCGACCTCATCATTACCGACGGTGGAAAGGGGCAAATGGAAGTGGTGAGAGAAGTGATAGAGGACGAACTTCATCTGGATATCCCCATAGCCGGACTGGCCAAAGACCGCAAGCACCGTACCTCGGAATTGTTATACGGATTCCCTCCGCTGACCATCGGTGTGAAGCAAAGCACTCCCTTGTTCCATCTGTTGGAAAACATACAGAACGAGTACACCGCTTCGCCATCACCTTCCACCGGGACAAACGAAGCAAGAGTCAGGTGGCGTCCGCTTTGGACAATATCAAGGGAATAGGCGAAAAAAGAAAGACCGCCCTGCTGAAAACATTCAAAAGCGTCAGCCGCATCAGGCAAGCCTCACTGGAAGAGATTGCAGCCGTGGTAGGTGAAGCAGCCGCTAAAAATATCAAAGAAAATCTCACAGAATAAAAGGGATTTCCTACCTTTGCATACATCCATTGCAAGGATATGCCGCCCTCATAACTGTCAAGCCAAGAGGTCGGCAATGTTTCCACCCACCATAGTAGGCGGACATAATACCGGTAAACGGCAAGCATTTTCTAATAATAAATAAAGGATATAAATATGAGAGTAGTTATTCAACGAGTAAGCCACGCCTCTGTTACCATAGAAGGTGTATGCAAATCGGCGATAAAAGAAGGATTCATGATATTGGTTGGTATCGAAGAAGCTGATACACAAGAAGATGCTGACTGGTTATGCAAAAAGATAATAGGATTGAGAGTCTTTGACGATGAAAACGGAGTGATGAATAAATCCATTCGGGAGGTAGAAGGCAACATTCTGGTTATCAGCCAGTTCACATTGCACGCATCTACAAAGAAAGGGAACCGTCCCTCCTACATCCGTGCCGCAAAACACGATATAGCCATTCCTCTCTACGATTATTTCTGCCGGGAACTAAGCATCGGTTTAGGCAAAGAAGTAGGAACCGGAGAATTCGGAGCAGACATGAAGTTGAACTTCTGAACAACGGGCCTGTTACTATATGTATGGACACTAAAAACAAAGAATAATGACACTGGAAGAAGCACAAAAAGAGGTGGACAGCTGGATTAAAACGTATGGTGTACGTTACTTCAGCGAACTGACCAATATGACCGTCCTGACCGAGGAAGTAGGCGAACTGGCACGTGTGATGGCACGTAAATATGGAGACCAATCTTTCAAACAAGGAGAGAAAGACAACCTTGCCGATGAAATGGCAGACGTATTGTGGGTCCTTATCTGTCTGGCCAACCAGACCGGAGTAAACCTGACCGAAGCCTTCCGTCAAAACTTGGAGAAGAAAACAAATAGAGATAAAGACAGACATAAAAACAACCCCAAATTATAAAGAATTATGGAACATAATCACGAATTCGAAGGTGGACATGAACATCGTCATGACCACGATCATGGACTGAGCACAGCAAGTACGAAGAAGCACTTGCCAAGTATAACATCCGTTTGCACGATGAGGATGTAAAAGCGAAAACTGCCCTAACTCATCGAAAAACATGTAGCAGAAAACAATACACCGGATGTAAAGAAATTCCTGTTCCATTGCATTGACCTAACCACTTTAAAGTGTACTGATTCAGATGAAAGTGTAATGAAATTCACCGGAAAAGTAAATGAATTTGTTGACAAGTACCCCGATCTGGACAATGTAGCCGCAATCTGTGTATATCCTAATATGGCAGAAGTAGTCAACGACACCTTGGAAGCAGATCATGTAAACATAGCCTGTGTATCGGGCGGTTTTCCCTCCTCGCAAACCTTTACCGAAGTAAAGGTAGCCGAAACAGCCATGGCTCTCCATACCGGAGCCGATGAGATAGATATCGTTATCCCGGTAGGCAAGTTCCTGAGTGGGGATTACGAAGGAATGTGTGATGAAATAGAAGAATTAAAAGCTGTATGTGGTGAGCATCACCTGAAAGTGATCTTGGAAACCGGAGCACTGGGAAGCGCATCCAACATCAAAAAAGCGTCCATTCTATCGATGTATTCCGGAGCCGATTTCATCAAAACCTCTACCGGAAAGGAAAACCCCGCCGCTACTCCTGAAGCTGCCTTGGTGATGTGCGAGGCTATCAAAGAATACTATATGACAACAGGCCGCAAAGTAGGATTCAAACCCGCCGGAGGAATTAATACCGTACACGATGCTTTGGTTTACTATACCATTGTAAAAGAAGTGTTAGGTGAAGAATGGCTGACAAACGAGTTATTCCGCTTAGGAACAAGCCGCCTGGCCAATCTGCTTCTCTCAGAAATTGTAGGTCAGGAAACCAAGTTCTTCTAAACAAAGAACCGTTTCACTATTTAAATAACAACCACATTTAAAGTGACCGGAATGAGCCTTATCTATTCCGGTTATTTTAAACTACCAAAGAAAGGCGTACCTCAAAGCTCGGGCGTGGTCCTTATCGTATAAAGGATCACGCCCGAACTTTTGAGGTACATATCTTCAACAATCGTACTATTTATCTCTTTCAATCACATAATCAATATAAGCAGTCAAAGCATCTTTTACAGCTTGACCGGCTGATTGTGGAAGTAAAGCCAACGCTTTATTACGATAATCCACCATTGCCTGTCTGGCATACTCTATCCCTCCCTTCACCTTAGTATATTCGATGAAACGGGCAATATCTTCATCCGAAGCGTCTAATGACCGGATACATAACGCCAGTTTCCGCATCTCCTCATCATCAAACGTATTTAACACATACAAAGCCGGCAATGTCAGCTTCCCTTCACGCATATCGTTTCCGGTAGGTTTACCTATCTCATCAGAAGAATAATAGTCAAAGATATCATCCTTTATCTGGAAAGCAATACCAATCATTTCGCCAAACAGACGAGCATTTTTCACCATTTCATCGGATGCATGAACCGAAATAGCCCCCGCTTCCGCACTGGCAGTAAACAATGCAGCCGTCTTTTTACGAATGACATCATAATACACTTCTTCCGAGAACTCAGAAGCATTAATATTCGCCAATTGAATAATCTCGCCTTCAGATAAGTTCTGTCCCAAACAAGCCACCAAATCTACAATTGTAATCTCGCGGGTCATGGCAGAATGCTTCAGGCTGGTTGCCAGCATATATCGCCTACCAGAACCGACACCTTATTATTATAGATAGCATTTACCGAAGACTGCCCACGGCGCTTGTCACTCTCATCCACCACATCATCGTGCACCAGGCTGGCCGTATGGAGCAACTCCAATGAAAGGGCCGCATGAAGCGTAGAATCATTGATTTCACCGAATAGTTTAGCAATCAACAACGCCAATATGGGACGCATCATCTTGCCATTTCTCTGCTTAATATAGGATAACACCTCACTAAGTAAAGAATTGGAACTTTGGAGCGAAGAGTCAAACAACCTTCTAAATTCCTCAAACTCCTTGTCAATAGGCAATTTGATTTGCTGTAATTTGTCCATGCAGGTTATTGTGCACAAAAGTAGTAATAAAAGACGGAATACGGTATTTTTTTGTACTTTTACAATGAAAAAACTAAAGATTTTTAAGAATGGACAAACTTTTTCTATTAGATGCTTATGCATTAATATACCGTGCGTATTACGCTTTCATCAAAAGCCCGCGTATTAACTCCAAGGGTTTCAACACTTCAGCCGTACTGGGATTTGTCAATACACTGGAAGAAGTCTTGAAGAAAGAAAATCCTACGCACATCGGTGTGGCATTTGATCCCGCCGGTCCCACCTTCCGGCACGAAGCCTATGAACAGTATAAGGCACAACGTGAAGAAACACCCGAAGTAATCCGTTTGTCCGTACCCATTATAAAGGATATTATCCGGGCCTATCGTATTCCTATTCTGGAAGTACCGGGATACGAGGCTGACGACGTGATCGGTACACTGGCCACCGAAGCCGGCAAACGAGGGATCACTACTTATATGATGACACCAGACAAAGACTATGGTCAACTGGTGGGCGGAAATGTCTTCATGTACCGTCCCAAGCATACAGGCGGTTTTGAAGTGATGGGCATAGAAGAGGTAAAGGCAAAGTTCGATATCCAGTCACCCGCACAAATCATTGATATGCTGGGACTGATGGGCGATAGTTCCGACAACATTCCCGGTTGTCCGGGAGTGGGCGAGAAAACAGCACAAAAGTTAATCGCGCAATATGGCGCATCGAGAATCTTCTCTCCCACTCTGCCGAACTGAAAGGAGCTTGAAACCAAAGTGGAAGCCAACCGGAAAATGATTGAGTTCTCCAAGTTTCTGGCAACTATCAAAATTGATGTCCCCATCACATTGAACATGGACGAACTGAAAAGAGAAGAACCAAATGAAGAGGAACTACGGAAGATTTTTGAAGAGATGGAGTTCCGTACCCTCATCGACCGCGTTTTCAACCGAAACAAGAAATCCGCCTTCGCCGGAACATACACCGATGCGACCGGAAACGATCTGCAAGGACGAAACCGCACACCGGAAGGAAGCGCCCGGCAGGGAAACATGCCGGACGGTTCGGGACAACTCTCCCTTTTCGGTGAACCGGCTTCGAATGGCAAATCGCCCGCTTCTCCGTCTTCGCCTCAAGGCAATCTCTTTGCAGAATTTACCGACGGAGGGACGGAAAGTGAGAAATATTCGAATCTAGCATGTTTAGATAATTTAAAATACGACTATCAACTCGTTGATACAGAAGAGAAAAGAACTGAATTATTACAAAACTTACTTACAAAAGAAATTTTCAGTCTAGACACAGAAACAACAGGAACCGATCCCATCACCGCAGAACTCGTGGGAATGAGCTTCAGCTATGCCGAAAATCAAGCATTTTATGTTCCTGTACCTGCGATCGGGCTGAAGCGCAAAAATAGTTAATGAGTTCCGGCCGGCTTTCGAAAAAGAAGGAGTATTGAAAGTAAGGGCAAAATATAAAATACGATATGCTGGTACTGGGCAACTACGGAACCGAAGTGCGCGGTCCCCTGTTCGATACCATGGTGGCACATTATGTACTACAACCGGAATTGCGTCACAACATGGACTACCTTGCCGAAATCTACCTGCATTATCAGACTATCCACATCGAAGACTGATTGGTCCTAAAGGCAAAGGTCAAAAGAATATGCGCGACCTCTCCCCCGAAGCTATCTATAAGTACGCATGCGAGGATGCTGATGTCACACTGAAATTGAAAAACATCTTGGAACAGGAATTGAAAACCAACGATGCGGAAAAACTCTTCTACGAAATAGAAATGCCCCTGGTCCCCGTACTTGCTTATATAGAACGCAACGGCGTGCGTGTAGACACTGAAGCCTTAAAACAGACCTCGGAACATTTCACCGCCCGCATGAACCAAATAGAAGAAGAAGTGCACCAACTGGCAGGTACGGATTTCAACATAGCCTCACCCAAACAGGTAGGTGAAGTGCTGTTTGACAAGCTGCGTATCGTGGAGAAAGCCAAGAAAACCAAAACCGGACAATATGTCACCAGTGAAGAAGTATTGGAAAGCCTGCGAGGGAAACACGAAATAGTAGGCAAGATATTGGAACACCGCGGTCTGAAGAAGCTTCTCGGTACTTATATTGATGCTCTGCCCCTATTGATTAATAAAGAAACAGGTAAAATTCATACTTCGTTCAATCAAACGTCACTGCTACCGGCCGGCTCAGTTCCAGCAACCCGAACCTTCAGAACATCCCTATCCGCAACGAAGACGGCAAGGAAATCCGTAAGGCTTTCATCCCCGATGATGGCTGCGAATTTTTCTCCGCCGACTATTCACAGATTGAGCTACGCATTATGGCACACCTTAGCGGAGATACCAATATGATAGAGGCTTTCAAGGAAGGAGATGACATTCATGCCGCCACCGCAGCAAAAGTATATAAGATAAGTATAGACAAAGTTACCCGCGAACAACGCAGTAAAGCAAAAACAGCTAATTTCGGTATCATCTACGGCATCAGCGTATTCGGACTGGCAGAACGTATGAATGTAGACCGCAAAGAGGCAAAAGAACTAATAGACGGCTACTTCGAAACTTATCCCCAAATAAAGGAATATATGGACAAAAGCATTGACTTGCCCGCGGACAAGGATATATTGAAACCATATTCGGCCGTAAACGATATCTTCCGGATATCAATTCCAGAAATTCGGTTGTGCGCGGATATGCCGAACGGAATGCATCAATGCTCCTATCCAAGGAAGTGCAGCCGATATTATCAAGGTAGCTATGGTACGCATATACCAGCGCTTTCAATCTGAAAATATAAAGTCCAAAATGATACTTCAGGTACATGATGAGTTAAATTTCAGCGTTCTACCCGAAGAAAAGGAAAAAGTACAGAAAATTGTGATTGAAGAGATGGAAAATGCCTACCATATGCAAGTACCTTTACGCGCAGACTGCGGTTGGGGAAGCAACTGGCTTGAAGCGCATTAAAGCATATAGAAACCAACTATTCGCAAGATATATAGTACTATATATAAGGTATTTATATCATAAAAGCTCAATGGTATTTTCCAATCCATTGAGCTTTTCATTTGCCATCCCGAACGTAAATGAAAAACACAAACACAAGATAATTGTAATAAATAGATCTTATACAATTATTAATATTTGTTCAATCAGTGACATTTTGCAAAAATATAATCATTTTTTAGCAGAAATGTTAGGAGATTCAATTTTCTTTCGTACATTTGCACCGTTTTTAAAAACAATATGAAAGTAACAATCTAACATATCAATATCATGAAGAAGATCAATTTTTTGAAAGGAATGCTCGTTGTAGCAATTTTATTTATTGCTAACCTTACAGTTTTTGCAGGAAATCCGGGTGACAACCTGATTTACAATGCAGAAGAAGTAAATGGAGTAATTGTTTCGGAAACGATTTTTAAAATGGAAGGCACCATGCTTACTAATTATATGAAGCACAATTACAAGTATGATGCCAACAACCAACGCACAGAGGACGAGGCGCAAAAATGGAACAGTAACAAAAATCGCTGGGAAAATGACCTCTGCATTCGTTATACTTATGGCAACAAAAGTATGACTACTGAATATTACAAATGGAACTCTAAAAAGAAAGAATATATATTAGTACCCGAAATGACCGTAACTATGGACAAATAAATCTATTCTAACAATCTAACACTTTTCATAAAAACTCTACGAAAGGGCAACCGTGACGGTTGCCCTTTTTGTTTCGTGACGGGCAGTCTTTTCGCATATAAAAAAGCCAAATCTGACTTCAATATGAAGCCTGATACAAAAAGAATGGTTATCTTTGCAAACAAATAGATAGATAATAATCAAAAAAACAAATAGATAATGGCTTTACAATGTGGCATTGTCGGTCTTCCAAACGTAGGAAAGTCGACACTTTTTAATTGTTTATCGAATGCAAAGGCTCAAGCAGCCAACTTCCCTTTCTGTACCATCGAACCGAATGTAGGTGTCATCACCGTTCCTGATGAACGCCTGACCAAACTTGCCGAACTGGTTCATCCGGGACGTATCGTTCCCACTACTGTAGAAATTGTTGACATTGCAGGACTTGTAAAAGGGGCTAGCAAGGTGAAGGGCTGGGAAACAAGTTTCTGGCAAATATCCGTGAAACAGATGCTATCCTGCACGTACTCCGTTGTTTTGACGATGAAAATGTAACTCATGTAGACGGTAGTGTAGATCCGGTACGTGACAAAGAAATCATTGACACCGAACTCCAGCTGAAAGATTTGGAAACCATTGAAAGCCGTATTCAAAAAGTACAAAAACAGGCACAGACGGGCGGTGACAAACAAGCTAAACAAATGTACGACATCCTTGTTAAATACAAAGACGCATTGGAACAAGGCAAATCTGCGCGTACCGTACAATTTGACAGCAAAGACGAAACAAAAAATCGCAAAAGAACTGTTCTTGCTGACCAGCAAACCAGTGATGTACGTATGCAACGTGGACGAAGCAAGTGCTGCTACCGGCAATAAATATGTAGAACAAGTACGCGAAGCCGTAAAAGAAGAAAATGCAGAAATTCTATCGTAGCCGCCAAAACCGAAGCCGATATCGCAGAACTTGAAACCTATGAAGACCGCCAGATGTTCCTTCAGGAAGTCGGTCTGAAAGAATCAGGTGTAAACCGTCTGATCAAATCGGCTTATCACCTGCTGGAACTGGAAACCTTCATCACCGCCGGAGAAATGGAAGTAAAAGCCTGGACCTATCGTAAAGGATGGAAAGCCCCCCAATGTGCAGGAGTCATCCACACCGATTTCGAGAAAGGATTTATCCGTGCCGAGGTAATCAAGTACGAAGACTACATTAAATATGGTTCGGAAGCCGCCGTGAAAGAGGCTGGAAAAATGGGCGTGGAAGGTAAAGAATACGTAGTGCAGGACGGTGACATCATGCACTTCCGCTTCAATGTATAAACCGTAGGTAAATCAAAACGCAAAAGACTTATCACAGCCATGCTATGAATGAAAAAACATCAGGGAACCAGCAAAACTAATGGGCAGACTGATAAGTCAGTGTTTTGTTTCCTAAAACAAAATACAACTAACATGGAAAAATATTTAATCGTGGGAACCGGCGGCGTTGGAGGAAGCATCGCCGGTTTCCTTGCTTTAGCAGGAAAAGACGTAACATGCATTGCCCGTGGCAAGCATCTGGAAGCCATTCGTGAAAAAGGGCTTCACCTTAGATCAGACTTAAAAGGTAATCACTTTCTACCTATACAAGCCTGCACAGCCGAGGAATACAACGAGAAAGCCAACGTAATTTTTGTATGCGTAAAGGCTACTCCCTAGATTCCATCAAAGATCTGTTGGAAAAAGCCTCGGATAAAGATACCTTGATTATCCCCATCCTGAATGTTTACGGTACAGGTCCCCGTATCGGGCAACTTGTTTCACATGTAACAGTACTAGACGGATGCATCTACATCGTAGGTTTCGTCTCCGGACCGGGTGAAATCACACAAATGGGCAAAATATTCCGACTGGTTTTCGGCGCACGTCCCAACAGGGTGTGGCTCCGGAACGTCTGGAAACCATTGCCGATGTACTAAGAAAAGCAGGGATCAAAGCCGATATTTCGGATGATATCAATCGCGACACCTTCATCAAATGGTCATTCATCTCGGCTATGGCCTGCACAGGTGCCTACCATGATGTCCCAATGGGTCCTCTGCAACATCCCGGAGCAGAACGCGACACTTTCATCGGTCTGTCCAAGGAAAGTTCTGAAATAGGCCGCAAAATGGGAATTACCTATGCGGAAGACCCGATAGAATACAACTTAAAAGTGATTGACAAATTAGACCCGGACAGTACCGCATCCATGCAAAAAGATATAGCCAAAGGACATGAGTCCGAAATACAAGGACTATTGTTTGATATGATCGCACTGGGCGAAAAGATGGATGTGGATATGCCCACTTACCGCAAAGTTGCACAAAAATTCAAGATATGAATACACTGTCAGCCATTCTTTGGAATCCCGATATAGAAATCTTTTCCATTTTCGGCATTTCCATCCGTTATTACTCCGTATTGTTCGTTACAGGGCTTTCATTGGCCTACTGGGTGATATACAAACTCTACCAAGACCAAAAAATTCCTTACGAAAAATTTGATTCCCTGTTCGTTTACTGCCTGCTGGGTATTGTTATCGGTGCTCGCCTGGGACATTGTCTGTTCTATGAACCAGGCTATTGGCTCTCTCACCCTGTAGAAATGCTGTTGCCCGTCAAGATTACCGATTCTGGGATAAAATGGACCGGTTATCAAGGTCTTGCCAGCCATGGAGGAACCATCGGACTAATGCTCGCCTTATGGATCTATTCACGCCGTGTAAATTGAAGTTCCTGACTGTACTAGACAATATAGCCATCGCCACCCCGCTGGCAGGTTGTTTTATCCGTTTAGGTAACCTGATGAATGGTGAAATAGTAGGTACGGTAACTCATGTTCCTTGGGCGTTCATTTTTCCGCACGAAGATATGCAACCCCGCCACCCGGCACAACTCTACGAAGCCATCGCCTATCTTCTGATTTTATCATAGGCTTGCGGTTGTATAAAAAGTACAAAACCACGCTATACCCCGGTTTCTATTTCGGCTACAGCCTCACTACCATATTCACCTTCCGCTTCCTTGTGGAGTTTATAAAAGCCAGCCAGGAAGCCTTTGAAAACAGTATGATGCTGAACATGGGGCAATGGCTCAGCATTCCGTTCATACTGCTGGGAGCGCACTTCATGTACCATTCTTTTAAACCCGTAAAATAAATGAAACATATAATAGATATTGAAACTTGGGAACGCCGGGACAATTATAATTTTTTCCGCAACTTCCATAATTCATGGATATCCATTACCAGTGAAGTGGATTGCACTGAAGCATTTCCAGCTGCAAAAGCCGCCAAGCGCTCTTTTTTCCTGTATTACCTGTATGCTGTGCTACGTGCTGCCAATGAAGTGAAAGAATTCCGTTTCCGTACAGATAAAAACGGACAGGTGGTCTATCACGATCAGGTGGACATCATATCACCTATCGCTGTACCCGGCAAGACTTTCTACACAGTCCGCATCCCTTACCATGCAGATTTTGAACGGTTTTATGCCGAAGCATATCACATCGTCCATAACATCCCCGAAGAGGGTGACCCGTATGGAGCCGAAAAAGTCATTAAAGAACAGGGAGATTTTGATATTATCCAACTGAGTGCCACGCCTCAGCTTTATTTCACTTCACTCACCTATACACAAATGGCTCCCGACCATCCATTAGACTATCCGCTGATGAATGCCGGCAAAGTAGTGCCACGCGAAGGAAGACTGGTAATGCCCATCGCTTTCACTGTAAACCATGCTTTTGTGGACGGAGCGCACATAGGACAACTCTTTCAGAAAATAGAGGAGATATTGAAAGAGCTGGCTCAATAAATAGAGGGGTCTCAAAAGGCATAAAGATCCCTGTCGGACACGTATGTATGCATTTCCCTACATATACGTTCACATATATCCATAAAAGAATAAATAACCAGAAAAAGAAGACAATCTGTCAAAATGCCGATGCACGAGAATACGATGAAAATACACAAACTGTATCCTTTGAAACAGGACACCCTCATACACCGGCATTATCATTTGACAGATTGCCAGTTTAATTAAATCAGTTTAGAAACGATAGCCCACAGAGAACTGGAAGTTGAATTCCGCAAACCATTTTGTGCCTGTATCTTTTTTATTCCGACCCTATAATCAAACTTATCGTATAATGATCGGCAATAACAGCCTTCATTCCAACAATGCCCCCATAATCCCAACGGCGGAAAGCCTGAAGATTAGCACTATTATTGGGCTCCCCGGCTTTATAGGAAAAACCATCCAAGGGCTTCCATTTTGCAGGCTCGGTAGTTATATTATCCCCCTCTTGGTGAATAACATCCAAAGAACAGTTTCCAGCACCAAATCCGTAAGAAGCATAAACTCCAACCGACGGAATGAGGCTGAGTTTATCCGAAACCCGAATATTATATCCCATTTTTAACGGCAAAATCAGATTATTCATCTTTATCTCTGTCTTAGGAAATAAGTAACCATGTGATCCATCATTTTCATGGTACTTCTATTCTGCAACCAAGACAAACCGGACATTAACATCCAATGCTTTCCTATCTCGTAGTCCACAGTCACCCCCAATTGAAAGCCGGGCTTCATTCCACCTACCTGTTCGGCTTTATATCCGTCAGAACCGGAAACCAGATAATGAGACAGGTTCATTCCACCTTCCACACCAACTTTTACCTGTGCAGACAAAGGCAATACACACATGGCAGCCAACACCACCACTACAATCATTTTAGTCTTCATACTTATTTTTTTATTTGATGTTGCAAAATTAGAAAGAAGATATAAGCATAAAGCTCTATCCATATAACATCACTCACCTATACAACACTAAAAATCAACCATATAACATATTTTATCATAACATGAGCAATAAAATAAGATTCAGATATGAACTTCACATTATCAATAACCTTAGATTATCAACTAAAATATTATCATACAGCCTTAATTGGAATTACTTAAAAACTTAAATTTATCTGAGTCGAGTAAGCACTTCCTTTATTACACTTAGGAAGTACAGCTGTTTTTTCAAATGCGTTATTCATAACTACACCTTTTCATTACCATCCTTATCTAGCATAGTAATGTCAGCATCATCTAATGAAAATTGAAATGTGAGATACAAGCAGTCATTTATATCCTCGGTTTGTACTGAAAAAATAAAAGGAATTCTAGTAGCCACCTTTTCATAAACTTTGCAAACTGCATGAGGCTTCTTTTGGTGATGCTCCGAAGCAAAAACTCCCAAACTCAAGGAAACTAAAAATAACATCAATAATAACTTTGCTTTCATACTTCTTTTTGTTTAAAAATGATGCCACAAAGTTAGAGGGAAAGGAAAGAACGTACAACTATTTGCTGTGACATAATATTTCTATAAAACACTGATAAACAATATATTTCAGTTTATCACTCTGACATTTTCTTTTTTAGACGCGATTTCCTTTGATTGAGGGCTACCGTATCCGTATGTCCGAAACATAAAGAAATGGCCAACGGAGAAATACCCGCTTCTTGCAGGCAAAGGACCAACAAGTCATCCTCCGTCAGTTGGGAGTATTGTGCTTGCAAAGGAGAAATATAATCAGCATAGATTTCAAAGGTCGTTTTCTTCAGTTTGTCCAATTCAGCAGCTGCCATCACCTTACGGATTTTCTTATTCACCTGCTGCTGGTCAGGCAATGACATCACCTTTTTGTATATAGAAGTCTGCTGAAATAACCATGTACGAAGTGCCAACTTTTCTTTCTTCAATTGAGTTATCAATTGCTCTTTTTGGGCAATTT
>ENA-OQCS01001246-OQCS01001246.1-human-gut-metagenome-genome-assembly--contig:-NODE-1246-length-13367-cov-3.535498_pt1 | contig 13367 bp, 16 predicted proteins | sample MGYA00242757_ERZ504575 | MGnify/ENA primary metagenome ERZ504575 (study PRJEB26092, sample SAMD00036297) | human gut metagenome | host: Homo sapiens | study: EMG produced TPA metagenomics assembly of...
TGCTGTGGTAGTGTCCGCCGATAAACAAGCGCACGTTGTAGGGGCGGACGCATCCGTCACCTCATACCAATTGTCCACATCACCTTCCATTAGCGGGTAGTGGGTGACAAGTATCACCGGTTTGTCTTTGCCGTTTTTATCCATTTCTTCCGTCATCCAACGGATATCTTGCGGCACTACATGCCCGTAGGCCATACGCATCAGCGGACCGGAGTTGAAGCCGAGGAAAAGGAATCCCTTATGCTCGAACTCGAAGCGTTCGCCGCCAAAGATTTCTCCGAAAGCGGTGCAGCCGGAGTCGCTCCATTTCGTTTCATGGTTGCCAAGGGCTACGTGGTAGGGTACTTTCAGCAAGTCAAGGCACGATTTCACTTTTTCCATGGTGCACGGTCGCCTTCTTCGGTCAGGTCGCCCGTCACCAGGACAAAGTCAATACTGTCGGTGGCATTAATCTGTGCTATGGAACGCAGCAAGTCCTCAGTGGGATTCGGATTGTTCGGGGTCAGATGAATGTCTGTCAGTTGGGCAAAACGGAATGTCCCTTGCTGTGCCTGCATCCCCAGGGGGAGCAGGCAAGCCATCAGGACAATTATTAACAGTCTTCTGTTCATAGATGATGATTGGTTGATATTATTTGTTGTCGTTGAAGAATGTCAGCACAGCATTCATGAGTGCCTCTCTTTCAGAATCAGTACGTATGGATTCAAAAGGGAATCCCAATACAAAAGTCTTGTAGTCGCCCTGGTAGGCCACACCGGCACTCAGGTTGTTTTCAGAATACCGCATTACGGTGTGTGCATCTTTGGTTGCCGGTTCAATGGCGTCCGGTGATTCCACCACATACGAATCGGCATTCAGCTCATTGTGATAGGTATAGTTTCCTGAAAGGGCGGGGAACGGAGAAGCTACGCTTTTCACCTTACCCATTGTAGCCGCTTGTCCCACACGCCACTTATATTTCAGTACTTCCATCGCAAATTTCTTGTCGGCTTCGTCGGCAGTTGCAAGGCGGTTGTCCCATAAATCCGTTCCTACAAAAGCGCCCGAAACAAAGATATTTCCACCTTGCTTACAATAAGCCACAATAGCCTCCTGCATCGGTTTGCTGAAAGTCTTGAACTCCAACGGTTTTACGCCTCCCCGTCCCATCTTGGTCTGGCATTGCTTCCCAAGTATCAAGTCCACATACCTATACTCCCTCATATCCACTGGAGTATTCTTCTCTCCCTTTCCTACGGGGGAGAGACTTTCATTACTAACCGATACAAACGAATATCCCGCTTTCAGGATAGCGGCACCATGTATGGCAGGATAATCGAACGTATTTCCTGCAATCACTTGAGTTTCGTAGTTCCCATAGCTGTCGCCGAAACCGGAGGCATCGTCGTCCATCCAGGGAATGGAACGGCGGTATTCCTTCATCTTGCCAATGTAGCTGATGTCCCGGATATAGGGGACCCCGTGGTCCTGCTCATCCAGAAATCCGGCAAGGAGGGTGTCGGCGGGGGTGGGTGCCGTAAAGTCGGCAGGGGCACTGATACGGTCGAATCCGTTTATCACCAATACGGTACCTTTGGAATTGAACGCCCGTCCGGCAGAAAGAATTTCGGAAGGGAAACTTTCACCGCCCTTGTTGACAGCGGTAACCTTGTAGCTGCACACCATGCCGGCGGGGAGTGTGGTGCGGTAACTGTTGCCGTCCACCAATACTCCGTTGTCGAAATCTCCGTCGCCGATGCGGGTATAGACAATGTATTTCTCTGCTATGGCAGTCGGTTCCAACGCATCCGCTACGGGTCGCCAGGTCAGTTCCACTTCATTTTCACCGGTCATGCGCAGGGCCATGTGGTCTACCGGTAGCGGTTGCACTACATAATCCATGTGGTATTGTGAGCAGAGGAACTGCAACATACCTTTATAGATGGCGCGGCTTACGGTGAAACGGAAACGCGGGTCCAGTCCGTAGCGCATGTCTGCAAAGTTTGATGGGAAAGTAGTTCGAGTAGCATGGTAGGTACGCGGGGTACACGGGCCTCATAGTAGGATTGGTTCCATTTGCCCCGGCGTGTCCATTGGGTTCGTAGAGGTACGCACGTCACGCACGATGTTGGACTGAATCAAGTCTGTCAGGTCGTGGCTCAGATAGCGTGATGCTCCGTTAGCGAATTTCTCATTGTAGGCGTTGGTATAGTAGATGCCGAGTGTCCCGATGATGGAATCGTTCAGTGTAGTTCCTGCATCGGAGTGGAAGGCGAAGGCCATGTTGACGGGGATGTTCAGCCCTCTCTCCGTCGGATTCACGGCAGAGCCTCCGGAAAGGTAGTTCACCCAGATACCACGGCATTTGTAGTCGTCGGTATAGTCGTTCTTTCCGTTGCTTTCTGAATATACGCTGTCCGGTATGCCTGCCCATTGCAGCCAGTAGCGGGCGGCTTCGCAGAAACGGGGATAGTTAGATAGTTGATAATTGATAGTGGACAATGGAGAATAGGTTACACGGTCTTGGATGTTGCCTGTATGGGTGTTTTGCAGGTTGCGGGTGTCGGAGCTTTTCAGGTTTTCCGTAGCGCCCTCGTTGGAGATGCGGCGGGCGATGTTCCCCATACCGCCGCCAATCTTCACGGCGTCGGCGGTGATGATTCTTCCTACTTTGGAGGAAAGGTTGCTCAGAACGACTTTGCATTCATTGTTCCGACCGGCATTGAAGCCGAAGGTGCCGAGGTAAATCCAGGTGCCGCCTCCCATTTGCTGGTTTACCTTGAACTGCGTGGTGCCGCCTTTGTGATAGACGGTGTAAAGGGCATCGTCCGCGCTGTTTGGCAAGGTTTGGTAAGAGACGTATACGGCGTATTGTCCGGTCGAAGGGATTTCGGGAATCCATTCGGCGGTGCTTGCGTTTCCTTTCTTGATGGTTTCTATAGCGCGGTAAGTGCCTTCCTTGAAAGGATTCTCAAAGTCTATGTATTGGGGGCGCAGGTGGGCGAAGCCTTGTCCTGCTCCCTGGCTCCAGAGCTTGTCACCGGAATTTTCTGTATAGACGGAACGGCCGGTCAGGCAACCGTCATTGTCTACGATGACTTCTGCCGTCTGGCAATCGCGTTCGCGGGGAAGCAGCACGTTGGCACCGGCATTTTCCAGCATCGGCACGAGGAAAGGCAATACGTAGCTTTGGGTGTAGAGGTCTTCCACGGTCTGGAAGATACGTGCACGCTGCCATTCCCAACGGTCGAGTTTCGGCTCGTAGTACCAGCCGTGGCTTTGCCATAGGGCGATGTGCCGGTTCTGCAAGCCGTTGGTAGGGGTGTAGGGGCGGAAATGTCGGTAACTAAAGGCTTGGAAGCGACGGGATTGAATGTCTTCGTCTTTTTGTCTTTTTTACTACGCAGGACTTGGGGAACCAGTTCTTCGATGCTGCGCTTGTTGGTACGGATTTGCAGCTTGTATTTGGTAAACTCCGCCGGTAGCAGGGCACTTACGCCCTGGTATATTTCGGCTACATTGTCCTCGCGGAAAGGAATATAGGCACAGTTCATGTTGGCAAACAGTTGCAGCGTATTTCCTTCCACGGCCACTGAGTCGATGCTGATACGTCCTACGGAAACTTCTTTCCGTGCGGTGGTATCCAGGAATTTCCCGATTTCCTGGCGGACATCCGTCGGAAGTTCTTGCGCACCTCCCCATTGGGGGAAGAGGGAGGCGGCAAGCAAACTTAGTAAAAACTGACGTCTTACGTTCATAGATGATGTATTAAGTTAATTGTTCTTTTTATCTTTCCTAATCAACAGACAGAGACCGATGAAAGTGAACAGTGCATTGAAAATCAGCAACTCGTAGCTGAATTGATAACCTCCGAACCAGGCTTCGGAATTTTTCTGCAGAATGAAGCAGAGAACCGGGGAGGCGATGGCAACCAGCGGGATGTACTTGTCACGCACTTGTTGTTTCATGAAGATGCCGAAAGCAAACAGACCCAAGATAGACCGTAGGTATAGCTTGCCAGGATATATACAGCATCGATGACACTGGTGTTGTTCAGAAGATTGAATACGAAAATGGTGATTCCCATAACAACCGCCATGCCGATGTGCACTTTCTTGCGCATCTTCACAACCGTCTCTTCCGACTTGCCTTTCGTTCCCAGAATGTCTACGGTGAAGGAAGTGGTCAGCGCGGTGAGTGCCGAGCCTGCGGCTGAATAGGCAGAAGAAATCAGGCCGATGATGAACAGTATGCCCACAATGGCAGGGAAATAGTTGCCGGTGGCAATCAGCGGGAACAGTTCGTCACTCTTCTCCACCGCAATCTGCTGGTTGGCGGCAAAGATGTAGAGCAGCACGCCCAGCATCAGGAAAAGCAGGATGACGAAGAACTGCGAAATGACACTGGTAATCATGTTCTTCTGTGAGTCCTTGAAGTTCTTGCAGCTCAGGTTGCGCTGCATCATGTCTTGATCCAGCCCGGTCATGGCAATCATGGTGAAGCACCGGCGAGGAACTGCTTGAAGAAGTACTGCTTGCTGTTCACATCGTCGAAGAAGAAGATGCGGGACATGTCACTGTCGGCAATGGTGCTTACCATACCGGTAAATGACAGATTGAGGTCGGAAGCGATATACCAGATGCAGAGTACGACCGACACCACCAAGCAGAATGTCTTCAGAGAGTCTGTCCAGATAAGAGACTTTACGCCACCCTGGAAAGTGTACAACCAGACCAGTGCCACCGTGATGGCCACGTTCAGCAGGAAAGGCAGTCCGAAAGGTTCGAATACCAGCAGTTGCAGCGTCAGGCATACGAGGAACAGACGGACAGCGGCACCGAGCATTTTGGAGATGAAGAAGAACCAGGCACCCGTGCGGTAGGAAGACATGCCGAAACGGTTCTCCAGATATTCGTAGATGGATACCAGGTTCATTTTGTAGAACAGCGGTACCAGCAGATAGGCTATGATGAGCTGTCCGGCAATGAAGCCCAACACCATTTGCAGATAGCCGAAGCTGCTGGCGGCAACCATGCCGGGTACAGATACATAGGTCACACCTGAAATGGCGGAACCGACCATGGCGAACGCCACGACATACCAGGATGACTTGCGGTTACCTACAAAGAAGCCGGCGTTGTCTGCCTTCCTTCCTGCAATATAGGATACCGTGAACAGTATCGCGAAGTAGGCGGCTATGGTGATGATTACGGATAGTGGAGTCATGAGGTTATTTACGATTTTATGATTTACGATTTTATGATTTACGATTTACGATTGAAATTACTTCTTTTGATGATATGTACGACTTTGATTATCCTATGTACGCTCTGACGTTCTCTTCCAATTCACGTTCATTTTTTTATCGTAAATCGTAAATCGTCAATCTACATCCCTTTATTCTTCGTAGAGCAGATAGGGCTTGCGCTGTACCTTGAATTTCTCTACGTCGTCTTTCCATCTTGCCTTGATTTCTTCGGCGCTCTTCCCTTCCTTTATCATTTTGCGCACGTAGTCGGTGCCTATCAACAGTTCGAAGAAGGAACGGAAGAAGTGGTCGTCCATGTTCAGATTCCGGTAAGCGTCTATCACGTAACTCAAGTCAATACCGCGTTTCCAGATTTCCTCGTCGCTCATGTTGCTCAGGTTCACGCCGTGGCAAAGCTTGCCCAGCTGGGGCGGATTCTTGGCTCCGGGAACACTGCGCGGGGTGAAGCTGTAGCTGTAGCCCGTCATGTTGGGATGCCCGTAGACCTGGAAGGGGAGGTCGGTTCCTCTTCCAGACTGACCGGAGTGGCCTCGAAATAGCAGGTCGAGGGGTACAGATAGATGGACTTCATGTTCGGCAGATTGGGGGACGGGGGAATCGGCAGCTTGTATAGGGTCTGGTGCGTATAGTTCTTGCAGGGAATGACGGTCAGGTCGCAAGTGCGTGACGCCGGCAACCAGCGTTCGCCGTTTACCATCAGGCCCAGTTCGCCCAGCGTCATGCCGTGCACCACGGGAATCGGCAGCCAACCTACACCGGATTTATATTTCATGTCCAGTATCGGGCCGTCCACGTAGTGTCCGTTCGGATTGGGGCGGTCCAGTATCAGCACCTTGCGGTTGTATTCTGCACAAGCGTCCATCAGCCGGCACATAGAGGCATAATAAGTATAGAATCTCAGGCCTACATCCTGGATGTCTACCACAAGGATATCAAACTTGCGCATGGATGCTTCGCTTGGTTTTCCGGATTTCCCGTCGTACAGCGAGAGGATAGGTACTCCGGTCTTCTTGTCTACCGAGCTGGACACGTGTTCGCCTGCGTCGGCATCTCCTCTGAAACCGTGTTCAGGGGAGAAAATGGCTACTACATTGAACTTGTTTTCCAGCAGAATGTCCAGCAGATGCTTGTCTCCTATCATTCCAGTATGATTGGAGAATATGGCAATTCGTTTATCTTTTAGGATTGGAAAATACTCGGAAGTCTGTTCATCACCTAAAATAACTCGTTCTTCTTGTGCCCGGCACAGTAAAGAACTACATAGCACAAAGGCTAAAAGCAGCAGTTTCTTCATAATAGTATTATTAAGGAGGACGTTGTTTGCAACAAAGATACGTTTTATTTTAATATCAAAAACACTTATTTGGGTATTTTTAGTATTATCAATCATAATTTGCAAATAGTCAACTGTTCACCTTATTAAATAATGGTTGAACTGCATCAGCTGCGTACGGAAATACTTTTTATAAAAAGAGTGAGGGCCAAGTTTGCCCTCACTTTGGTACAATCGGTGGGAGTGCCGGTTCATTCTTCTATTCTTACCAGATGATAAAGTGTTCCCCGGTTCGATTTCTTGTTGAGGATGTCCAGCTTGCGGAGCGTGCGCCCGAAAGCTGCTATCCGGTTGATGGCCAACTTATCCCTCGTTTTCTGTTGCAGGTCGTTGAAAATCTGCATGGCTGTGAGCCATTCGCCTTCTTCGCTCTCCTCCGCGCCACGGAAATGGCAAAGGAAAAGTTCTTCCAATGGGTCTACCCGCTCGAATTCCCGGTTGTACTCCTTTACGATTGCTTCGTCAGTGTCGTCCAGCCAGTAGCGTTCACCCTTCATGATGTCGTGCATGGCTTGGGCATAGAGCTGGTGATAATTGATAGTGACGTTTGTCTGGATAGGACCGGTCACTTCGATGCAGATGAAACGGCGACTTCCCGACGGGTCGGTCAGCAGGTCTTTCAGATTGCTGGTCCCGATGAAGGAGGCATAGCGGCGCATTTCCTGAATAGTGGTACCGTAGGGCTTTCGCAGGTTGGCAACCGGTTTTTGCAGGAGGTGCTTCAAGAAGCCTTGCTGATTGGCGTTTATCTGGTCGAATTCGTCGATGTTAATCAGAAAAAAGCGGCCAAGGCTGCGCTCCGCTTCCTGCTTGCTCTTGAAGTCGATACTGTCGGTGTAGCCGAAACGCAGTTCCGGTGGCAATAGGATACGGCAGAAAGTACTTTTGCGGTAACCTTGCGGACCTACGAGCAGGGGCGAGGTATTGTTGCCGTGCTGTTTGTCGATTCCCCGCCAATGTGCCACCATGCCAAGAAACCACCGGTAGAACAGTTCCCTCCAGTGGGGATTGTGGCAGGGCACGAGGTCGGCCAATGCGCGGATGCGGTCTTTGCCGTCCCAGCGTCCGGTGTTATAGAGATATTCTTCGATGGGGTTGTATAGCGGCACGTAGTCCGAAGACAGGAAGCGGGTGATGTCGCGGTCCCACACACGTACTCCCTCTTTCAGTGCTTCATGGCGATGCTGCTGCGTACGCGCTGGTCGGCAGGCTGGAAGTAGAAGTGGATGGAGTCGCGCTGCCGGTATTCCAAGTCGCCAAGCACGGTGTTGTAGCGGAATTCGTAGCGGCATTTCATGAACTCCTCCAGCCGGAAAGTAGTTTCCTGGTCTTTGTTCAGGCTGCTGCGGGTGCCGAAGCCTTTCAATTCCCCGTAAAGGTATGCAGCGTCAGGCGTACAAGGGGTTCGTCTGCCTCCCGGTAGTAGTGCATCAGTGTCTGGCGCACCGCTTCTTCTTCAGGAATGCCGGCTTTGAAGCAATGTTCGGCAAGGCGGGACAGCAGCGGGCGCAGGTCGTCGCCCCGTCGCCAGTTGTCCAAATCGCGGAAGGCGCGGTCGAGGGCGGCCTCGAAGAGCAGGTTTGCATGTGTCCGCCACTTCGTAGCCGGGGAGTCAGTTCTCAGCAACGGATTGCTTTCCTGCTGTTTCCGTTGGCGGTAGTTGTCTTCCGAGGGCAGGGCGCAGGGCTGTTCCAGGCAGAAGGCCACGGCGGTGGGGCTATAATAGGGCTGTTCGTCCACGGTCATCCGGCAGCTTTGTAGGAGTGAAGGAGCCTGGAGGGTGATGGGGAAAGGGAGAAGGGGTTGGTAGCACTTCACTGCCAGGCGGTAGGCGTGGGCGTGGAATAAGGCGATATCGTCTTCATTCTTTGGAAGCCTCCGTCGGGCAGGGTGAAGCGTACCCATATTTTGGCGCTTCGTCCGCTGGAGCCACAGAAGGCGGCAAAGGTTTGCGGCAGCAGGGCGGCTTGTTGTTTCACCAGTTCGGCTTCGGCCACCCCGGCCAGATTGTTTACTTCCAGTAGTATCAGCCCGTTGTAGGTCTTTATCCGATGTTCTCCTGCTTTGGTGCGGGTCATTTCTACGGCGGGATAGAGACGCGGCAGTCTGTCGATATGCTCATATCGGGCGTGGTCCTTTCAAATGCGGGATGATGCTACGCAGCTCCGTAATGTATCCGGTCTTGTTCTCGGTTTTCAGCTTTTCCATCAACATGTCCGTTTCTTGTGTGCTGACGGCCTCTTTTCCGCTTTCGCGTTCCTCTCTGATCAGTGTGATTTTCATTCTTTATCGTGTATGTAATATTCTTGTAAAGATACGCCGGGAAAGGGGGGGATACAAGCTTTTCAAGGATTATTTTCCGATTGGCTTCTTTTTTGGGGTGGAATGTCTATATGTTTCTTTTATAAAAGGTGTTTGTTTCTTTGCTTATCCCCATAGTTTTGTCTACTTTTACACCAGAGTTTATGAACAGTCCACTAAAGTGGTCTTTCTTGTTCATATTAGTGAACGGAGCAGCTCACTACAGTGAACGGTTCTGCTCACGGGCTGGGCTGTGATATAACCTTTGTACTTCAACAGACTGCGTACGTACTTCGCACGTGTTCCGTGCAGTGCTTTATCGTATAATGTAACCCTTTAACGCAGTTTGAACTATGGCTATTTTGTTTGATTGGTACGAGAATCCGGACTCGTACGACAAATCTCCGGAAGATAAAATCCTTCATCCCCGTCTCCGCCTAAATGGGAGCAGGTCTACCGATGAATTGCGGCGGGACATCCAGGCACGTTGCTCATTGACAGAAACCGATGTGACGGCTGTGCTCGATGCTGTGTCGCACGTCATGGGCAGGGAACTTGCCGAAGGAAGGCAGGTGCATCTCGACGGCATCGGCTACTTTCGCGTGTCGCTCACCACGACCGAACCGGTAGTGGCTGCTACCAAGCGTAAGTTGACGAAGGTGAAGATGGCGGGTGTGAAATTTCGTGCCGACCAGAAACTGAAAAATGAAATTGGTACCATCAAGGCAAAGGTTTTGAAGGCAAACGAGCATTCGGCTAAACTGACGGATAAAGAGATAGACCGTCGGCTGACCAACTATTTCGCCACTCGCCCTTTTATGACACGGAATGACTTTCAAAGCGTTTGCGGCATGATGCGTACTACTGCCATGCGGCATATCCGTCGGCTGCGCACCGAAGGAAAGTTGAAGAATGAGGGAACAATGCTGCAACCGATTTATGTACCCGTTTCAGGATATTACGGTAAGAATGAGTGACTTATAACTTGAACGAAGAAATCTTGTGGTGAGGGCAAATTTTGCCTCACTTTTTAAATTTGCTCTCACCCACCTCTTGAATGCCGATGAATAGGGCGATGCGTGCGAAAGGTGAGGGTGGTGAGGGTGGATGTGTGAAATTTAGTTTAGTTTGATGGGCGGCTGAATATGGGTATTCCCATACGGTGTATATGTTCCAAAAGGTCGGCATTCTTTAATTTGCCATAGATGGAAAGGTCTACGCTGTAAGGCAAAAGCAGGTCGTCTATTTCATCGGAAAGGCTGCTTAAAGTATTATACGTAAGTCTGTCTCCCATCAGCGTGATGTCTATGTCGGAAAAAGGCTTGAAATTTCCTTTGGCTCGTGAGCCGTACAAAACAGCCTGCTCTATTTCTTCATGTTTCCGGAAGAGATTGCATAGCTTTTCCAGTTCATTGTCGGTCAATCCGTACATAGCTCAATCGAATAAGGATGGTGTATTCAAGGATTGCATTTTCTCTTCAAATCTGCAGAATAGGGGGAAATAGAAGTTTGTGATGTTTTCATAGATTTCAGAGACTACATCGTTGTCATAATTGTGCGATGTCAGATTTCGGGCTTCTATAGTCTCCATCCATTGCTTGTCATCAATCAATCCCATTTCAAGGGCTTTGCGTATGGCATCACGGGAGCCGCGGATGTCGGTATACCCCTGATACTCGGCATAGTCCTTCATCACTTTCCAAGCCAGTTCGTGGTATATTCAAAACGCTGTATCATGCCTTCCTGCATAATTCGTCCACTCCATCGTTGAACGCTAATTGTTCGGACATGATTGCCATGGCTTGGCTTAATTTGGCTAAAGCCTTGCGGTAGTTGGAAAAACGCTGTATCCATCGTATGTCTTGCTGTACCATGATAGCTGTTTGTTTTTTAGGTAAGCAAATATAAGCTTCTTTTGTGTAACGAGCAAATGGACGGGTGCTTTTTCGCTTGTGAGGGCGATATGTTATAGTATTATCATTAATGAACGATTGGGAACATTTCACTGACTTCATACCAGTCCCCACAAGGTGATTGATATGCGACTTTAATCTCTACTTCATTATCCCATACTTCAAAAGAGTTGTAAGAAATACATGTCCATGATTGCCCTTGTATGCAAATTTCAGAGACGTTTGTCGATGACCAAGTAAAATTAGTGGCCCAATTTGGATATCCCATTAAACTTACAGTGATATTTGCATTGACAGCATCGATTTGGTCTGGAACTAAATTCCCTTTTTCAAAAGAAGCATTTGGATTGAAAAGTCTGAGATAGCTTTCTTTTTCTATTGTGAATCCAGAGGGTAAGACTATAGTTGCGTATAATCTGGGCATTGTAATGGTAGAACTAATGTTTTTACAAGTATAAACATCTCCTATGTAGTTTTGTGGGTTTGTCCCTCCGGTAGTACTCCATTGTACACTCGAACCGGGAGGTTGGTCTTTTATACTGAAACTTTTACTACTGTTGTAGCAGATGCACTTTGAGAGATTTCAGCGAATAGATTTTTATCGTAAGTCCACTTTATGCCCGTATCTTTGTTTATGGAATAATTGCACCAAAGTGTTATCGTATCTCCCAATTCAAATGTTGAAGGGGCATTGATTGGCATAGGTTTCATTTTGACATTGATGTTTCTTAGATCTGCGGTAAGTTCGATTGTACTTTTTTCAGGACGTACCATCAGGGTAGAATTACTACCTGCTTTAGTCCATAATACATTTATTGGAAAATGGTTTTTTCCTGCTGGAATTTGGGTTACCCATGTACTCTCGAATCGTTCTTGGTAGTTTGTTTGAATCGTGCTTCTCCACCGACTGCTGAAATTCTTATACCTACAGATTGTTTTTGTATAGGAATACTTAAATCATAAGTGTAGTAACCATCACTAACATAGGGGTTCATTTCGCCCGTAATAGTACCGCTTATGTAGGAAGCACGTGTTGTGACATCAGAATAGAAATCCTTATCTTGTAACTCGTCTGTTTGTTCTTCTTTGTTGCAACTACTATTGATGAAGCAGATTAGTAGTACGAAAAATATGTTCTTCTTTTTCATGATATGTTTCTTGTTAGTATGTTATGAACGAAGGGAAAGTATATGATATTGATTTATGGTTCCTTTTAGAAGGTGCTATTCGTGTTTCTATACACCTTTTAAAGGGAATAACAAAAGCGTCCATACATTTGTATTTAGATACATGGAATGTATGAACGCTTTAATTAAATCCAAACGAGGTACAGCGCGATATGCTGTTTTTAGTTGATTACCAACCCGGATTCTGCTTCATGTTTTTATTCAGGGTCAACTGTGTAGTTGGAATCGGGTAGAAATAATGTTTGGCTTCATAAGTACGGATTTGTGCATCGGAGGCATCTATATATCCGTTCTTGGTCGCTTCTTCACAGTCAGGCACATTGCTTACGTTGGCGCCCAACATGGTGTTCGGGTACTTGGTTGAATCCAATTTGTCGAGCTGGTGCCAACGGATTAAATCCCAATATCGGTACCAGTTATCCATAATCAGTTCGCAACGGCGACAGCGGCGTATCTCCCAAATCAGATTGCTTACTCCCATATTATTGGCAGGATCGGCATCTGGAGTAGTTGTCATAGCCGGCAGGCCGGCACGAGCCTGAAGCTTGTTTATGGAGTTGTTGAGATCGTCTTGTGTGAGAGAACCCATTTCGGCTTTGGCTTCTGCAAAGTTCAGATAAATAACTGAAATCCAATAGAGCGGGCAGTCGGTGTATTGGTAGCCGATGTTGTTTCGGTCGCTTACACTCAATTCTTCGGGGTTATCATACTTGCGATGCCATAACCGGTCGATGTGGTGAAGGCTGCTACACCGGCACGGCTGTAGGCGTGGCCTCTGAAAGAAAGTACCGGGTCAAGAATTTCGGACAGGCGCTTGTCGCGTACGGCCAAAACCTCTCTTATAGAGTAATTTTTGTCTGCATCCAATACGGCTGCATCGTCCTTGTTTTTCGAGGTTGTTGCCAACGGTTTTCCATCAAGGAAAAGGAAACTGTCGAATGCGTCCTTTGAAATGCCGTGCGTACCACTTGTGTTGATTGTGTAGTCAATGGTGGAGTGCCTTAGCGAACTTTGTGCATAAGGCTTGTAGAAAATCATTTCCGGATTGCTTGCCAGGCTGACAGAATTATAGTTGGCTTTGTAACTGTTACTTAGAGAGTAGTTTTTGGCCATAAGATATTCGCAGGCTGATACACATTCTTGCAAGTATTTGTTGGCGCGGCTCTCATCAGCGGCTTTGCCATTCTCGGCTTGAGTGCGATATTTGCAGTATGTACCTTCATATAAGGTGATGTCTGCTTTCATGCATATGCCATGTCGGTGCTGAAACGTTGCCGATTGCTGTTTGCGGTAATGTGTTCGCACGCATAATTGATGTCTGCCAGCACATGGTCCATCACTTCATCCGGTCGTGCGTGGTCCGTAGAGGGCTTCGCTGTCGCTGG
>ENA-OQCS01001247-OQCS01001247.1-human-gut-metagenome-genome-assembly--contig:-NODE-1247-length-13358-cov-2.195828_pt1 | contig 13358 bp, 20 predicted proteins | sample MGYA00242757_ERZ504575 | MGnify/ENA primary metagenome ERZ504575 (study PRJEB26092, sample SAMD00036297) | human gut metagenome | host: Homo sapiens | study: EMG produced TPA metagenomics assembly of...
AAACCTGAAAGAAGGCAAGATTGCGGTCAGTACTCCGATTGCGCAGGGGCTGATGGGAAAAAAGGTCGGTGACATTGTGGAAATCAAAGTCCCATCCGGCATGATGAGCTTTGAAATTATGGATATATCGATTTAATAATATAACATTATGGCATCAATATTCAGTAGAATTGTGGCAGGAGAGATCCCTTGTCATAAAGTGGCGGAAAACGAAGAATTCTTTGCTTTTCTGGACATTAATCCGGTTGCTGTCGGTCATACGTTGGTGATTCCGAAAAAAGAAATCGATTATATTTTCGACATAGAAGATCCCATGCTTGGACGTATGATGGCATTTGCCAAACGGGTGGCTCGTGCACAAGAAGCTGTTATACCTTGCAAACGGGTAGGTTTGGCAGTTATGGGACTGGAAGTTCCTCATGCGCATATTCATTTAATTCCGATCCAGAAGGAGTCTGATATGTATTTTGGCGGAAAGAAAATGGAGGTTACTCAGGACGTGTTCGCAGACACCGCTGCACGGATAAGAAATGCCTTTAAATAAATGAGGTAAAGTCTTTTTTGGTAAAAAAAAACTTTATGTATATTTGTAACCGCTTCTTCCTCTGTATGACAATATTGAGAGGAAGAAAGCGGTTTTTTTATAAAGATTCATTAGTGGTTTTTACTCATAAATTTGTTAACCTTAGAAGAAAGGCCCCCCTTGTGAAAGGACGGCCTTCTTTTTTTAACACACAATTATCGTTATACGCAATTTTATTTGGGGGTTTTAATCGACTTTGGTTATGGAACCGCTCCCGATAATGCTCTTTTCCTTTATGTTCGGATTTCCTTTGTATCGGATAGTCCCGCTCCCGGCTATTTTGGTGGATATTGCCTTGTTTGCGGTGATTTCGATATGGGTGCTTCCGGCCGCTTTGCAAGTAAGTTCTTCTGTCTCCAGACCGAACGCTTTGATCTTGCTGCTACCGGCGCTTTTAATATTCATCTTTTCTGTTTTACCGCTTAGGGAGACAGTGCCGCTACCCGCGATTTCGCAATCTAAACAGGTGATGGCAATGGAATCGGCTTTTATAGTTCCTCCTCCTGCAAATCTAATTTCCAGTTTTTTGCCGTTGAGACCTTTGCCTAAATCACAATTGCCTCCGCCTGCCATTTTGAACTCTTTCAGTGCAGTCGAGTTGGTTATCACGATAAAGCGGGTGGGGTTGATTCCGGTATGCCTATTTTTGGGGCGGACAACCAACACTTTGCTATCGGTATTGATATCCAGAAGATCCATGATATTTTGGTCTGTCTCGACTTTCAGATAGGGAACGTCATCCGATTGCATATATTTGAAGTCGACGTTTTCTCCCTCGATTTGTATCTCGTCGTAATCCTTTATCGGGATTTCCTTGCTTACGACATTGCCGTCACCGGAAACCTTGTTTATATGGCAGGAGCATAAAAGCCCTGCCATGAGTATGAGTACCAGTATGAATGAATATGATTTTTTCATGATTCTGTTGTTTTTATAGATTATATATTGAAGAAATTGTACCAGGGTAATGTGCTCCATCCGTTTATTCCGGTCTGGTAGAAGTAGATGACGCACAGCACTACGGATACTAACCATAAGATCAGCAACGTCCATTTGGCCGTATTGGGCAATGGCTTGGCTTTGAATAGTTGCATGCAGATTGCATATACCAGGCAAAATAGGAATGCCAATCAGTAGAATGAATCCGATGCATCCCATGATGGCCAATGAAATAGGTGCTCCCGCTATCAGATTGGCCCCGAACGGCGACAATTGATATAGGAAGCCTGTGCCTCCGGCAATAAGGGCAAAGGTGACGACGACCAATATAAAGGCAACGAGCAATAATGGCGGTAGCAGGATGATTCCGATCAGTATGGCCAGGAATTTGAGGATGAAACCTACCACACCGACAAACAAGTCCGCCAGTTTTTGCAGAAAGCTTCTCGGTTTGTCGGAACTCATATAATCATTTACATTATTGCTGACCTTCTCGAAGCCATCCGTAACTGTTTTGCCTATGTTTTCGAGGGTGACGCTTTGTCCGCGCATCATCAGCTTGTCGGCTGCGGTCCGGGCCAACGGCATTACCAGCCATAGTATAAGGTATAAGATGATGATCGGTGCATAAGGAATAAAAAGCAGGATGATCATAGCAAGGCGTACAGCCGTCACGTCCCATCCCATATAAGCGGCGATACCACCGGCTACACCTCCCAATACCCGGTTGTCCGGATCGCGCATCAGCTTTTCGGGCCTCTGGGAATCTCTTCTTCCTGAAAAGCTTGTGTCCTGGCTTCTTCCTTATATTCTTTTTCTTCTTCACCTTCAAACAATTCTTCCGGCTTGCCCATACGCTTGATTACTTCTTCGACATGTTCGATTGTGATCACTTCGTAGCCCAGTCGAACCCGCTCGTTGAATAGTTCGGAGATACGCATTTCAAAATCGTTCATAATCTCTTCCGAACCTTCTTCCTTGCGGAAGTGGATGCGGAGGTTTGCTAGATATTTATCGAGTAGTTGATATGCATCTTCGTCAATGTGGAAAACCGTTCCTCCCAAATTAACTGTCAGTGTCTTCTTCATTGTTTTCTGATTTTAATTGTTTCTGATGTGGTTTATTGTATCATTCAGTTCCTGCCAGGATGTTTCCAGCTCTCCAAGAAATTCTTCTCCTTCGGGGTGAGCTGGTAATACTTGCGAGGCGGTCCTTGAGTAGATTCTATCCACTGGTAGCTTAACAATTCGCTGTTCTTTAGTCTTGTTAACAGAGGATATAGGGTACCTTCCACTACAATCAATTTAGCTTCCTGTAACTTCTGGATAATGTCAGAGGTGTACGCCGGCTCTTTTTTGAGAAGCAATAGAATACAATATTCCAATGTCCCCTTTCTCATTTGTGATTTTACGTTCTCTGCATTCATTTTTATTTTGTTTTACGCTACAAATATATGTATTGCCTATGTACTATGCAATACATGCTACTGTGTTTATCCTAATTTAACATTAATATTGCACAAATCCGGCACTTTTGTGTAAAAAAGGGGCTAATCTCGTGACAAATAGAATAGAAAACCGTACTTTTGCAACATCAATTCAAAACAAAGAATTATGATTTACTACCATTATGCCGAGTTGGTTCATCGACAGGCAGAAAAATATGGCTCCCGTACCGCATTGAAATATCGTGATAATGCAACCGGGAAATGGTTAAAAATATCTTGGAAGGAATTTTCTGAAAAAGTTATGCTTACGGCCAAGGCAATGGCCGAATTCGGGATAGAAGTACAGGATAATATCGGGGTTTATTCACAGAATATGCCGCAATGCTTTTATACGGATTTCGGGGCATATGCGAACCGTGTGGTTTCTATTCCGATGTACGCAACGAATTCTCCGGGGCAGATCGAGTATATAATCAATGATGCTCATATACATACTTTGTTTGTCGGCGAGCAGTTGCAGTACAATAATGCATTCAAGGTGCAGAAAGAATCTCAATACCTGAAGCGCCTGGTGGTGTTTGATCCGGCTGTCAAGTTGAACCCGGAAGACAAGACCTCGATTTATTTTGACGATTTTTTGCGGCTGGGCGATAATGCGCATGCCGAGACAACGGTAAAGATCCGTACGAACGAGGCGGTGCCGGAAGACTTGGCTACCATAATATATACTTCCGGGACGACCGGAGAATCCAAAGGTGTCATGCTCCATCATTCCAATTATTTGGAAGCCATGCGTATCCATGACATCCGCCTCCCGATGGTGACGGATAAAGATCTTTCTATGTGTTTCTTACCACTGACTCATATTTTTGAAAAAGCGTGGTCTTACTATTGCCTGCATAAGGGAGTGACGATTGCGATCAACCAGGATCCTAAAATGATTCAGAAGACATTGCCGGAGGTACACCCTACATTGATGTGCAACGTCCCTCGGTTCTGGGAGAAGGTATATGCCGGCGTGCATGAAAAGATCAACTCGTCATCTTCTACCATGAAGAAAATCTTTTTGGATGCCATTCGAGACCGGGCGCAAGTTATAACTTGGAATATAAAATAAGAGCATCCCGGCTCCTTTCGGGTTGAAATTGAAGTTCGAAATGTATAATAAGACTGTTTTCAATTTGCTGAAACGGGTGTTGGGGATCGAACGCGGTCGTTTTTTTCCGGTGGCCGGTGCGCCGCTCTCGGATACGGTCAATGAATTTTTGCAGTCTGTTAATATCCCTATTGTGTATGGTTACGGTTTGAGCGAGACGACAGCAACCGTCTGCTTCTATCCTGAAATCGGATTTCAGTTCGGTTCGATCGGAGAAGTCATGCCAGATGTACAGGTACGGATTGATCCGGAGAATAGCGAAATTCTGGTAAAAGGCAAGACTGTGATGTCCGGTTATTATAATAAGCCGGCCGAAAATGAAAAGGCGTTTACGGAAGATGGTTATTTTCGTACAGGAGATGCCGGAAGGATGGAAGGGAACACGTTGTTCTTTACTGAACGTATCAAGGACTTATATAAGACATCGAACGGCAAATACATCGCTCCGCAAGCGATTGAAATGGTTATGAGCGGCGATCAGTATATCGAACAGATTGCTGTTATCGGTGACCAGCGTAAGTTTGTCAGCGCGTTGATTGTTCCCGCTTATCCATTACTGGAAAAGTATGCCGAAGAAAAGGGGCTGGCTGTCGGTAGCCGGAAGAACTTGTCCGGAATAAGGAAATCCTTCGCCTGATCGAGACACATATTGAGGAAAACCAGAAGAACTTGGCTTCTTATGAGAAGATCAAGCGTTTCACCTTGTTGTCCGAACCTTTTACGATGGGGTCTGAACTGACGGATACACTTAAGCTCCGTCGTTCTGTCATTCTGAAGAAATACGCAGATCCGATCGAAAAGATGTACGAAGAAGCTTCGAATATGTGGGGTAGTAATCCGGTTTAGATGGGGTAGCTGTGACATTTTGATAGTCAGGAAAATTGAGTATCTTTGCGGGACAAATTTAAAAACAAGAATTTTTATGATCACATCAGACCAACTACACAATGTGTTGGAGCGCGAGCAAGCGCTGAGGGGGTATCTTTGACATAGATGGTAAGACCATCCAGTTAGAAGAAGAAGAGTTACGCACTCATGATCCTGGTTTCTGGGAAGATGCTAAACGGGCGGAAGTCCAGATGAAGAAGTAAAAGAACTGAAAAAGTGGATCGAACTTTATAACGAGGTTCATGCTGCAGCAGAAGAATTGCAGTTGGCTTATGATTATGTAAAAGAAGGAATCGTCAGCGAAGAAGAAGTTGACGAAGCTTATGGCAATGCCATCCAGTTGGTGGAAAGCCTGGAGTTCCGCAATATGTTGCGTCAGGAAGCCGACCAGATGAGTTGTGTGCTGAAGATCAACTCCGGTGCCGGCGGTACGGAAAGCCAGGACTGGGCTTCCATGTTGCTCCGTATGTATACGCGTTGGGCGGAGGCGAATGGATATAAGATTTCCGTAGCAACTATCAGGAAGGGGATGAGGCCGGTATTAAAACGGCGACTCTCAACATCGAGGCGACTATGCTTACGGATATTTGAAGGGTGAAAACGGTGTGCATCGTCTGGTACGTGTGTCTCCTTATAACGCGCAAGGCAAGCGAATGACTTCATTTGCTTCTGTTTTTGTCACCCCGCTGGTCGACGACACGATCGAGGTGAAAATCGATCAGGCTGCCATCTCTTGGGATACGTTCCGTTCGGGAGGTGCCGGTGGGCAGAACGTGAACAAGGTGGAATCCGGAGTGCGTCTGCGTTATCAATTTAAAGATCCTTACACGGGTGAAGAAGAAGAGATCCTGATCGAGAATACGGAAACCCGCGACCAGCCTAAGAATCGGGAGAATGCGATGCGTCAGTTGCGTTCAATCTTGTACGATAAGGAATTGCAACATCGTATGGAAGAGCAGGCAAAGGTGGAAGCCGGAAAGAAAAAGATCGAATGGGGTTCCCAGATCCGTAGCTATGTGTTCGATGATCGTCGTGTAAAAGACCATCGTACCAATTTCCAGACATCCGATGTCAACGGTGTGATGGATGGTAAATTGATGATTTCATCAAGGCTTACCTGATGGAGTTCGGTGCTGAGGAATCTGCGGAAAAGTAAGATTTCTACTTTAACATTTGCATATCTCGATTATAAATCGTAATATTGCACCCGATTTCAGAGCTACGCTTTGAACAGGTCCTATAGCTCAGTTGGTTAGAGCACCTGACTCATAATCAGGGAGTCCTTGGTTCAAGCCCAAGTGGGACCACACAAAGTTTACGCATTGAGTGTAAACCTTTTGTGTTTTTAAGTACTTGCCGTATTTCCATCTTATGCCGGTGCGGATGTTGCCCTTTTCCGCATGATGGGAGATATTTCCCGGAACGCGTTGATCTTCCTTGCCCAAAGTATGCAACCCAAAGAGCAAGTTGCGCATGCCATGAAGACAATACCCGTCGTGACCATCGTATCGCCCAATCCGACTAAAGGAGATACCAGTCCTCCGAACCCAAAGCCGACTGCACTCGATAAAGCCGAAGCTGTGCCGGCATGTTCACGTTCACATTCCATAGCCAAGGCGGTAGTCGAGGTGAAAGAGAAGCCCATCATGAATAGTAAGGTGATTAGCAATCCCTCGTAAATCCAGAAATTGCAATTTAGGATCATGGCTATACATACGATAATGGAAAGGGCGAGCATGCCTATGCTACTGGCGAGCGTGCTGTTTTCCGGCTGGCGGAATCTGACGGATAAGTCGGCATCCCAATAGCAGGATAATTCCTAATGCCAGTAATACCCAGAAGATCCCTTTCCAGTCAATCCCTTCTGTTAAGCCTCCTCCGATGATCGGAGCGGCTACAGGAGCGACTCCGTTGATTGCTCCGATTATCGCAAGTGTCTTTGCCAACTCTTTACCGGTGAACATATCTGTCGCGACGGAACGGGAGATTACGATACCGCCGGCACCCGCAATCCCTTGTAGCAAGCGCAGTATTGCAAATATCTCGATAGTGGGAGCAAAGATGCAACCTATCGTGGAAATGATAAAAAGATACATGCTGCCAACATTGGAGAGCGACGCCCATACTTATCACTTAGCGGGCCGAAAAAGATTTGTCCTGCCGCCAGTCCGATCATACTGGCTGTCAAACCTAATTGTACCAATGAAGGTGTTGTCTTGAAATATTCTCCCATCGAAGGCAGGCTAGGGAGATACATGTCTGTGACAAAAGGCCCGAATGCCGTCAACATCCCTAACAGGGTAAGGAGAAAAACTTGGAGTTCCATTCTTACTTTGTATGTCAATCATCTTTTTTCTTTTTTATCTGATAAAACATGCAAAAGTACATTCAAACGGGCAAGTACGATTGTTTAAAATATCCGTTTCTTTGGTTATTATCGGTAGCTTTTCAATATCGGATTTCCGGTCGCCCTCTTCGATCTGTTTTTCTTGGTTCGCCCCTTGTTGGAAAATGCCGGTGAAGGTTACTCTGACGGGCAAGCCGTTTGTATCGAGTGTCACCTCTTCTCGGTAATCTATGTCCATTGACGGTTCACCTCCACGGCTGACTTCGTAGGTTTTGTCTCCGATTTTGTTAAAATGTACCAGGCATGTCCGTCAGCCATATCTTTGGGAGGCGTGTAGAATATGCCGGATAATTCCCCTTCCTCATAACTGAAATGAGTCGCTTGCCCATCCGGATATTGGATCCCGGCAAACTGGTTGCCAGAGTAAATGAATGAAGCGGTAACTAGCCCGTTTGAAAGAAGGACACTGGGCCGCCCGTCTATGCCTGTCAGCTTGATGTCGTCATTATCGCTGCAGGAAGATTGGCACAATCCGTCCATCAATAAGACGGCGGATAGAATAGTCGAAAGTAACTTGTTCATAATAATATCTGGTGTTTGTTTCTAATATGATGAATGGAGAGGAAAAAGGGTGCAGCATTTTCTTTGCGGATGTTTATAATTTGCTATTTTTGTAAAATGCTATAACCATCCGGTGGCTCGGATATAAAAAGTAAAAAAATGGAAAAAGCGAATGTTACTTTGTACACGGTCATCGGAGATTCTAACCGTATCGTGGAAGCAATCCGGGAACGTTTTAAAGAGATGACCAAAGAATTTGTTTGTGAAGACGAAACGATCGACTTGACTTTGCCGGATGGAACACATGTCATCTTCTCGATCAAGCACCGGATGAGCAAGCCGGACTTATTGCTTCCCATATATCTGGTATGGCCAATTATTTCTCGCAGGTGAAGACGCCATTGGTTGGACTAAAAGAAAATGTCTTGCTCCAGATACGTGTGTTCAACTGTGTGACTGGGATCACTTTCGATCTGAACGACAATGAAGACCGGACGAACTATATCCTGAACCGTTTATTCGAGATTGCCGGAGACGTGAACGGTTTTCTGCTCTATCCGAGCATGCAGATCTTTACCGGTGAAGGGAAGCTCCTCTTCTCTGCCAAAGGCGAAGTCAGTTGACCGAATTTATCCCGGTCGGGAATGCCGATTTATTGGACGGGAACTACCAGGAAGAAGCTCAGGCTGATGTGGAAAGACGTTTGCGTTCGATTGCGTTGCTCGAAGAGAAACATGTCCCTTATATGGAATATTTGCGTAGTGAAGCATTGGAAAGTGAAGCCCGTTTGAGAAGCCGGAAGGAGATGGTGCAACGTGCCGCCGCGTTGTTTGCTGTTGCTGTCTATTCGGAAGTCATGCTTTCGGGAGGTTCGGGACGGGAAGAAGCCTTGTTCTATTTTAATAAGATGGAACAGTTGTACGAGGTGGAATCTTACCTGTCACCGGCCGAAGCTGCTTATATCGATAATCCTGATCCGGAAGAACAGGAATGTATTCTGTTCGGATGGCGCTATGAATGTGCCGGTGTTTTGCTTTGGGCGGCAGGTGTTGTGGATGATTTGCCTTATCCGTCTGAGATTATTGATGTCCCTGTTTTGGCTGCTATTTTCTGGCAACATAAAGGTATCGGTGGATTGCTTTCGAAAGGTTTCTCCCGTTCGCAGTCCGAAATATTGGATGCTGCCGATATTACACTTCGGTATGATTGGGCTTGTGTGGAAGCACGAGTTCATGGAAAAGAAGCTCCTGCTTCGCTGAATGGGGACGTTGTCATGGAACGGCATTATGCCTTTAATTGGATTATCGGAGCGAATGGCGGTGCAGACTGGGATGATATCCAACCGAATACATGATGCTAAGTTTCGGAGGTGTTTATTGTGGGAAAGATGAAGGAATAAATAGAAAAGCAGAATAAATCCTTATATTTGTGTTTGATTAGATTATAATAAACAGAAATGTAAAGGATGTCGAGAGCTTCTGCAGATAGAAAAGACTTAAAAGGTTTCGAACAGTTATTCCATCAATTACAACCCCGCTTTATGCCTATTGTTGTAAATATATTGAAGATAACGAGCTTGCCAGGGATATTGTGCAGGAGTGTTTCATCAATTTGTGGGAAAATTATGAGAGTGTACAAATTTCTTATGAGTTTTATTTATTTAAGGCTGTACATAATCGTTGTCTGTCCTATTTCCGCTCAGAACGTATTCATTCGGAATATGCGAGTTCTGTAAAGATGAGGATCAAAGAACTTGAAATACACCCTGAATTACCTTATCCCCTGACTGAACTTTATGTAAAAGAGGTCAATACTTTACTTAAGGAGAGCGTATCCAAGCTCCTGAGAAATGTCGTCTGATCTTTATGATGAGCCGCTATCAGAATATGAAAAATCAGGAAATTGCAGAAACTCTTGGTATTAGTGTTCGTACTGTAGATGCTCAGATATATAATGCCTTGAAGATATTAAAGATAAAATTGAAAGATTATTTACCGGTACTGATGCTTCTGTTCCCTCATTTCTTTGCAAAATAAAAAAAAGTATACTTTTGTCTAAGTAGTGATCCTGACTTGTGCGTCATTCTTACAAAGAGCATGAGTATGGAAGAATCAATCGATATATTAATTGTTTCTTATCTGAAAGGAGAGGCAACCAATGACCAGCAAAAAGAATTATTGGCTTGGCTTGAGTTGAGTGAAGAAAACCGATTCTATTTCCGCTCAATCAAGGATGTTTATGATCTGGGATGGATAGAGTCTGATATACGTGACAGCCAAGTTGATCGGCAGTGGCATAAATTTCTTGACAAAGTCTTTCCTGTGTATAATACAAATAGTTGGTTGAGAATAGGGCGTATATTATTCCGTTATGCTGCCGTTTTTGTCTTCGGTCTTATTTGTATGCATTTGCTTTCTTATTTTGTTGATGGTAAAGAAGCCTATTCTAAAGTGACTAAAGTAGAAACTGGGGTAGGTGAACGTTCAAAAGTGAGTTTGCCAGATGGTTCGGTTGTTTGGGTGAATGCCTGTAGTTCGATTAGTTATGATGAATCTTTCGGGAAAGAGAATCGTACAATTCGAATGAGGGGAGAAGTTTTTTTTGACGTTGAGAAGGATCCGTCTAAACCATTTCTCGTTCATGCAGAACCTTTTACTTTCCGGGTTACTGGAACTTCTTTTAATGTTTATGCTTTTGATGAAGAAGATGAAATAAGTCTTGCATTGATAGAAGGAACTGTAACTGCCGAAAAAGGTTCTTATATGGAGAAACTTCGTCCAGGAGAAGTATTGGTTTATAATAAAACACAAGCGAAAATTACTCATAAAAAGCTTATCTCCAGTTCATATACAGCTTGGCGTTATGGAGAGATGTTTTTTGATAAAATGACTTTTGAAGATCTGACTCGTCGGTTGGAACGTAATTTCAATGTAAAATTTAAATTTGAGAATCAGAAGATCAAGAAAGAATCTTTTGGAGGTTCATTCCGTAAATATGAATCGCTGGAAACTATTATGAGAGTGATCAGTACAAGTACTCCTGTGAAATACCGGATAGAAAAGGATACTGTGTACATTAAATAATGAGTCGTTAACATTAAATCTGATATGGAGGAATTGCCTATGGTATAGAAGAAAGAGAGAAACAGATAAAAAACCGGGATAAGTGCCACCTTATCCCGGCTCTAATATCAAACAACAAAATTATTGTCTAATATCTAATCGTACAACAAAGATATGAAAAAAGAATATTTAATCAAAGGTGTCAAACTTTTGATACCACAAAAAATATGGCTAAAAATGAAGCTGATAACGGTCTTTTTATTCCTTGTTACATTCTGCTTGCAGGCCAATAACACGTATTCTCAAAATGCAACTGTTAACCTGAATTTAGAGAATGTGTCCTTGACGGACGTTTCAGAGAAATAGAAAAACAATCGGATTACCGTTTTTTCTTTAATAGTGCGGTCTTGAGTGCAGTGAAGAAACAAAATATTAAAACTGGAGAGAAAAGTATTACTTCTGTCTTGGATCAGCTTTTTGAAGGGACAGATATCGGTTATAATTGATAGATCATTATATTGTCATAACTTCAAAGAAAGAAGATGTAAGTAACTTATTGGCAAGATCTGATGCTTCTATACAGATCGTGGGATTGGTTACAGATGAGAATGGTGAACCGATATCAGGTGCGAGTGTAAGTTTGAAAGGTTCGACTGTCGGGACAATTACCGATATAGATGGAAAATATACAATCAGTGTGCCGACAACAAAGTCGGTATTGGTCTTTTCTTTTATCGGCTATGTATCTCAGAATATTATAGTGGGTAGTCGCTCTGTTATCAATGTGAAATTAAAAGAAGATAACCAATTGATCGATGAAGTAGTGGTTATTGGTTATGGTTCTGTCAGGAAGAGCGACTTGACAGGTTCTGTTTCTCAAGTTCGTTCTACTATCCTTGAGAACCAAGCTGTTCTTCGCGATCCGGTACAAGGATTGCAGGGGAAGGTCGCAGGTCTGGATATCACAGTCGGTAATAAACCGGGTGATACATCTACGCCCATTATCCGTGGTTATAATTCCTTGAATGCAGGTAACGATCCGTTGATCGTTCTGGATGGGGCTCCCTTTGGAGGGAAGATATCTGATATAAATCCAGCGGAAATCGAAGCGATAGACGTGTTGAAGGATGCTTCTTCAACAGCTATTTATGGTTCAAGAGGCTCTAACGGGTTATCATCATTACGACAAAAAGGGGAAAAATGGACGGAAAGGTGTCTGTATCCTATGATGGATTTGTCGGTATATCCAAATCGTTTAAAGATTACAATATGATGTCCGGTGATAAATGGGCAAATTATTTGAGAGCTGCCAATCCGGGAAAAACCGATGCAGAATTGTTTGTTGGTGTTACGGATATTCTTGAAAGTCGGAACTTTGTAGATTGGCAAGAAGAAATGTTTTCCGGAACCGGTTTTCAAACAGATAATAATGTTACGGTGAATGTTGGTAAGACAATATGTCGAATTTGATCGTATTAGGATATAATAAAAACCAGAGTATAATCGACAACATGTCAAGTGAGCGTTTCAGTATGCGTTTGAATGGGGATGTCAGGCTTTTTGATCGGTTGAAATTAGGATATTCAGCTATGTATTCCCACCGTAAGACCGATAACGGGAATAATAGCGTATTTTTAAATGGTACGACTTTGAACCCTGTCACTCGGATATATGATGAAGAAGGAGCTCTACAATACTATCCGAGCCCTTATTGTGAAAGTTTCATGCAGATAAATCCGAAATATTATGTGAGTGATGAATATTTGGAAAATCAATCATTTAGGGATCGTGCTTTCTTTAATTTCTCTGCAGAGTTGGATATCATTGATGGATTGAGTTTCCGTACAAGCTTGACTCCGGACTTCCAGTTTATAGAAGATGGTAATTATAACAGTCCGTATATGAACTTGATGTCATATAATTCATTATCATACAAAAAGACAACGGAAAAATCTTTGACTTTTACGAATATATTGAAGTATGACAAACAGATCGGTATCCATAATCTAAGTGTATCGGCGGTACATGATATGCAAACGTATACTACGGATTATTTGCAATTGACAGGCTCTGATGTCCCTTATTATGGTAAGTGGTACAATGTGAATGAAGCACCGGATATTTTTGAACGTAAATCTTCTTATACCAAATGGTCATTACTCTCATTTATGGGACGTATTAACTATACGTTGAAAGATAAGTATTTACTTACTTTGACTGGACGCTATGATGGTTCATCTCGTTTAGCTAAGGGTAATAAATGGGATTTTTTCCCTTCAGTGGCTTTGGCATGGCGTATTAATTCGGAACCTTTTATGCAGAATGTAGATGTAATATCTAATTTGAAAATGAGATTAAGTTGGGGAAATACTGGC
>ENA-OQCS01001248-OQCS01001248.1-human-gut-metagenome-genome-assembly--contig:-NODE-1248-length-13357-cov-1.736810_pt1 | contig 13357 bp, 14 predicted proteins | sample MGYA00242757_ERZ504575 | MGnify/ENA primary metagenome ERZ504575 (study PRJEB26092, sample SAMD00036297) | human gut metagenome | host: Homo sapiens | study: EMG produced TPA metagenomics assembly of...
GATATTAGCAATAGATGCAATCATAGTAGCCAACGACGCACTGGTGGTTGCTATGGACAAGGTGTTCTGCAAAGACCAGTTGCTCTTTTCCTTCACCGGAACAATCACCTCACAGCCCGGCTGGATCAGCTCACGGCTACCCTTCTTCGCTCTCTTCACCTGACCGTTCATATATACAATATACGCCTTGCTCTTCTTCGCACGGAAACCGTAACCTCCGGCCTGCTCTATATAATATTTCAACGTCTTGCCATCTTCAAATGAAACGGTATTGGGATACATCACAGCCCCGCTGATACGTACCGTGTTGTTGTATTCGGGAATTTCAATCACATCCCCCTCACGCAATACGATATCCGCACTGGAGCCGGGTTTAAGCATCGCTTTTTCCAAATCGATGCCCACATAATAGATATCTCCCAAGTCCAGCCGGTTGACATCAATGGAGTCCTTTCCTGTCTTGGCCATATCCAGAACCGTTTCCATACGTTTGCGTTCATCGTCATTGATACGACGGCTTAAACGGGCCCCTTTGATATAAGCAAACGGAGTCACTCCACCTGCCTTCTTAATCAAATCGGAAAGACGTTCACTCTTCTCTGTCAGCGCATAATCACCTTCATATAAAACCTCACCGGTCACTTGCACATTCACCTGTTCCTGATAAGCAGGACTCTTACGCACATATACTTGATCGTACGGTTGCAACACAAAACCCGGTTCTCCGTCTATCACAAAACCGTCTTTCAGAGAAAACGAGTACATTTGTCCTATGGTGGAAACCGCTTCCGTACCTTTGCTATCCTTGATACGGCGGGAAACATCCACACGGACGGTAGAAGCCGATTCTTTCAACCCGCCAGCCTGGATTATAATATCCTCCAAAGTCGTATTGTCGGCAAAAGCGAACTCACCCGGACGGGCAACCTCACCATACACCATGATAGTTCCCACATCCTCCAAGTCATGAATACTGGGAATATAAAGCACATCATTACGCTGTAAAGGTACATCGGGCGCAGTACCGGCCATGATACCTTTTATATCTACTTGAATAACCTCTTTCTTCAAATTCTCACGCTCGCGATGCAACACTGCACGTCCTGTAAAGGCATCACCCATAAGACCTTCAGCCTTTTCCACCAGTTGGCGGACTGTATTCAAAGTTCCTCCGAACTGATAAATGCCCGGACGATAGACAGCACCCTTGATTTCAAGTTTATTCTCAAAACGATCCAGAATAGCTTCAGCAGTCAGCACATCACCATCTTTTACCTGAAATACGGAATAATCAATATCATCAATCGTATAAATCTGATACTCCTTTCCATTTTGACGAATCATGCGGAGAGAACGGGTATAGGCATCCCCCGAGAATCCACCGGCATACTTCAACAATGTGGCAACACTTTCGTTGTTTTTCATCTCGTATTTCATGGGGCGTTTCACATTACCCTCTATGCTAACCAACGCCTCGTATGGAGGAACAATGATCACATCGCCTTCCTGCAGACGGATATCATCATTGATTTTACCTTTCATAATAAAATCGTACACATCTACGGTAGCGATCTTCTGTCCTCCGCGCACTACTTGTATATTACGCAAACTACCGATATCGCTCACACCACCGGCACGGTACAGTGCATGAAACACGGTAGAGAAAGAAGACAATGCATAAGTTCCCGGTTGGAACACTTCTCCCATCACATTCACCTGGATAGTCCGGCTGTTTCCCAAAGTAACCTTGATTTGTGAGGACGGGTTCTGTTCATTATCAAGCCCTGCATAAATCTTATTCAGTTCTTTACGCAAATATTGGTTGGCTTCGGCAATAGTCATACCGTTCAGATAAATTAATCCCAAATCGGGGATCGTGATAGATCCGTCCGGAGATACATTATCGCGGATGGTAGCCTGGTTTGTACCCCAGATATCAATGATTACCTCATCACCCGGCCCCAGACGATAATTAGGAGGAGTAGCCAGATTCACACTCGGCTCGAATGTAAGGTTTCTGGTTTCAAAAATGTCCCGTCCATACACCTTATCCTTCTGCATTTCTTCCATATCGCCCATGCCCATCCCCTCGTAATAGCGATTGGCAGAAACACTGTCCAACGAGTTCTTCCCTACCACTCTGTCCGCAGCTGAACGTTGGTCGAAGTAAAATTCTCTGTTACGTAGATATCTTCCTGAGTCTTTGTCTTTTCACGCAAACGGTTCCGATTTTGCATCGTTGCATTTGCGTCTTTATCAGCAGACCCATTTTGCTGTTCATAAAGTTTCTTTACACGCTTAGCCTGTTCTTGTGTCACTCCTCTACGGGCTAACTCTGTAGCAATCTGACGTTGGTCTTTTCCTTGTTGCATGCCCGTCTTCACATATTCCAACACCTGTTGGTCACTCATAGATTGCTGTGCAAGCACAGAACCCGAGAGGCAAAAACTAAGACCAGTACGGATAATAGTTTTTTATCATATAAATTCAATAAACTTAGTAATTTAGCAGCCGCAAAGGTAGATATTATTTTCGATATAGGCGAGTATTATTTCATAAAATATCCCTCTAACAAATATAAAAACGCTGCCACCTGACGGTGTACAGCCGTTTATTCTTTAATAATCCGTTAGCAGAATTCATTCAGACTTCATTGCACAGCCCTCCTCATTTAAAAAAGGTCTGCAAGGGTAAAACTTGTGCAATACCGCCCGGCCGGATCAGCAATACATATTGACGATGCTTCGTACAATTCCTGTTTACCGCTTACTTGCTTGGGCTCACCATTCTGCTTAGCATAAGCCACTACATCTTCCAGTGTCAGCTTGCCTTCTTCAAATTCTTTACCTTTGCCACTGTCGAATGAAGCATAACGGTCTGACAACATCTTGCAGTAAGGAGATTCATTAAGCAAAGCAGCAGCACTTTCCAATGCACGCGCCATAGCGTCCATACCTGCAATATGGGCGATAAAGATATCTTCCAGATCAGTAGAGTTACGACGTGTCTTGGCATCGAAGTTGGTACCGCCATTACCCAAACCGCCGTTGCGGATAATCTGCATCATGGCTGGGTCAGTTCGTAATTGTCGATAGGGAACTGGTCTGTATCCCATCCGTTCTGATAATCGCCACGGTTAGCGTCAATAGATCCCAACATTCCGTTATCTACCGCAACAGCCAGTTCATGTTCAAATGTATGACCAGCAACGTAGCATGATTCACTTCAATGTTCACCTTGAAATCCTTGTCCAGCCCGTGAGTTTTCAAGAACCCTACCACAGTTTCGGTATCCACATCATATTGATGCTTAGTCGGCTCCATCGGTTTGGGCTCAATCAGGAAAGTACCTGTAAATCCTTTGCTCCGGGCATAATCGCGAGCGATGGTCAACATCTGAGCCAGATGTTCTTTCTCACGCTTCTGATCTGTATTCAATAAAGACATATACTCACTCTCCACCCCAGAACACGTAATTGGAGCCACCCAGTTCGATGGTAGCGTCAATAGCGTTCTTTTATTTGGACAGCAGCGCGGGCAACCACATCAATTCGGGGTTTGTAGCAGCACCGTTCATATAGCGTGCATGACCAAAAACATTTGCCGTGCCCCATAACAATTTGATTCCGGTTTCAGCCTGTTTCTGTTTGGCATAAGCAACTATCTCTTTCAGATTCGCTTCATATTCCTCGATTGTATCGGCTTCCTCACACAAGTCCACATCATGGAAACAATAATATTCGATTCCCATTTTCTGCATGAATTCAAAGCCGGCATCCATCTTATTCTTGGCAGCCTGCACCTTATCGGCATCGCGTTCCAAGGGAATTTCTTTGTTCCGCCGCCAAACTGGTCACCGCCCTCGGCACACAAAGTATGCCACCATGCCATAGCAAACTTCAACCAGTCTTTCATCTTCTTGCCGTTTATTACCTTTTCAGCATCATAATAACGGAACGCCATCGGGTTCTTACTTTCCTTACCTTCAAATTTAATCTTTCCTATACCGGGAAAATACTCTTTTGTAGCCATAATTCTTTACTTATTTTAATAACTTGTTCTAATTTATCTACTATCTTTTTTCAACACGCAAGCGGATAGCCATTTCTTTATCCGAAGGTCCTTAAAAGGCAGCCATCGCTCTCTCCAGATTAGATTTCCAGCGGGCATACGCATCATCATAAGCAGTGCGCTGTGCCACATCAGGCTCTATCACCTCCAATTTTTCCAATGTGGCAAATGCCTCGTTGTTATCTTTATAAACACCCGCGCCTATGCCGGCCCCCTTGGCAGCGCCCACCGATCCATCCGTGTCATACAGTTCGATTACAGCCCCTGTCACTCCCGCCAATGTTTCGCGGAAAATAGGACTGAGAAACATATTGGCATGTCCGGCATGAATCTTCTGTACAGGGATACCCATCTGCTCCATGATATCAATACCGTATTTAAACGAGAACACGATCCCTTCCTGTGCGGCACGAACAATATGCTGCTTTCCATGCAAGTTAAAATTAACTCCACATATAGAGCATCCTGTCTCTTTATTTTCCAGCATACGCTCCGCCCCGTTACCAAAAGGAAGAATACTTACTCCGGCACTGCCGACAGGAGCCTGTGCCGCCAGCCTGTTCATATCACTGTAAGAAATACCTTCGGGAGCCACATTACGTTTCACCCACGAATTCAATATACCGGTACCATTGATACACAACAACACTCCCAGACGGGTCTGCTCGGCAGTATGATTTACATGGGCAAAAGTATTCACCCGGGATTTCGGATCATAATTTACCTCACCGTTCACGCCATATACCACTCCCGATGTTCCTGCCGTAGAAGAATCTCTCCCGGATTGAACACATTGAGCGACAAAGCATTATTAGGCTGGTCTCCGGCGCGATAGGTTACAGGAATTCCCTCTTTCAGGCCCAATTCTTTGGCAGCCCATGCATTTACACGCCCCTGCTCGCCAAAAGTCGGTTTGATATCAGCTATCAGCGAACGGTCGAATCCATAATAATCCATCAGGAAGCCCGCGACATCATTTGCCTGAAAATCCCAGAACATCCCTTCGGACAAACCGGACACCGTGGTACAAATATCCCCCGTCAGTTTCATAGCGATATAATCGCCTGGCAGCATTATTTTATAAATACGTTCGTACACAGCAGGCTCATTCTCTTTAATCCATGCCAGTTTGGAAGCGGTAAAATTCCCCGGAGAGTTCAGCAGATGAGAAAGACATTGCGTTTCCCCCAATGCCTCAAACGCTTTCTGCCCGTATGGAACCGCCCGTGAATCACACCATATAATAGCCGGACGTAATACATTTTGCCCTTTATCCACACAAACCAGTCCGTGCATCTGATAAGAGATACCGATAGCGGCAATTCCATCCGGACCGATCCCACTCCCGGCCATGACAGCCTGAGTTGACAATTTCAGATTTTCCCACCAATTTGCGGATCCTGCTCAGCCCATCCGGGGCGGGCAGCCATAATAGCAGCCTCTGTTTTAGGGAAGAATGCAGAAGAAACACACTTCCGGTCTCTGCATTTACCAAACTCGCCTTTACCGACGAACTGCCAATATCATAACCTAATAGGTACATTTAATTGAAAATTAAGAATTTTAAAATAATAGTCTCTGTCCCGATGCTTATCAGCATTATCCTTCCAAGGAAAGGCCGGTGAAGAATCCCAAAGCATATACCGATTCCCCGAAACGACCAGGCGGAGTATTCTCACAGCAATCACAACAAGGCTAAGTTATCTGTCTGTTATCACTTCGTTCCCGACTTATTATATATTGAACGATCGAACTTATAGAAGCGTGCCGCCCTGTGGCATACGCCTACCTGTTTTTCCTCCAAAGGTACTACATATGGCATCAACGCTATCTTCTTATGGAAGTTCCTTACATCAAACACCTTATCATAAATCAACTGATAGACAGTCCGCAACTGGGCTGCCGTAAACTTCCGGGGAAGCAAGTCGAACATTACGGAAGGGGCATATTCCACATAATGGCGTATATGTACCAATGCATCCTGCAAAATCTGGAAATGATCGAACGCCAGGCTTTTCACCTCCGTCACAGGCGTCCAGCAAGCATCGTATTTATCAGACAGCTGTTCGAACCGTCTGTCAATCTTCACCAATGTCAGATAAGCGATAGTCACAATGCGGTCTATTTTCTTCTCGTCCAAACGATGAAAACGTTCCAGCCACAGCACATCCTTAGGGTTACGGGTACGGTCTTTCGATCCATACGCCTTAAACTGGGTAAGCTTCACATTCTTCAGGCCCGTCAACTCATTCAACACCCGCTTGGCCGCCTCATCCAGATCCTCATCGTCATAGATAAGGCTGCCCGGCAACTTCATGTTATTATATCCGTCCTCGGACTGTTTCCCCACCTGCCTTACCAACAGGACACGGAACTGCTCTCCATCAAACCCAATCAGCACACAGTCCACAGATACATGTAAATTAATCGTCTGGTTTATTTCCGACATAGTAATATGGCTTTTATCATTTCCGGCAGCAAAGATAAATACTATTTTTTGAATTATACAAAACAATATATTTATTTTTATTATGTTCTAAAACACTATTTTTCAATATAATAAATATCATCTATTATACAATATGATATCTTAACCTTATCATATACACTACAATATATAATATACAGGAATTGTCTCGTCTTCTTTTTTTCCTTTTTCCAAAGGACTTTTATTCCATTCAATCTCCTATTTCAGACGTTTGGTTAAAAAAAAAGCAATCTTTACGCCAAAAAATTAATAGAATAAAGTTGTTTATTCACAATAATTTTCTTTACTTTTGCCCATTAAAATCTAAAGATTACTCTATGAGAAAGAAAATTTTGGTCTTGGACGACAAAATAGCAAATTGCAAAAGTCCTTTCAATCTATCTGGCCAGTGATTATGATTGTATTTGGTTACCGAATGGCATCGAAGGAGTAAAATGGCTTCAGGAAGGTAACATACCAGATTTGATTATATCAGATATCCGTATGCCCGAAATGCGTGGAGACGAGTTTCTGGAATGGATAAAATCCAATCAGCTATTCAAACACATTCCGGTGATTATGCTAAGCAGCGAAGACAGTACCACAGAGCGCATCCGCCTGTTACAAGAAGGCGCGGAAGACTATATTGTCAAACCTTTCAATCCCATGGAATTAAAAGTAAGAATTAAGAAAATTATTGAGTAAATCAGCATGACCTTTCTGCTTTATATAGGAAAGAACAAGGATTTTTTGCGCAAATTCAGCAAGCTCGAAAATGTCCAGATGATTTATGCCCAAAACTACCAGGATGCCATTACAATTTGTGTCAGGCTGAAAGTACGTGAGAACATCATTGTCCTTCACGAACAAGGGGAGATGAACGGAGATATTGAACAGGTCGGTGCCTTTAGAAAAAAGTTCTATCAGGCATATGTCGTACTCATTACGGACAGGCTGAGTCCCGAAGCCAGCAAAGTCTATCTGAACAGCGGAATAAACGATACCGTCAGTTTGCACATCACCACCGCCCAGTTAAGGCAGAAAATAGACATCATCAATAAACGGCAGGAACTGCTATATGCACATAACCGGAAGAAAAAAAGACGTCAGGCATTTTATCCTTCCCCAATGGAAGCGCTGCTTCGATATTCTTTTCTCCGGTACAGCATTAGTTTTTCTGTCACCAGTCTTTCTGCTGACTGCCATAGCCATACGTCTGGAGAGCAAAGGACCTGTTATTTACAAATCCAAAAGGGTAGGAACGAATTATACCATTTTTAATTTCCTGAAGTTCCGTTCCATGTATACGGACGCCGATAAAAAACTGAAAGACCTTTCCGGTCAGAACCAATACCTGCCGGAAGGTATTCCGGAGATTACCGAAGATTTCTTGATGGAAGAATTAGAAGGGCTGATATTTGGAGATGACGGTGTTATAGATAATGGCGGAATGCTGGTTTCCGATGACTTCATCATTCCGGAAGAAGAGTTCATTTCCAAACAAAACGCACTGGATGAAAGTCCTTTCATAAAAATAGAAAAAGAACCCGCGAGTCACCAAAGTAGGACGCGTTTTACGAAAATACAGCCTGGATGAGTTACCTCAACTGGTCAACATCTTGAAAGGCGACATGTCTGTGGTGGGGAACCGTCCTCTTCCACTCTATGAAGCCGAACGCCTGACAAACGATGAAAGTATCGAACGCTTCATGGCGCCTGCCGGGCTGACCGGCTTGTGCAGGTGGAAAAACGGGGGATGCCGGAAAATTATCCGCTAAAGAAACGCAAAGAATTAGATTTGAAATACGGTAGAGAATTCTCCTTTTCCTGGATATGAAAATCCTGTTCAAGACTTTGACAGCTTTTGTCCAAAAAGGAGATGTTTAAATAATTTGTTTTAGGAATAAAAAGGGGATTTATTATATGGATAAAGTATGTCTTTTTGTCATCTGTATGTATTGTTCTATCCATCACTTAAGCGCACAACAGGAAGAACAACAAACACAACCGGTACAGCAATCTCTTGTGACACAAGATGATATATTGGGGAATATGAATGTGGATTATGCGAAGATAAAGCTGCCTCCGTTAAGTGTCCTTTATGAGAATGCACGCAGCACTCCAAGCTTACAGATTTTAGAGAAAGAGAAACTGTTACAGAAAAAGTTACTATCGAAAGAGAAAAGGAACTGGCTGGGGTTTATCCAAGCCGGCGGAAGTGCTTCTTACGGTATAGCAGACAATGTGGCCAGCAATACGGATGTCAACACCCCACTTATTTACAGGTATGTAGGTACAGAACAAACTTCGTGGAACGTGGGAGGCGGCATCAGTATTCCTTTTGAAAAGCTGTTCGACCTCCGGGGAGGAATCAAGCGCCAGCGAATCCAAGTGGATATTGCCGAGTTAAGAAAACAGGAAGCATACGAAACTCTTAAAATACAAATAGCTCATTTATATGTTCAGATTTTATCTAATATAGAAACATTGCAAAGATCAGCTGAAAATATAGCTTTATATAAAGGTGCATCGGCTGTTGCAGAACAGGAATATAGAAACAGACGTACCTCTATTCATGATGTGGCCAAGACTAAAGAGCAGGAATTTGCCGCTAATCAAGACTTTGCCTTACTACGCTCTACTATTAACGACCAACTGCTGACCCTTGAAATAATCTCCCACACCCCCATCTTGACCATACAAGGAGAAAAGGACGTTCAAGAAACAACGATACAGGAACAGGAAGAAAACAAGAGGCAAAGTAAGAAAAAAGACAAAAAGGAATAAGAAACATGGAATTATTTAAATATATAGTCAAGTTTATCTATCGTATCCGTTGGTGGATGGTTATATTTCCATGTATAGCCGGTATCATAGCGTGGTTCCTTACCAGAAGTCTGGAAAAACGTATGATGTGAAAACCACCATCTTTACAGGAATCATCTCCGGATACAACGTAGATGCCACCGATACCAGAAATGCCACTGTGCACATGAGTAATTTAATGAATATCATTACGACGGAACGCACACTGAAAATAGTATCTCTGAAACTGCTTGCCCGCTGTTTGGTTTATGGAGATGCCGAAAGAAACACCAGTTATATTTCAGCCATACATTACCAGCAGCTAGTTTCCGGCATTCCACGAGAGTTACAGGCATTGATAGACAAGCAAAACGAAGAGAAAACCTATCATAATCTGGTAGCTTTTGAACGCCCGTCCATCAATAATTTTATCTACCAACTACTCAATTATACCCACCCTTATTTCAGCGTACCTCTACTCTCACAACATATAAAAGTAGCCAGGTTGGGAAACAGCGATATGATCGAGATTGCTTATAGTGCCAACGATCCGGGAATAGCTTATAACACACTTGAGATACTGAATGAAGAATTTGTCAAACAATACCATGAACTACGCTATGGAGAAACAGACAATGTTATCAAGTTCTTTCAAGAAGAACTGGCCAGATTAGGCAAAATGCTGACTGCCGCCGAGGATTCTTTAATCGAGTACAATATAGAAAACCGCATCATCAACTACGGAGAACAAACCAAACAAGTGGCAAGCATGGACGCTGCTTACCGGGATGATGGACAATGATTTACTTGTCAATTACTCTACCAGTAAGGCGTTGATCGATTTCTATGAATATAAATTAGGTGATGTGGCCAAATTGATCCGTACCAACAATGAGTTTATGGACAAACTTCATCAAATGTCCCAATTGAACACTCAGATCTCAACCATGGAAATCACTCCGGACGAAAAGAACCGGAAGAAACTGGAGGAACAAAAAAACATGTTAAGTAACGCCGAACAAAACATCAACAATCTCGCCCTGAAACTAAGTGCTGAAGCTGCAAGTACAAACAATGTATCTTATGAAACACTCATCAGCCAGTGGCTTGACCAAATAGTCCTTGCCGAAAAGACTAAAGCCCAAATGGAAGCACGAGATATAATGAGAGAGAATTTAAATGAAGATTTCCTTTATTTCTCCCCCATCGGCGCCACCCTGGGCCGGAAAGAAAGGCATATCGGCTTTGTGGAAAGCAACTATATGTCTACCATGGGAGCCTTGAATGCAGCATCTTGCGACAAAAAGAACCTGGAAATGACCTCGGCTTCATTAAAAATCATGAATCCGCCCCTGTTTCCACTGACCTCCTCCCCCACCAATGCACGCATGATTATACTTGCATCCATACTGGGGACTTTACTTTTCATCATTGGCTATTTTCTGATTATAGAAATACTGGACCGTACCCTCAGAGACAAAATACGTGCAGAACGAATTACCGGAGGAACAGTTATCGGTGCATATCCTAGAGAAAGCAAGTTAAGATACAGACGTTATAATAAAGCCATAAACAAGATGGCCGTCAGGCAACTCAGCACCGCTTTACTGCCTCATCTAAATACACAGGAACAGCGGGTCATCAATCTGTTAAGTACAGAAGAGAAAGACGGAAAGACCCATGTCGCCCGCCTGATAGAGGAATATTGGAGCAACATCGGCTTAAACGTCCGCCGCATTACATACGATGAAGATTTTCTAAGCGAAGATAGCCAATATGTACAGGCAAACAATTTGAAAGAACTATGTCCCGATCTGGAAAAGGATGAAATTCTTCTAATCGAGCACCCGGTCCTGAAAAGCAATCCTCTGCCTCCGGCTTTGTTAAATGAAGCATCCATCAATCTGCTGGTTGTCCGTGCCAACGTACTTGGAAAAATACGGATCAGGCACTGTATGAACATTTGTTACAAGTTAAACAAAAAGAAGTACCCCTCCTTTTCTATCTGACACAAGCAGACAGAAATACAGTGGAAGATTTTACAGGACAATTACCTCCTTACACGAACTTTAAGAATATGGAATACAGGCTGTTTCAACTCGGACTGACCGCCATTGAATACAAAGGAAAATAGATAATGATAGCAAAAGAAATAAATATAACCCATACAGGTCAAATTCTAGCCAGCTTTATTATCGGGCTGTGCTTATGCCTATGGACAGCCCTCAACATGAAACCTGCCATAGGAGTTGCAATAGTTCATACCTTTTGCCACGCTTTTTATTTTTATATGCATAAACAAACCCGCCATTCTGCTGGCCATCACCTTTATGCTGAATTACCTGATAATGGGAATTAACAGATATCATTCCATCCCTATTGCCATTACCAATATCTTTGACTTGCTCTACGGCATCATGTTGGCCTTATTCTTCTGAAACAGTTACAAAGCAATCATCATTTCAGAAGAATACTGACGTCTATACCTGCATCACATTGGTCTGGCTGCTATATTGTATCATCAACATAGGTAATGGTATAACCGGTGAATTTTACATGGAAGCATGGCTTCGTATTTTAAGACCCTGGGCCTTATACCCTATTCTGACCTGTATTATTCTATCCATACACTGCAATCGCTACACTTTTATCCATTATTTTTTAATACTATGGGGTATCATGACCCTACTGGCTGCCGCAAAAGGATATTGGCAAAAGAACAAAGGTTTTGACAGTACCGAGCTAAGCTGGTTGTGGGCCTACGGAGCACGTACCCATTTTATCCATTCCGGCATCCGCTATTTCTCATTTTTCACTGACGCGGGTCTTTTCGGTGCCAGTATGGGATTATCCTGCACTGTTTTCACGCTTACTTTTTTCTATACAAAGAACCTATTTCTCAGACTCTTCTATTTAATAGTGGGTATGGCAGGATTTTATGGTCTGTTAATATCGGGAACCCGATCGGCCATAGCAGTACCCATTGCAGCTGGGGCTCTTTTCTGTTCCTGTCTAAAAGTTGGAAAATAGGCATCATTTCCTTTATCCTGCTTGTTGGAGGAGTAGGAATGCTGAAATACACCAAGATCGGAGAGAGCAATAATTGATCCGCCGTATGCGTTCCGCTTTCGACACAGAGGACCAATCGATGATGGCGCGTTTCGAGAACCAGAAAGCACTGAATGCTACATGGATGAAATGCCCTTCGGCATAGGCATGGGAGCCATAGACGGGGTAGTTCCTCCCCATAACAAATATTATTTCGTTCCATCTGTCCTTCAGATCCAGTCTGGTAGATGTATGGAAACAGATGGGAATAGTGGGGCTTGTGTGTGTTTTTGGGTATGCATGCCATTCTATTTCTATCGGGCTCCTACATTCTTTTATTCAAAATCCGAAATCCGGAAATCCGAGGACCGCTGACAGGTATGTTATGCGGTTGTGCAGGCATACTGGTAGCTTCTTACGCCAATATGGTTTATTTCCAGTTTCCTAACGGAATCTTGATTTATTCCTGTTTCACCTTTGTTTTTTTAGGACCTTATTTAGATAAACAATACTCAGAAATACATGGACTACCGGCAGCCTGACCTATCCGTCATCACCGTGAACTATAACGGTTTTCACGACACCTGCGAATTTATCGACTCGTGGACAGCTACTATATTCTCTGTCAGTTATGAAATGATAGTCATTGACAATGGTTCCACTGCCAATGAAGCCGCCTTGCTACAAAAAACATATCCTTTTATTCAAGCCGTACGCAGTGAGCAGAACTTAGGATTCGCCGGAGGTAACAATCTGGGTATAAACCTTGCAAAAGGAAAATACCTGTTCTTGCTGAACAATGATGTTTGTATGTCAAAGATGCCATACCCTTGTTGATAAAACGCCCTTCTGTCCTCCGACAAGACTAGCAGGTGTCTCCCCGTTAATCCGTGATTATGCAGAACCGCACGCCATACAATTGCAGATACACCAACTTCGCCCAATTACCTTAAGAAACAGAAGCCAT
>ENA-OQCS01001250-OQCS01001250.1-human-gut-metagenome-genome-assembly--contig:-NODE-1250-length-13352-cov-1.683781_pt1 | contig 13352 bp, 18 predicted proteins | sample MGYA00242757_ERZ504575 | MGnify/ENA primary metagenome ERZ504575 (study PRJEB26092, sample SAMD00036297) | human gut metagenome | host: Homo sapiens | study: EMG produced TPA metagenomics assembly of...
AAGAATCCGCCATCTTCCACCGCCGGCACTTTCTCGAGTCGACGAAGTCCTTACCTTTCCCATCCGGTGTCCAGCTATTGGCTCCTTCATCATTCACGACACGGAACGTTCCGCGCTCCACATTATAATAAGGTTCATACCCTTTGACTGCCACCAGCACAGCCGTAAGATCCCAACTCATCCGGCCATTGGAATCGCCTTCGGCAAAACAGAGCGAATAGGCATCTTTCACAGGACTGTCTTCCACATCCATCTGGACCAGCTTCTTCCCGGTAAAAATCATATTTCCGATTTCAAAACCACTAAATATGATTTCCGTAGCCATCGCTCTGCCACCACACGGGATGCTGGGGTATCACAATAGACATTAAATTCCTTCTTCGGGAAACAAACCTGCCATCGAAACCACCCGTTTCACCTTCTTCGCGACTAAATCACAGCCGGAAAGCGGACTATATTCGTCACCACCGGAAAGCAATAGGTTCTTCAGGTTGGTGAAAAAACCGATCGTACAAACCACAACGCTGCTATCCGGCTGCGTACTCAAATCCGGCGATAGACTTCACCGCATCCGAAGCATCCGAGGTTTTTGCCGTTTTATATGGATAACGTGCCGGAAGCTCTTCCGTCCATTTAATCTTATGCCAGGTGGTCAGCGAAACGCCACCCTCGCTTTTCGGAGCACCGACAGGAATGTCCGGTCGGTTGAAATAGGTGTTCAGCACTTCTATGCAGGGTACGACATGCTCGTCCTTATTAGACGAAACAACCGCTAAAATGTTCACTTGCCCACTATCAGCCAACGCGTGCATCAGAGCCATCGCACCGACATCATCATAATCCGGTCCCAGGTCCGTATCCAATATCAGGTTGACAGGCTGCACCGTCGTTTCTTCCGGAGCAGTTACAGCCGATTTTCCGGAACAGGCCGCCAGCAAAGCGGTCAAACAGGTAAAAAGAATCGTTTTTTTCATGTTATTGAATTTATACAAGATTTGATTAATCGAATATATCCACTTCGTTCCGATAAGGAGCTGACGACTGCGCCCCTACACGTGTCACCGAGATAGCCGAAGCCTTACAGGCAAACCGGACGGATTCTTTCAAATTTCGCCCTTCGGACAAAGCGACAGTCAGGGCTCCATTAAATACATCGCCGGCGGCAGTCGTGTCGACAGCTTCTACTTTCAAAGCGGGAACTATCTCGGCTTTTCCGTCGCTACAAATAAGTGCCCCTTTTGATCCCAGCGTAATAATAACATGCTGCACTCCCATTCCCGAAAGGACACGGGCGGCCTCCACCGCTGAAATATCGTCCGTTATCTTCACACCGGTAATCATCTCCGCTTCCGTCTCGTTCGGCGTGATCAAATATAAATGATGGAGCAGATCGGCCGGTAATGGATGTGCCGGAGCCGGATTCAGAATCACTTTCTTCCCCTTTTGCCAGGCGATATCCGCAACAAAGCACACGGTCTCCATCGGGACCTCCAGCTGCATCAGGATCAAGTCAGCCAACTCAATAGCCTCCTCTGCCTTCGCTAGATCGGACGGCAGAAGGTTAGCATTCGCTCCCGAAGCGACGACAATGCAGTTTTCCGCTTTTTCGTCCACCGTGATCAGGGCTACGCCGGAAGGATTCCCGGAATCTGAAAAGACATAAGAGGTATTGATTCCCTCCTCCTCGAAAAGTTGTTGTGACTGGTGACCGAATATATCACTTCCGGTCTTGCATATAAAAGTGACGGAACCACCCAAACGCGCTATCGCCACAGCTTGGTTCGCCCCTTTTCCACCGGGATTCATAAAGAATGTTCCACCCAAAATCGTTTCACCCGGACGAGGCAGATGAGCGGCTTTTATAACCATATCGGTATTGCAACTCCCAACCACCAGGATTTGTCGTCTGGATATTTGTGTTGTGTCCATATTTTATTTCGTATTAAATTATGAATCATTTGCAATGAAGCGTTACAAATATAATATGTATATCGTTTCTTTTTTCCACATAATTCTTTGGAAAGATAAACCCAAATCTTATTTTTGTAAATAACATATACAAATATATCTTATAGACAAACAGATAAATTTATGAAACAGGCCACAAAACTCAATCAGGTCATGCTATTGATCAAGTCGCTTTCCAAAGCGGAAAAACGATACATCAGACTCTATACCAACCTGCAAAACGGGGATAAACATTATATGGTTCTATACGACCTGGTATGCGAAGCTTCTCCGCCGAACAAATATATGAGAAGTTTTGCGGCAAAATGAACGAAAAAAGCTTTGAGATAGCAGCCAAGCATCTTTATCGGGTATTGTTGGATTGCCTCGTCCAATTGAGGGAGAAACAAGACATACAGACGACTATCTTCAATTATATCACAAAGCTGGCATTCTTTTCGAACGGGAACTTTTCGACAATGCACTTGCCGAATTGGAAAAAGCAAAGAAGCTGGCCGTCACATACGAAAACGATCCACTCCTCCTTCTGATTTACCGTACGGAATTGAAATATCTAAGCACACTCGGTTTCGAAGGCATCAGCGAGAAAGAACTGGTAAGCAAACAAATGCAGATTAACGACGTAATGAAATATGCCCGCAACACGAACCTCCACCTGCAACTATATGATATTCTGAAATACCGCATTACCTATAAAGGGTATGCCCGTTCGAACAAACAGAAAGAGAACCTGAACGATCTTGTTTTAAGCGAACTGAACTTGATCGCCAACCATTCCTACCAGGGATTCGAGGCACACAAACTTCACCTGTTGTTCCAAGCGACCTACTACCTGAATGCCGGAAACTATAAATCGGCGATCCGCTTCTATCAGGAACTGATCGCGCTTTTCGAAGCGAACCGGCATCTAATCCTCAACCCACCGATCTACTACCTGAGCGCCATAGAGGGAGTACTGAACAGCCTGCACGTTGCCGGATTATACCGGGAAATGCCTTTCTTTTTGTCCAAACTGAAAGAAATCAGCACGGGCAACTACCAACAGAGTTCCTGATGGAAGTACAAGGACGCCACTACCTGTACGAACTCTCGGGATTGCTCAACACCGGACAATTTGACGCGGCAGTGCATCTTACAGAGACCTATACCGATTTTTTTGCTAAGAAAGCAACCATGACCAGACCGGAAACCCAACTAAAACTATCCCTCTATTCTTCCATCCTTTATCTTTGCCTGGGAGAACCGATGAAAGCCCGTAAAAGCATGAAAAACATACTCGGTTCCGGCAAATCCTTCCACACATTGCCGTCCTACAAAACAGCCCGCCTCATCAATCTCCTTATCCAGGCAGAACTAGGGAACTATTGCTTTTTCGCGAACGAAATAAGCTCCATCAAGCGAATGATCGGTTACGAGAAGCAAGTGTATATCACCGAAAAACTACTATTCCGCTTCCTAATGGCCCATCCATTGCCCATCTATAAAAAAGACCAAGAGAAGCTGTGGTCACAATACCAAAAGGATATAATGCGTATCCGGCAAGACAAATACGAAAAACAACTCCTTAAAACTTTCGATTTTACAGCTTGGATCGAGAGCAAACTAACAAACATCCCTCTCCGGGAGATTTTGTCGCGAACAGATTGGTATATATCGGCAAAACAGTAATTCAGGGCATAATATCCGTAATTTATCTACAAAGAGAAAAAGAATACATGCCGACCTTTGTAAAAAAATCAATGCAATAGATTCAAAAATGTGCCGGCTAATACCATTGTTGGTTGCGCATCGGCCAAATCAATACAAAAGATATGAAAAAAATAATAGCATTAGCATTGTTGATGGCTGGAGTCACGGCAATGGAGGCAGGAAACAGGATAATTGAAGAGAATATAATTCAAACTGATAAAAAGAATATAGAAATGGAAGACTTAGAATTGACAAAAGAATGGGACAAGATTTTCCCGAAGAGCTATAAAGTGAATCACAGTAAGGTAACATTTCGCAACCGCTACGGCATCACGCTTGCAGCCGATATGTATACACCAAAGAATATAAACGGGAAAATGGCGGCTATCGCTATATCCGGTCCTTTCGGGGCCGTGAAGGAACAAGCATCAGGCCTCTACGCACAAACAATGGCAAAACGCGGTTTCCTAACCATCGCTTTCGATCCTTCATACACTGGAGAGAGTGGTGGAACACCCCGCTATGTAGCCTCTCCCGACATCAACACCGAGGACTTTTGCGCAGCTGTGGATTTCCTCTCTACACACGATGACGTCGATCCCGAACGCATCGGCATCATCGGTATTTGCGGATGGGGGAGGTATGGCACTCAACGCTGCCACGATCGATACCCGCATCAAGCCACAGTCACTTCCACGATGTACGACATGAGCCGGGTAAACGCAAACGGCTATTTCGACTCCATGAATGCCGACCAGCGCCACGAACTCCGCCGCCAACTCAACGAACAACGTACAATAGACACGAAGAACGGCTCATACGCCCTCACCGGCGGAGTGGTCGATCCACTCCCCGACGATGTCCCCTGGTTTGTAAAAGACTATCACAACTATTATAAGACCGACCGTGGTTATCACAAACGGTCACTCAACTCCAACGGAGGATGGAACAAGACATCGGCTCTTTCGTTCATCAACATGCCTTTACTCACTTACAGCGACGAAATCCGTAGTGCCGTACTCATGATACACGGCGAGAAAGCCATTCCCGTTATTTCAGCGAAGACGCATTCAAGAAACTAACGGGTGATAACAAAGAGTTGCTGATCCTCCCGGTGCCAACCATGTCGACCTTTACGACAACCTGTCAGTAATCCCGTTCGACAAAATCGAACATTTTTTTCCATAAATATTTGAAATAACAAAAAGTTTGGAACGATTCAGGAATTTCATCTAAAATAAGCCAAGTAAAAGGTAATGTACAATAAGGCCAAGGACTACTACAAGGCATGGTTCGTCCTTGGCCTTTGTTGGGAAAGGAAGTAAGGTTAAGTCCTGGCAAGTCTCCGGCGTTCGAAACAAGCTCCAAAATACTGGTCCGACCTGTCACCGAAAGCTCCTATACCGGTTGCACGAAAACGATCAATGGCAGGACCTACTATTATTCATAATTTGATACGATAGACGGAGAAACTAAGCGGTCTCAAGTTCACTTCTCCCTGCGGAGCCTCCACCTCAATATCAGAAACGAGCGGGACTACTGTCGAAGGATTACACAACGTGTTTTTAGCTTCCAAGTCGGAAGAATGGAGCAACGTAAGCGTCCCTTTATGCTTACCGGCCGAAAGACCGTTCAAGTTCAACTTAATCCGCTTGTTACGGATTCCGGTATTAGCGACTTTGATGATAAGCTCGTCTGAATGCTTATCGACCGCTGCAGTGGCATACAAATCCAACTGTCCGGTGACCGGTTCGCCCTGCATGGTCAGCGGAACGACGTTCGTACCAGCATTATGACCATATAGCTGCTGCACGTAATAGTTAGGAGTCTTTACCAATGAAAGGTTGTCGAACCAGATCAGATCCGGACGCCACTGCCAAGCATCCACATGAGCAAAAAGCGGGGCATACGTGCATAAGCACACCACATCCGCGTTTCGCTCGAAACCTGTCATAAAAGCGGCTTCACACAAGGCGGTCAGAAAACTGTTCTCGCGGTTGACAGAATGGCAGGCATATTCGCCGGCAAACACTTTCGGTCCTTGGCGGTCGTACGAATCATAGCGTTTGGCTCCGTTCAGGAACCATTCAGGAGAGCGGTAGAAATGTTCGTCCACTAAATCCACTTCAAGCGCCTCATTTCCGGCCAGAGGTAATCAAAATCCTCCCCTTCCGATTGCGGACCGGAACTACCGATGATCTTTATCTCCGGATATTTAGCCCGAATCGCTTTGACAAACAGTTCGAGACGTTCGGGATAAAGCGGTCCCCACTGTTCGTTGCCGATGGCAATAAGTTTAAGGTTAAAAGGAGCCGGATGTCCCATATCGGCACGTATCTTTCCCCATTCGCTGGTTGCCGAACCGTTAGCAAACTCAATTAGGTCGAGGGCGTCGTCTATATAAGGTTGTAGCTTATCCACCGGACAATTCTCGTTCGGGTCCTGGCTTTTCATACTGGCAGGAAAGACCGCAGTTCAACACGGGAACGCAGGTTCAGCCCAATATCTTCACTCAATAGGAAATATTCGAAAAAGCCCAAGCCGCAGGACTGATAATAATCCGGAAACTTTTTGTGCGAGAATGTATAGTTCCATCGATTGATATTGATCGGACGGTTCTCAACCGGACCGACCGTGTTTTCCACTGGTAGCGGGTAGCCCTGTTCGTTCCCTCCACGATGCAACCGCCGGGAAAGCGGAAGACACCAGGTTTCAGCTCCTTCAAAGCCTGTGCCAAATCAGCACGCATGCCGTTCGGACGGTTGTTGAATGTCTTTTGTGGAAACAATGAAATGTGTTCGAGATCGACAATTCCTTTTGTCACCATCGTGATACGCAGACGGGAACGGGCTTCTGTCGCTCCCGGCGTCAGAACAACCGTATATTTCTTCCATTCCTTGCCGCTCACCTCGATCTCTTTTTGCTCGTACAGGTCATTCCGGCTGTCCACTAGGTTTATACGCAGCTTGACCGGCGCATCGCCGGACCGAGTGCGGGCATATAAAGAGAAGTCGTACTTCTCCCCTTCCCTGATGCCGATCCCATTGAAGCCTTCATTGTCAAGGCCGGTTCCGGTCAGCTCCTTTTCATAAGAAAGGCGGACATAATGCGGATTACGGTCGAAACAGGGCTTCTGGGTCTGCACACTGACATTCCCGAAGGGCGTCCAGCCCCCAAACGGATTTTCAAACTCGAAAGAACGGTTCTTGACAAGTTCGGCATACAGGCCGCCATCGGCTCCGTAATTGATATCTTCAAAAAAGATCCCGTACATGGTCGACTGGATAGGCGCACCTGTTTTCTGCACATCTATCTTAAATTCATTACTTTGTGCCATTAAACCGACAACACCCATGCTAAACAGACACAGGGCAATGGCTTTTTTCATACTTTTTGTCATAGGTATGTGTTTTTCCGTGAATACAAAGATTATTTAGTTACAAATGTACACTAATAAATCCGATTGAAAGAAGACGTATCGTCCGTTTTAGCAGACAAAAAGCCGTTTTATGCTATAAAACATCTTCAAAGTAGCGCATGAATACAAAGAAGAGAGTAATTTTACACACAATTTTGAAACTATATTTACATGAAGAACGAAAGCACGCTGTCTGGCTTAACTGTAGCTAATTTCAGCAAGCAAATAGACGGCAAGGAGACGATGCTATGCATCCTTACAAATAACAAAGGGGCAGAACTTACCATTACCAACTACGGTGCAAAGATTGTATCGCTTATGGTACCGGATCGGTCCGGAAAGTTAACCGATGTAGTAACAGGACACAATTCTATAGACGAATACCTGGTTTCCGAAGAACCTTATTTCGGAGCTATCTGCGGACGATACGGCAACCGTATCGCGGGCGGAAAATTCACATTGGATGGCATTGTGTACGATAAATTGGCTATCAATAATGGGCCGAACAGCTGCATGGTGGTTTGAAAGGCTTCAATTCCGTAGTCTGGGACCTAAACAAGATCGACGGCCAGACGGTGGAATTGAAATACACGTCTGCCGACGGTGAAGAAGGCTTCCCCGGAAAACTGGATACAACAGTGACTTATCATCTTTCCGATGACAATGAGGTCATAATCACGTATCATGCGGTAACAAACAAACCGACCGTCTTGAACCTGACCAATCACTCCTACTTCAACCTATCCGGCCAAGGTGATCCTTCCGTATATGATCATAAACTGACAATCAATGCAGACTACTATCTGCCGACCGACGAAACGGCTATACCTTATGGTCCGAAAGAAAAAGTAGAAGGAACTCCGATGGACTTTCGTACTCCACACGAAGTGGGCGAACGTATCGATGAAGATTTCGAAGCACTGAATTTCGGAAAAGGATATGACCATACATATATATTAAATAAAAAAGAAGAGAACGAGCTGTCACTCTGCGCCCGTTGCACATCGCCCAAAACCGGCATCGTAATGGAATGCTACACGACACAACCGGGTGTGCAATTATACACAGGTAATTGGATGACAGGCAATTTCGTCGGCAAGAACGGACAACGCTATCCGGCACGTGCCGCCCTTTGTCTGGAAACACAGCACTATCCCGACAGCCCGAACAAACCGGAGTACCCGTCCACCGTCCTACGCCCGGGTGAAACGTTCCAGAGCAAGACAATTTATAAATTTCTGTCGAATAACAAGTAACAAATTAATAATAACAAAAAACATCAATCAATGACTCAACAAAAAAACAATGGAGTGCCATCATCATCATGATTGCACTTTTTGCTATGATCGCATTCGTGACAAATCTTTGTTCACCAATGGCTATTATTGTAAAGAACGACTTCGGAGCAAGCAATGTCCTTGCCCAAATCGGAAACTATGGTAACTTCATCGCCTATTTGGTAATGGGAATCCCCGCAGGTATGCTGATTGCCAAATATGGCTACAAAAAAACGGCTCTTATCGGCCTAGCCATAGGTATCATCGGTATTTTAATCCAATGGTTGAGCGGTCACGTAGGCAAGGAAAGCGCTTTCTTGGTTTATCTGATCGGAGCGTTTACCAGCGGTTTCACCATGTGTATTTTGAACTGCGTAGTCAACCCGATGCTTAACTTGTTGGGAGGTGGCGGAAACAAGGGTAACCAGCTGATTCAGCTCGGAGGTGTATTCAACAGTACCGCAGCCGTCGCTTGCTACATCTTGATGGGAGCTCTTATCGGTGATGCAGCCAAGGCACATATTGCCGATGCCACCCCTGCTCTGATGATCGCTCTGGCTATTTTTGTCATCGCATTTGTAGTGATCATGTTCACTAAAATCGAAGAGCCCGAACAGGCTCCGGTCGACACAAGTCTAATCAAAGGAGCTTTAAGCCATCGTCATTTTGCTTTGGGCGCCCTGGCTATCTTCTTATATATGAGTGTAGAAGTAGGAACTCCTACCTATATCCTGCAATATCTGACATCTAAAGGCATACCGGCCAGCACCTCGGCCTTATCGTAGCTGTTTACTGGCTGATGATGCTTATCGGACGTTTCGTAGGAGCAAGTATCGGTGCCAAAATTTCCAGCCGCGCGATGATCACGACTGTCGCAAGCGCCACTTTGCTGTTAGTGAGCTTCGGAATGTTTTCACCTGAAACGAGTACGGTTGAAGTTCCCGGTATAGATTGGGCTTCATTAAGCGTTATCTGGCAGGAAGTTCCCGTCGGTATTCTGGCATTCCTTCTCGTTGGTCTCTGCACCAGTGTAATGTGGGGTGGTATCTTCAATATGGCGGTTGAAGGATTAGGTAAATACACGGCCATTGCCAGCGGTATCTTTATGACAATGGTGTTCGGTTGCGCCGTAATGGTTGCTATCCAGGTTGGGTTGCCGATATGACCGACTACATGACCAGCTATTGGGTTGTGCTTTTCAGTGCTGCTTACATTTTATTCTACGCAGCTATCGGTTCCAAACCGTCAAAAAATCAGAATAAGACTATAAATATGCCAATTCATGAAATTATCCGGTTACCAATAAAGCCGGATAATTTCTTTATTTATAACACATCTAAAAAATTAATATCATGCAACAAAAGATCAGAAATAAATTTCAGGAGTTATTCTCAACAAAAGGTAGCGTATATGCATCTCCAGGCCGTATTAACCTGATTGGCGAACATACCGATTATAACGGTGGTTTCGTATTTCCGGGGGCTATCGACAAAGGCATGATTGCCGAAATCAAACCAAACGGCACAGGTAAAGTTCGTGCTTTCTCTGTCGACCTGAACGACTACGCCGAATTTGGTCTGAACGAAGAAGACGCTCCAAAAGCAAGCTGGGCAAGATATATTTTCGGTGTTTGCCGCGAAACCATCAAACGTGGCGGACAGATCCAGGGATTCGATACCGTGTTTGCAGGCGATGTACCTCTGGGTGCAGGCATGTCCTCTTCCGCCGCATTGGAAAGTACCTATGCATTTGCTTTAAACGACTTGTTCTCCCTGAACATCGACAAATTTGAATTAGCTAAGATCGGTCAATCAACGGAGCATAACTATTGCGGCGTAAACTGCGGTATTATGGACCAGTTCGCTTCTGTATTCGGAAAAGAAGGCAGTTTGATTCGTCTGGATTGCCGTTCACTCGAATATAAATATTTCCCGTTCCATCCGGTCGGTTACAAATTGGTTTTACTGGATTCAGTCGTTAAGCACGAACTGGCATCTTCGGCTTACAACAAACGTCGCCAATCTTGCGAAAACGCCGCCGCCGCAATCCGTCGCAATCATCCGGAAGTCGAATTCCTACGCGATGCGACAATGGATATGCTGAACGAAGTCAAAGGCGACATCAGCGCTGAAGATTATATGCGTGCCGAATATGTGATCGAAGAAGTACAGCGCGTACTCGATGTTTGCGACGCTTTGGAAAAAGACGACTACGAAACCGTAGGCAAGAAGATGTACGAAACACATCACGGCATGAGCAAATTGTACGAAGTCAGCTGCGAAGAATTGGACTTCCTGAACGATGTTGCCAAGAAATGCGGTGTAACCGGCTCACGCGTAATGGGTGGCGGTTTCGGTGGTTGTACAATCAACTTGGTGAAAGAAGAAAAATACGATGCATTCATCAAAGAAGCATTCGAATCTTACACTGCTAAATTCGGCCACGAACCTAAGTTATATAATGTAGTAATCAGCGACGGCGCACGCAAGCTCGCATAATAAATTAATCATAATTCCATAAAAAAATCATGACAGCCGCTTTTTATCAGAACGAAACCAAATTTTACGTTGCAGTAGATTGTATTATACTCGGATTCGATCAAAAAGAGCTTAATGTATTACTTTATAAACGTAAGTTTGAACCATGATGGGACAATGGTCTCTGATGGGCGGTTTTATCAAAGCAGGAGAAAGTATAGAGGAGGCCGCCTCACGCGTGCTTACCGACTGTACCGGCATTGATAATCTTTTTATGGAACAGGTAGGTGCTTACGGAGATATTACCCGCGATCTCGGAGAGCGGGTTATCTCCGTAGCATACTATTCACTCGTCAATATGAACGATTTCAGTAGCGAAACACTGGAAGAGTATAATGCAGTCTGGGCCAAGGTCAGCGAAGTTCCACAACTTATTTTCGACCATAACCAAATGATCACCGACACATTAGCCCGTCTGCGCAGAAAAGCCGCTACCCGTCCGGTCGGATTCAACCTGCTTCCCGAAAAATTCACGTTACCGCAATTGCAGAACCTGTATGAAGCCATCTACCAGACTCAACTGGACAAGCGTAATTTCCGCAAAAAACTAAATGCGATGGATATTCTGGAGAAGTTGGATGAAAAAGACAAGAAAGGTTCCAAAAGAGGGGCTTTCTATTATATGTTCAACAAAGAAAAATACGACCATCTGCTGGAACAAGGTTCTATTTCTCCCTATAATAAAAAACATCATTCAACATGCTGACTTTGGCAGATGTGCCGGATATTCCGATCACAAAGTAGCCCAAGCGGAACAGACTTGCGCATTCGATGTTTCCATATTCGCAGCCGTAGCACCGTGCATATATGCCAAAATCAAAGACACACAGCGGACTATAGGATAAGGTTTGCAAAAGAATACCAGTCAAATCATAAAAATCATCTGGCGTATCTTGCTCTCTATGAGAATATCGGAAATTAGGAAACTTACAGAAAATGAATTGTTTCATCGATAGGATGGTCATTACGAAGAGATTGACTATCTTGCAAAAATAAAATAACTCATCACAATGAACGATATTAAATTAATGAACAAAGCAGCGGACAACATCCGTATCCTGGCTGCGTCAATGGTAGAAAAAGCGAAATCCGGTCACCCCGGTGGTGCAATGGGTGGTGCAGACTTTGTGAACGTACTGTTTTCAGAGTTCCTCGTGTATGATCCCAAGAATCCCGCATGGGAAGGCAGAGACCGCTATTTCCAGGACCCGGGGCATATGTCGCCGATGCTTTATTCAGTACTCGCCCTCGCAGGCAAATTCACGATCGACGAACTGAAAGAGTTCCGCCAGTGGGGTAGTGTGACTCCGGGACATCCCGAAGTCAACGTGATGCGTGGTATAGAAAACACATCCGGTCCGTTGGGACAAGGCCACACTTACGCCGTAGGTGCTGCTATCGCCGCCAAGTTCCTGAAAGCACGCCTGGGTGACGTCATGAATCAGACGATTTACACATATATATCCGATGGTGGCATCCAGGAAGAGATTTCTCAGGGAGCCGGACGTATTGCCGGTACGCTGGGACTGGACAACCTGATTATGTTTTACGATGCCAACAACATCCAGCTTTCCACAACCGTAGGCGAAGTGACGACAGAAAACGTAGCCATGAAATACGAAGCATGGGGTTGGAAAGTCATCACAATCAACGGAAACGATGTAACGGAAATCCGCCGGGCACTGACCGAGCGAAAGCCGAAACATCCCGTCCTACCTGATTATCGGTAACACGATCATGGGTAAGGGTGCTGTGGGTGCTGACAAGAGCAGCTACGAAAACAAGGTGTCTACACACGGACAACCTCTTTCGGCAGCCGGCGTCTCTATCGCAGACACCATCCGGAACTTAGGAGGAAACCCGGACGATCCGTTCCAGATCTTCCCCGAAGTTGCGGAACTATATGCCAAACGTGCCAAAGAATTGGAAGCAATCGTTGCGGAACGCTATGCAGCCAAAGCAGAATGGGCGAAAGCAATCCGGAACTGGCAGCCAAGATGGAACTGTGTTCTCAGGCAAAGCACCTGTCATCGATTGGAAAGCCATCGAACAGAAACCGAACCAGGCGACCCGTGCGGCCTCGGCAACCGTCTTAGGCGTGCTGGCAACCCAGGTAGAAAATATGATCGTTTCTTCAGCCGACCTTTCCAATTCGGACAAGACCGACGGCTTCCTGAAGAAAACACATGCATTCGTAAAAGGCGATTTCAGTGGTGCATTCCTTCAAGCCGGTGTTGCCGAACTGACGATGGCTTGCGTATGTATCGGTATGTCGCTCCACGGAGGTGTAATCGTAGCCTGCGGCACATTCTTCGTATTCTCCGACTACATGAAACCCGCTATCCGAATGGCTGCCTGATGGAACAGCCGGTTAAGTTCATCTGGTCTCACGATGCCTTCCGCGTAGGCGAAGACGGACCGACACACGAACCGGTTGAACAGGAAGTGCAGATTCGTCTGATG